>JAABUO010008109.1_pt1 | contig 11908 bp, 10 predicted proteins | sample 5559291 | NCBI WGS metagenome assembly JAABUO01 (sample SAMN10711878, study PRJNA513372) | rock metagenome | isolation source: Antarctica rocks | place: Antarctica: Victoria Land, Finger Mt sud | reverse complement strand
GGGCGCGCAGGGCCCAGCCCCGGGCCCGGGTCGGGCCCAGGAGCCGTCGGGAAGGGAAAGCCCTGCGGGCGCGCGGGCGCGGTCGGCGCCGCGCACCGCGCCGCACCCGCGCCATGCGCGGCGGCAGCGGCAGACGCGCGCGGCGGCACGGGCTCTCTGCCCGGCCGGGAGCGCGCGGCCGTCTTGCGGCTGCGGGGCGGGGCGGGGCCCCGTTCGCCCGCTGGGCCGGTCACCAGGGCCATGCACGTGCACGGGGCACGGGGTGGGGCCGCGCACGCCGCGCGCCCGAGCAGGGCCAGGCCCGCCGGCACGAGCGCCGGCCTGCACCGGGCGCGCTCGCGCGCCGCTGCACTGGCTGCCGCGCATGCCAGCACGGCACCTGCGCACCGGGCGGCGGGGGCGCCGGGCGGGCGCCGGCGCGCGCGCGCCGCGGCGGCGGACGCAGCGCCGTGCGAGGACGCCGCGCCGACGCGGCGCGCCGCCAAGCGCGCGCGTGTCTCGCCAGCAGAGGCGCCCGGCGTGCGGCCAGCGGGCGGCGCCGGCGCAAACGGCCCGACGGTGGCGGACGGGCGCGGCGCGGCCGCGCGGCCGGCCGGCCACCATGTGCGCAGCCTGGCGAGGGACGCGAGTGCGTGGACCGCCGCGCGAGCCGTGCGCATCAAGAGGGAGGCTGCGGCCGCGGACGTGTGCGCTGCGCCGGCGGGCTCGCCTGCGCCTGCGCCTGCGCCTGCGCCTGCGCCTGCGCCTGCGCCTGGTCTGCCGGGGGAGGCTGGCCGTGGCGGAGTGGCAGCGAGGGCATGCGCGCGCCCGCCGAGCCCGCCGCCTGTGGTGAGCAGCCCTGGTGCAGCCGCTTCGGGAGGTGCTGGCGCCGCGCCTGCATCGCACCCCACGCGCGCATGCTCAGGCGCCCGCTCACCGGCGCCAGCCACGGGCGCCACGCGGGACGCCGGTGCCGCACCGGCCGCGCTGCGGCCTCCGGCGCCGGACGCCGCAGCTGCCGCCGGCGCGGCCATGCCCCCAGGGACCACTGCCCTGCCTGTGGGCATGTATGCAGAGGCTCCCGCGACTGTCGCCTCAGCGCAGCGCCCGCCCGCTACGCCCCCTGAAGGGCGGGCGCCAGACAGCGCTGCGGCCAAGCTACGGCCGGCCGAAGTCAGGGCGGCCCCTGACTGCAGCAGCCTGCAGAGCATGGCCCTGCAGCCGGCTGAGCCGCCTGGCCAGCCTGCTGGCGAGGCGCCAGCGAGCGGTGTGCCGGGTGGGCGCCCGGCGGCCGCTGCTGGAGCAGCAGAGAGCTCATGCGCCTCACGCAGCAGCAGCCCCTCTAGCGCACAGCTGCAGGCGGCACCCGTCAGTGATCTGCCAGCAGGGTCTGGTACGCTGCCCGAAGGACGCGGCAGCGGCGGCGTGGAGACCCATGCCGGCGCCGGCTCCAGCGGCGTGGTCCGAGGCGCTCCCGTGCCGCCAGCGGCGGCCGGCGCGCTCGTGGCAGGAAAAGAGCCCACGAGCGGCGGCGGCGGCGGCGGCGGCACGCGGCCTGCTGTGACGGTGCTGCGGCTGGCCCTGCTGGTGCCGTGCCGGCCGGCGATGCGCGGGCGCTTCCCGCTCAACGGCACCTACTTCCAGGCGCGACCTGCCTGCCTTCAGGCGCAGGACGTGCACAGCGTCCGAGCGCGCTGCTCCGCGGTGGTGCACGCATTTCAGTTCCTGGGCGTGCATCCGCAATGGAAGGGAGGAACACTTGTTGAGCGCACGAGCTGCGCCTGCGCGGCATGCTGCCCTGCCGTGTGCCCCGCTGACGGCCTGCCCTGCACGAGCGCGCAGGTGAACGAGGTCTTCCTGGACCACACGTCGCTGGCCGCGCCGCTGCAGGCGCGCCGCCCGCCATGCGCCTGCAGTGCGCGTGGCCCGGGCGCGCATGCATGCGGGACGCTGCCGAAGATTATCACCAACGCGTGGTTGTCTGCGGCATGGCGTCCCTGTACCCCGTGGACATGCTGCGCAGCGAGATCGTTCAGACCACGGCAGCACACCCAGCCGCCATGCATGTCAAGCACGAACCACGACCACCGAGGGCTTTCTGCCTCTGATGTGGTCTGCCTCTCTGTTGTGCAGTTGCGCATGCGCAGCAGTGGCACACATGTCACACAATGCACAGTGGCCAACTCTGCTCGCGCCTCCCCGCAGGTCGACCCAGCGGCCGTGGCCGCCTGGCCGCGCCGCACGGTGCACTTTGGCGCGTCTGTGGTGTCGGTGTGCCGCGGCATGCGCCAGCACGGCGTCGCGGCGCTCTTCGCGTCCGGCTTCCTCTGCGTGCGCGCGTATGTGCCGTCCACAGGCGCGCCTGCCGCGTCGCTGAATAATGCGGCCTGAGCGGCGCAGGTCGCTGTGGGTCCCCACTGTGATGCTCCGGCATGCCAGAGCATGGCCTTCGGCTCTGCTTGCTCCTGGCACCTCCTGCAAGGATGCCATGTCACCAATGCTCCGCCTGGACAGACTCTCTGCTGTGCTCACGCGGGCAGGCACCTGTGGTCCATGCGCAACCCATGCCTGTGGTGAGGATGCAACAGGTCCTCCCAGCACACGCCCGCTTGGCCGGGGCCCGGGGCCACAGAAGCCCCCTCTGCCTGTGAACGCTGTGCCTGCTGCTGGACAGGCGCGCCGCGGCCGCTGCCCAGCTGGATCCTGCCCAGCGGCAAGCCCTTCGTGTCCAAGTGGCGCGCCGCCGCGGCCGGGCCGCCCCCTGCCAAGCCGCCCAAGCAGCCCAGGCCGCCCAAGGAGCCGCGGCCGCCCAAGCCGGCAGCGGCGCCGGCCGCGGGTAAGAAGCGCGCGCGGCCGGCGAGCACCGGCAGCGGCGCCGACTCCCTGACGCGCACGGCGGCCGCACAGGCACGCGTCGGGGAGAGTTGACTGTGAGAGGATGGGCTGCCGCATTGCACGCAGGACTCAAAAGCATGCTGGCAGGACCCATGGCTCTGCAATAGCGGACGCCAGCATGCATCTCGTTGGTTGGCTGCTTGCCTGCCGTATGCATGGAGGGCCTGTCTCAGGAGCGCTACAAAGCGAATGGGGACAGCTGGCTTGCCGAAGTGTGCGCCTGACCACCCGGGCCGCTGCTTGCAGGTGCTGAAGCAGCGCCTGCGGCGCCTGCTGTTCCCCAAGGTGACCAGCTCGCAGCGCTGCGGGCACTGCCTCAACTGCCGCGTGCCCAGCCGCAAGCAGGCATGCAGCACGAGGCGGCGCGAGATGATCGAACAGGGGCTGGGGGCATCGGCCTGAGGTGCGTCTCCGGCAGGGCCTGCCCCATGCAGTGCGGTGTTGCAGGAGGTGGGCGTGGATGTTTTTTTGCGAACGAACGAGGCAGGTGGCCTGACATGTGTATGCGGAAGCACACGCTGCATGGGCAGCAGGAAAGCGACTTGAGAGCTGCACTGATGCTTTGCAAAGAACAGTCTGCAGGCATCTGCTGATCAATTGTAAATAAACTGGGACAATGTCAGACTCGCTATGGACATCCTGAGAAACATCCCAAAATTTGCAGGCCATCCGGTCACCGCTTGTCAAACTTGCTAGGCAGGGTCACCAATGGGGACCCCGGCAGGACACATGCTATAACACGGCTGTCACTGAAGGATGGGGAATGAGTCAGCTGCATGTGCAGCCAAGCCGCACAAACTCCCAGGCTAGACCCTGCGGACACCGACGCGCGTCCACTCACCGGCGCCAGCCGCTGCCTCACCAGGTGTAAACGGGCGCGCCCCAGTTCTCCCAGGCCTTGCCGCACTCCGGGTACCAGCCCGCGCAGCCCGGCCTGCACAGCGGGCCCCCCTTCACTCGCGTGAGCAGGCGCCCTGGCAGAGGCAGGGGCCCTGTGCGCAGGGAGCCCCGGGTCGTCACGCAGCATGTCAGTGGAGCGACACGGCCGTCACAGCCCGGATCAGGCAGGGCCAGCATGAGCAGGGGTGCGCGCACCGCAAGGCCGGCGCCAGGTAGAGCGCCGGGTCGACCGCAGCCTTGGGCGCGGCGGCGGCCGTCTCCAGCGGCATGCGGCGCACCGCGGAGCCGTAGCGGATGTCGCAGTAGCGCGAGAACTTGTACAGCGCGGGCGTCAGCGTCGCCCACATCAGCACGGCCGGCAGGAAGGCGCGGTTGGCCATGAATATGCAGCCTGCGCACCCGCAGGGGCTCAGGCAGGGGCCTGCTAGCATGCGGAGGGGCGGCATGGCTTGCGCGCGCGCACCGGTGAAGAACTCCAGGATGAAGAGGCACCAGCAGATCTGCGGCCGCCGCCCTGTCAGCCCCGCCTCTCAATGCAGCGCTTGGGGCGCGGCCCTGCGGCAGCTCACTGCGCGCGGCCGGGCTGCGCACCTGGCTGAAGATCTGGTCCCAGAACAGGCCACCGCTCTCGAAGCAGCGCTCGCTGACATACAGCACGTTGTACCTCCAAAACACCCTGCAGGAGGGGGGCGCTTTCCTCAGGGTGCGGCGGTCCATCCGTGCGCAGCGCGGACTGCTGCTGGCACCAGACGCGCATGGGAGCGGCGCAGCGGAGCTGGGGGTCACCACGAGACGATGAAGTAGGCGAGCGTGAAGGGCAGGATGATGGGGCTGGAGGCCGCATAGGCCAGCGCCATGATGTACATCAGCATGATTGTCCCGACCTGCGCGCCCACCGCCGAGCGCGCCTGTCAAGCCTCGTGCCCCCCTCGTGGGAGGGCTGCAGACGCCAGGGCCGGGGGGCGCGGCTGCGGCGCACCTCGCGCCCGTAGCGAACAGAGTGCGGCCAGACCGCCGCCACCCGCTCGCGCTCATGCCGCGGCCCTGCGTTTGGCCGGGGGCGGGCGTTTGGCGGGCGCCGCTCGACGCGTGCACATGCTTGAGGCGTGCTTGGACGCCACGCGGCGGGGCAGCGCGCCCCTTGCAGGCAGGTGGGGGGCGCGGGAGGGCCAGCGCACTGCAGGCGCCGCAGAGGCGGAACAGGCCGACCAGGAAGCCAATGTGCGGGTACATGATGCGGAACGGCAGCATGGCCAGGCCCTGCATCCCCGGCGCGCCGCGTTCGGGGCAGGCCGCGCAAGGGCCGAATGTTTCTGGGTGGGGCCGGTGCGATGCCTCGGGCGGCTGCACGGGCGCGAGCCCGGGTTGCTCGAGGGGCGCATGGCCGGCTGTGCAGGGAGCGCGGTTGCATGCGCGCCCTTCATCAGGGTGTTAGTGAACTCGCGTCAGACTGAACGGACATATGAGGGGTCATGCCACGCATCAGCGAGCTAGATCCGGCCATCTCGGATTTGCGAGCGCGCGGGCAGCTGCCGACCAGGCTGCGTGCAGGGCAGGTTGGTGGGGCGGCATAGGTCAGGCACGCCGTGCACGTCAGTGCGCTGTAGCGCAGCGCGCAGGGCGGCGGCCGCGGCCGCGCCTGGATGATCATGTAGTTGATGAAGAAGTTGGACGACGTCGGCAGCGCCGTGCCGATCAGGCTCGGCAGGCTGGCCGGGTTGTCGATCAGCGCGCCCAGCTGGCTGAAAGCGCTGCCGCCCAGCATGGCGCCCTGGCCCCCCAGCGGACCCTGGTGGGGGGCACGCGGCCGCGGCTGGCGGGCAGAGAAGGCGCGGCTGCGCAGCGCGGCGGCCCCACGCAGCAGCAGGCAGGGCGTCCAGCAGGCATGCTGCTAGTCACAGAAGAGAGGGGGACGGCGCGCCAGGAACACGGTCCACACGCTCCAGTAGAAGAAGAGCGTGCACACGCGGCGGTCCAGGCCGGAGAGCGAGTGCCAGCGGCCCTCCATCTGCGCGAAGCGGTACAGCTGCGCGCGCGCGCCCGGCCGGGCTGGGGGCAGCGCCGGCGCAACGGCGGACTTTGTGCCGCGGGGGTGTCTGCGTGTGCAGCGCGCCGACGCTGCAGGGGATGAGGTGGCGGTGCGCGAGCGGCCTTGCTCGACACGCACTTTTCACTGCCACTGCATTCCTCATGAGTAGGCGTCCGCTGCCATGCGCACCGGCCATGCTGCCGAGTGCGTGGTGTCCTGCGCCTTCAGGTAAGCCCCTCCCATGCAGCGTGGGCGCGTCCGCATGCACCACCCTACCGCCGCGCCCGTGCATATGAGCGGCCGCGCACCGCGTTGGGCATGATGAGGTTCTGCCACGTCAGCAGCAGCACCGTGGGCACGATGGCGGTGATGACCGAGCGCCCGAGCGACGCCTGCGAGCAGTACCAGGCGCTGCGCAGCCGGCTGAACACGCTGGCCGAGTCGCAGATGGCCACCGTCACCTGCGCCATTGCGCCTGCGCGCGCGCGCACGGCCAGCGCTCGCGCCTCCCGCTCGTGCACTCCCGGGGCGCCCCTGGAAGCGCAGCGCAGGCATGCACGCGCTCGCGCCTGTATAGGCTTGCACGGCGCGCCGGGTCATGTCAGAGGCGCGCGGGTGCTGCCTCGCGCGTGCGGCCTGTGGCCCGAGCGTGAGGACTGCATTTGCTGGGCTGGCGCCCGAGGCGGGAGCGCGCCTGAGAAAATGCCGACGGGCACGAGCATGATGCCAACGATCAGCGGCAGCACCAGCACCTCCCGCCAGTCGCGCTCGGTCCACGGCATCCACAGCGTGGGCCAGTTGACCTGCGGGCCGCGCGCGCCCCGCGCTCTGGCGCTGCCCGGCGCCGGCGGGGCCTGCGGCGCGGCCGTGCCTGGGGCGCGGCGTGCGAGGTTGCGCATGCGCCGCGCGATCAGCAGCGCGCTGTCCCGCTGGGGCCGCTGCGGCAGGGCCCGGCGCTGGTGCGCATCTTCCCGCCGCGCGCCGGACGGGAGGGGGGGCGGCGCGCCTCCTCGGGCCCGGGCGCCTCCACGACGTGGAAGGAGTGGCCGTCCTCGGGGTGCAGGTTGGTCTGCGCGGCGATCGCGGCCGCCTTCTGCGTCGCGAAGAACGCGAAGAAGGCCGGGGAGGGCGGGCTGGCGCGCGCGCGCGCGCGCGCCGCGGCGATCTGCGCCTCCAGGCCGCGCACGCGGCCCGCCCAGTGGTCGACGCTGTCCACGCGCGCGCCTGCGCCGCGCGCGCCGGTGCTGCTGTGCACGGGCAGGCGCCGGGTACCCGCACGGCGTCCAGCGCGGCTGGGCGCGCGGCGGGTGGGCCGCGTGGCGCGCGCCGGCCTGCGCGTGCACCCTGACCGGCACAGGCAGCCTGGACCGGAAGCTGAGCTGTTGGGCCGCCAGGGCCCGCCAGCGAGGACATGACAAAGCCGTCCCGCTAGCAGGACGCCAGGGGTGGCGCGGCGCGGACCCCAGCAGCCGCAGCAGCCGGCATGATGCTGCGGGCGGCGCCTGCAGCCGGAGGCCTCGTAGGCGCCCTCGGCCGCGGCCAGCTTCGCCCACGCCTGGTCCCACTTGGCCAGCAGCAGGTCCACCTCCTGGCCGCGGCGCGCCGAGACCGCTTCAGGGCCGCCTGAACGGCACACACATGCATGCGCGCGAGCCGGCGGCTGTCGCCTAGGACATGATCCGCACGCCATCCTGCGACCGCGGCCGCTGAGAGCGCTGCCCGCCAGTACCTGGCATGGGATCGCAGCCGCAAGGCGGTGCCTCACCGCGTCCCATGTACCCCGCCCGGCCAATAGCCCGGACCGGCGCTGCCAGGGACGGGGCGCGCCTTGTGCGCGCGAACCGCGGCGACGCCCACAAACGAGTGCGGGAACAGGCGGCGGAACGTGGACACGACCAGCTCGCGCCGGTCCGGCAGGCGGCCGTCCGACGCGTCGCCGGCCCCCGGCCCGGCGACGGGCGGCAGCCATGTGGCCTGATCGCCTGTGCGAACAACGCTCACTTCTGACCACGGTTGCACAGCAGAACCAGGCAAGCATACCCCCGCTGCCTGGCAGAGAGGGCATCACAAAGACCCCGGTGCGGCACACTAGGAGCATAAACACGCCGCGCGTCCTTAGGCAAGGCGATTGACGGGCGCGGCGCCGCGCAAGGCCTGTGTGGCACAAAGAGCAGCGTGGGAGCGTGGGTGCAGGCGCTGAATGCGCAGCGCACCGCTGCTGCTGCCGCTGTCGGCGCCGCGCTCGCTGCCCGACGCGGGCGCGTCCGCGGTGCCCGCCGTGCTGCCTGCGTCGGGGTCCGACTCTGCGTCCGGCAGCATGATGAGCGGCTTGCGGAAGCCCTGCAGCGCCAGCCCCGGCCCCGCAGCTCCGCATGCGCCGCCATCGAGGCCGCCGGCCGCCCAGGCGCCCGCGTGGCCCGGCAGCGCGTCGCCCGGCGCGGGCAGCGGCGGCAGCGCAATCCCAGGCTGCGCGCTGGCGGGGTCCGTCGCGGCGTGCGCGGGCCCAGCGCGCGCGGTGATCGGGATGACGTAGGGCGCGGGTGCCTTGCTGGGCGTTCCTGGTAGCGAGTGTGAACAGTGGGTCAGTTGTCGCTGTGCAGCTTGGAAACACCTTATGCGTACTGGGGAGGCAGGAGGCCTGGCTGGACTGCAAAGCGCGTCTCTGCCTGCATGAGCAGGGGAGGCAAGCTGCCGTTTCAGGAGAGGCGCTGCAGGTGGAGCAGGGAGTGGCGCGGTGGGCGCGCGGAGCGCTCCGCGCACCGCTGATGTGCAGGCGCACGTCCGCGGACCCCTTGCAGGGCGAGGGCGTCGGCGAGGCGTCCGCCGGCGGCTTCATGAGGCCCACGCTCTCTGTGCCCAGCAGGTCGCCCGGGCGCCCAGCCGCCAGCACACGCGCGCCGCGCCTGCGCTCGCCGGCGCTGCTGCGCCGGGCGAGCTCGGACGCGCGCTGCACGCGGGGCGACGTGGGCGGCCGCTTGCGGAGCAGCACCTGTGCGCAGCGACCCGTGGTGTGCCGGAGGCGGCGATGCAAGCTCGAGCCAGGCAGGGATGCTCCGCATGGACAAGCTAACATGCAAGCACGGCGTCCAGAAGAGCCTCGCAGCAGCTCCTTTCTACGCGCTTCCCGCCATCTCTGTCCAGACAAGGCCACCCACTCTGCACGCAGGGCCCCGCCCATGGCGCTCGCAACGCGAGTCAGGTCACAGGGACACGGCCAGCCCATCAGGGCTGCATGGCACGTCTCCGCAAGCGTACAGCGCAGGGCCGCACATGGTGCAGGACGAAGGCGGACAGGCCCCGCCAGGCCCGCATCGCCCAGTGCTGACGCGCTGCCTGAGCCAGCAGCCTGCGCGCGCGAGCGTGCTCGGGGTCGTCAACAGCATGCCCGCCGCCAAGCACGGCCCGCTTCCTGAGCGCCCGTCCATCTGAGGCTCTGCCGGTGCGCAGTACATTACATCATGGTTGTGGCCATCGCATGTCCATCCGGAGCGCTTGTGCATGCCCCGCGTGTGCTTGTGCGGCAGTGTGAGGCGGAGTTGCGAGGTGACGGGGGCAGAGAGCGGCATGCGGGTCCTGCATCAGAGGAGCAGTCACAACGACAGCGCGGCTGCCAGGGCGCACTTCTCAGCCTCGGCGCGCAGGTCAGGCACGTCCATGACAAGCACGGCGTACTGCTGCGCCTGCACGCCCACCGTGCGCCCGTCCTCCAGCACCGCGTTCACCGTCTGCGCGCACGTGCGGGCGTTGGGCGCGCGCGCCGCCTCTGCCCTGAGGGCTGTACCGTTACTAAAATGCGCGACAGGGCCGGGCATGCCGTCCTGCCAGCGTCCTCTGGAGGGGAACCGCGCAGAGGCGGCCGAATGTGACCCCAATTGGCTCAGTGCGGGGCCTGCGGCATCGGCCTCTCAGGCGCACGCTGGGCCACGCTGGGTGCTCAATGCGGGGCTCCGTGCGGGGCCGGTAGCATCGCGCCCGGCAGGCATAGGCGCTGGCGGCGGGGCGCCGCGCCGTGCGAAGGGCTATGTTGGGTGCCTGATGCGGGGCTCAGTGCGGGGCCAGCAGCACCGCTTTCGGCAGGCGTGGGTGCTGGCGGCGGGCGGCGCGCCTTGCGGAAGGCGACGCCGGGCTTGCCCATCATCTGCGCGCCGTCCACGTGCGCGGACGCCTCGCCCAGGCTCCACCAGCGCAGCACGCGCTCGGCGCCTGTGCGCGCGCGCGGCCGGCGCGTGGGCCGCGGGCGGCCGCTCCCCGCCACGCGCCCTTCCCCGGCCGCTCCGGTGTGCGGACGGCGCCCAGGCACCCATGCTGCAGCTAGGCATGCGCGGAACGAGCCTCGCTTAGGCGGCGCGCGGTCGGTTTGCAGGCACCCATGCTGCAGCCGGCCATGCATGGAACGAGCCTCGCTTAGGCGTTTTCGCGGCACAACGACACGTGTGTGCGGTGGCGCTCACCGGGCTCCGAGGACTGCGGAGGGCCGGTCTCGTAGGGGCTGATCAGGCCGCCGCTGCGCGCGTACGCGTCGGCAGACGGAGCGGACGGGCGGTCCCAGGGCGCGGCCGCCGTGGCGCGCCGGCTTTCCGGTGGGGCTGCCGCCGCCGGCGACGGCGTGGCCGTGCCGCTGGGCAGCGACTCGGACCGCTGCGCCACTTTTTGCAGCTCGGGCGGCTGCAGCCAGACGCCTGCCAGCCCGCGCACCCCGGGGTCGGTTCCAGCGCTCATCGTGACTCTCGCCATGTCAGAACATGTCTCGCTGCACATGCTTGCATGTCACCGCAGCCTCAACAGGCGGCGCCGGACCGGGGTGGAACGTACGTCCGGGCAGCGGCAGCGCGGCGGTCGCGGCCGCTGCAGCGCCATGCTGATCTGCCTCGTGAGACGCGCGCCGGGGCGAGGCAGACCGCGAGCGCTGCCTCTGGTGCCTCCTGGTGTGACGGCAGCCTTCGGCCTGGGCGGGGCACATTGTTCTGCGGGTGAGTGTTACAGAGTGGCCGACTCCCAGGACAAGGGTTGAATTGCAGCTCTGCCGAATCATGGCCCAGGGCGCAGGTGCACCAAAGACAGGGCTATTCACCAGGGCCGTCCGCCGTCAGTTCAAATCATGGGCAGGCTCTCAAAGCACAAGGATGTATCATGGCGCTCGAGCCAGACGCAGGCAGGACGCACCTCATCCTGGACGCCAGGCCGCTCCGGGCCGCTGGGGGCGCCCGCGAAGCTCTGAAGCCCCACCTCCGGAAGGGGCAATGCAGCTGCATGGTCCCCGGCGCGCATGACAGCGTCCCCGCAACATGCTCCGTGCTCTGTGTGCGCCTGACCTGCATGCCGCGGGCCCACGGCTGGCGGCGCTGCTGAAGCCGGATCCGGTCCGCCGCCGGTGCCTGCACGGCAGCGACGCCGGGACTGACTAGACCAGCCTTGCTGCAGAATTGCAACATCCGGCCTGCACCGGACGTGGGCTGTCTGCAATCTGCTGCGCTCGTCGCTGCCTCAAAAGCCCGCGTGTCTGCCGCCTGACAGGCCAGCGGCGGGCGCTGCCCGCCATGGCGCCCATGCAGCGGGCCGCGCGCTCGGCGCGGTGCTGACCACAGCCAGGCTGCGGGCGCGCCTGCTGCATCCGCCAGCGGGTTGCTGCGCCACGCGGCGCCACCACTGAGGCTGCGGCTGCGCTCCAGGCCCGGCCGCCCGCCCCGCGCGCAAGGCTGCTGCTCCGGCGAACTGGCCCCGGCGGCCGAGGCCCAGGGCGCGCGCGGCCCAGCGCGCGGCGGCGGGGACGGCGCTGGCGCCGCCGCGGAGCGTGGCCGCTCCCCTCCTGCGCGGCGGACGCGCGCGCACGGCTCGCCACGCAGTGCCAGGGTCCTGCAGCCAGCCGCTCCTGCCGCGCGTCTCTGAAAGCAGACGTGTGTGCACCTCCACGACGCCCTCCGCGCCGCCCTCTGCCGCCACCATGCGCTTACCGAACTGGCAGCCCAGGGGTGGCTCGCCCCACTCGCAGATGCATAGGCCAGTGGCCCCCGCCATTGGCTCTCTGCCAGGCGATTCCCCGCCAGCCCTGAGAGCGGAGCGGCCCGGCGCCGCCCTCGCTGCATGGAAGGGCGGCAGCGCCGTCCG
>JAABUO010008108.1_pt1 | contig 11909 bp, 9 predicted proteins | sample 5559291 | NCBI WGS metagenome assembly JAABUO01 (sample SAMN10711878, study PRJNA513372) | rock metagenome | isolation source: Antarctica rocks | place: Antarctica: Victoria Land, Finger Mt sud | reverse complement strand
GTGATGGCCCCGCGCCCCCACGCAGCAACGATCTCGTCCCGTACAAGGACGCTCTGGCCCCCGACGGTCTGGTTCTCGACGAGCAGACGCCCATCCAACAGGAGCTGGCGCATGATATGCACCTGGCCACCCTGCAGGTACCGTGTCCCTGGCGCGAGATGTAGCCGCCCCATAGCGCACCCGTCGTCGTGCGTGCGCGGGTTATGCGGATCGACGCAGGGTTCCTGGGATTTCTTGCAGGATCGGCGCAGGGTTCCTGGGACAATCGGCGCATGTCGTGTGGAACAGCGCCCCTTTTCACACCTGAGGATGGCGCAACTCACCTGGAATCCTACATGTAGCGGGTCGGCCTCCCTCGGCCGCGTGGCACCCGAGGGAGGCCCGCGCTCGTCTCATGTATGCGAAAATGTGAGCGCCATGCTGACCCTATTGCATCACACCCCGCTTTATCGCTATACTGGTCACACAGAGGGTCACCGGCCCCGCTGATCCGGTGCGGCACCCCATGAGATATGCATCGTCTATCACGGCTTCGTGGACCGCTGCACGCGCCGTCATCGCACATGAACCTGTGCGGTATCTCAGGCGTGACCGTACACACGCGGACGGAGGCCGACAGGCGCGTGGGGACCTTCGCGTGGGGACCTTATCGTCGAGTGGAAAGGGAGGGACACGGGATGGTGACGCATGTGTGGCAGACAACGGACGCGGGGGATCGCGCGGAGGCGGTGGCCGCCGTCCTGGCGGCCGGCGACCCGCGCGGCTGGACGGCCACGGAGGTCGCGGAGACGCTCGATCCATCGCTGGATGTCCGGGACGTGCAGCGGGACCTGGAGGACATGGTTGCACGCGCCCGGCTCACGCGCCACGGCATCGGGCGGGAAGCCCTGTATACCCTCCCGCCTCGCGCCGACCAATCGGACGCGATCACGCGGGGCGGCGTGCCTCCGCGCGACGCGCGGGACGGAGAAACGATGCGCCACGGCACGCGGCGCCCACGGGCCGTGGGCCGCGCGGACGGGGCGACGGACCCGCCGCTCGCCCTGGACTACGCGACGGTTCGCACGGCCTACGAGGCGGTGCGGCGGGGGGTCGTCGGGACACCCCTGGAGGGTGCGGGCGGGTGCCCACGCCTGGCGGCAGAGCTGCGCGCGCTGGTGGCGCTCGCCGCCGCCCTGCGGCGGCATGAGCACGCGGCGGCGCGCGGCCACGGCCAGCCCGAGCGGCGCCGGCACGACCGGCCGTGGGCGGCGCGGCCGTGGGGCGACACAGCCGACACAGCCGACACAGCGGCCGCCAGGGTGCACGCTTCCGCCGCGACGAGCGCGTGAAGCGTGCACCCTGGCCGGGCGGTGCCGGTGCGCGTGACGCGGCCTAGCGCCCGACGATGCTGTCAGAATGCATAGACGGTGCGCCGTTATGCACGCAGCCTGCGCCATCCAGTGCAGATACCGTGCGCCCCCCCGCCGCTGCATGCTCCCCCTGCGGTCCGCACGGTCGAGCCATGCCTGATAGAGGGGCTGCCGCCGCGCTAAGCGTATGCGCGTGGGGAGACCGTCGTGTGCGGATCGACGCACGTTATGCGCCCCACGGCGCCAATGCAGGTGTGGAGCCGGCGCACCTTATGTGCATTCTGACAGCACCCGGAGCGCCGGCGACGTGCCCGCCGAGCGCGCCGCCGGACTGAGGCCTGCGGCTCCCCCCGCCCTCCTGGCCGCTGAGAGCGCGCCGCCGGCGTCCCGCTTGCGTTGCCCTGGTCAGCCGCTCGCGCACCGACACGCCTACGGCCGCTAGGATCCCCGTCAGGGCCACAGCAGTCACTGTAACTCCACCGTCACGCCACGCCACGCCGGGACAGCGTGTCCACACCGCAGCGCCCCATTCGCCGCCCGCATACGAGGGGCACTGCCCGTGCCCTCTATCCACCTAATGAGTTTTGACAATCAAGATCGGTAAGGGTACGGTGTAGTTTTGGGGATGTGTAGGAAGGAGGCCACGATGCCGGCGCGGCGGACGCTGGACCTGACGGAAGCGCAACGGGAGGAGTTGACCCAGCACCGGGATCATGACCCGCGGCCCTGGGTGCGCGAACGCTGCGCGGCCCTGCTCAAGATCGCCAACGGGATGGCGCCCCACGCCATCGCCCGACAGGGTCTGCTCAAGCCACGTGACCCCGATACCGTCTACGCCTGGCTCGACCTGTACGAGACGCACGGCTTCTGGAGCGTGGAGCACTTCCCCCATGGCGGACGACATCGGGGCGCGCCCATCGCGCGCCGCGCCGAGTTGGAGAAGCGGCTGGCCCACGCGCCGGGCGAGGAGGCGCGCCAAGAGATCGCGCCGACGGCCGACGGCCCTCCGCCCAGCCGCTGGAGCTTGCGGGCGGTGCGCGCCACGTTCCGCTGGACGCGGGAGATGAGCCTCTCGGGGGTGTGGCGCGCGCTGCGCCGCGAGGGGGTGTGCCTGCGGCGCGGCCGCATCCGCCAGTTCAGCCCCGACCCGGCGTACGCGACCAAGCGCGATCACCTGCTGGCCTGCCTGCGTGACGCGGCCACCCATCCTGACGCGGTGGCGCTGCTCTTCCTTGACGAGATGGGTTTCTACCGCTGGCCGGAGCCGGCGGCCGACTGGAGCGTCGCCGCCCCCGCCGCCGCGCCTGTCGCCGCGCGGGGTGGCCCCAACAACAGGCAATGGCGGATCATTGGGGCGCTCAATGCGCTGACCGGGCAGGTCACCTACCGCGACGCCTACATCATCGGCCGTGAGAAGGTCGGCACCTTCTATCATCAGCTTGTCGCAGCCTATCCGCACGCCCGCCGCATCTATGTCGTGCAAGATAACTGGTCGATCCATACCCACCCCGACGTGTGCGCCGTCCTGGAATCCCTGCCCCAGATCACTGCGGTCTGGTTGCCGACCTATGCCCCGTGGCTCAACCCCATCGAGAAACTCTGGCGCTGGTTGCGCGCCGACGTGCTGACCCTGCATCGCTTGGCCGATGATTGGGACGCGCTGCGTGCGCGCGTCACCGCCTTCCTCGACCAGCTCGCTGCCGATTCGGATGACCTGCTGCACTATGTAGGTCTCCTCGGCGAGGGTCGCCTTGCCACCGCACGCCGCGCGGCTTGATTACCGATTTTGGACGTCAAAACTCATTAGGGCTGGCATTCCACGCGGGCGTGAAGACAGGGGTGCTGGTCGCCGTGGGTGTGTTCGCGGGCGTTGCCGTATTGGTCGCCGTGCCGGCGCTGGTGGGCGTACTGGTGGGTATTGCCGTATAGGTCGGCGTGTTCGTCGGCGTCGCCGTGTTGGTCGCCGAGGGGACGGGCGCCGCCGTAGCAGTGGCGACAGGAACGTGATACAATCCCTGTACCTCGGTGAGGCTTAACGCGCGGTTATAGATACGCACCTCGTCGAGCGCGCCCTTGTAGTATTCGAAGCCGCCGACCCAGCGACCGAACTGTAGCGAAGCAACCGTCCCCGGTTGTGCCGGATACGTAGAAGTCGGGATCGCCCCAGCTCCAGAAGCTGGCGCCCCGTCGATATACAGCCGATGGGTGTAGGTGCCTGGCACGCCGGGAATACCATCATAGGTATACACGTAATGGTGCCACGCGTTCGCCGATGGGATCGGGGCAGCCACGAGCACCTGGCCACCCGATTGGCGCACGTCCATCATCCCGCTGCTGAATCCAACTTGCACGGCGGAGGTTCCGCTGCCGTCGGCCAGGCCGATCACGGTCTCGAAATCCGGGGGTGGAGCGGCAAAGTTCATCCACCAGGAGATCGTCTGCGCGCCATCGATGTGCGGCATGCTAGTCGTACCGGCAGACACATAGCCGGTGGAACCATCGAATTGTAGTGCGGACGTGGAGTGCCCTCCCCCCCAGGAAACGCCGCCATAGAGTGTGCCATTGTTGCTCTGCCCCGAGGAGTCAGCAGCCGTAGAGCCAGTGCCCTCATCGAATGTCCAGCAGCCCACCAAGTTGGCTACGGGGTTCGGACACTTATAGGTGGCAATGGCGGTCTGCGCGGCCGCTATCATCGTGTACGTCGGATTGGGGGTGTAGGCGACCTGCGTCGCGTAGGGCGCCGCTGGCGTATACGTGGCGGGTGGCGGCGGCGGGATCAACGTCGGCTGCGCCAGGGGCGTGGGCAGGACGTAGCTAGCGTTGTTCGGGTCGATCTGCGTATTAGAGACTTCGTTGAAGGTCACACCGCCACTGTAGAGCGGGGTAATCCCATTGTAGTGGTACATGATCGTCACACCGACGAAATCGCCGTTGAGGCGGTTGTTCGTGGCGCTTGTAGGGCAGGTTGGATCGGTGCTAATGGTGCAACTGTAATATGCGCCGGTATGACTGGAGAAGTTGCCTGAGCTAGAGTTGTACGTGTAAACGACGTCGACGGCGCTATCGCCGCTGTTGGCCGTCGCTGTATCACCGGCGTTTGACTTAAAAAACGTGATTTTTTGCAGGCCGTTGAGGTTCAGGCCACCCGCCTTAAGCGTATCTTTGATCGACTGCAGGATCGTGCCGTCGGGGTAGCCTGGCTGGGCGCCGTAGGCTTCCATGAGACGCGCGCCCTGGCGCGCCGCGTAGGACACGGTGTTCTTCGTCGACAAGAGCATACCCGTGTCGACAATACCGCCGAGCAAGGTCAGGAACAAGGGCAAAAAGAGAGCAAACTCCACCAGCGACTGCCCGGCGCGCTCGAGCGGCCGTTTGCGCTGAGGTCCGACCGCTCGGCGGCCCCTCTTGTGATGCATCATTTGCTCTATTTCCTCCCGTTGCCCCTGCAACGTTGTCGTTCCGCCGCCTAATTGCTCAGGCATATCGAGCGGAAGGTACGGTCTTGCCACAGGGACGGACCTGCAACGTTGTCGTTCCGCCGCCTAATTGCTCAGGTGCGGAGGCGTGTTAATGATCGTTGCTTCCCAGGTCGTGCGATCGGTCTGGCGGCCATCGGGCGTTGTATATTGCACGTACCACCATCCAGGATTGGGGTTAGCGCTTGGCGCATAATAGTGAGGACCCGGCGTGCCGTAATCAGGTGGAATCTGGGTGAGAATATAGACCCAGCGCCCATTGAAAGGCGTGTAGTTGGGGTTGTTGCCGCCCGACTGTAACCAGTTCGGCACGAGGTTGTAGCTCTGGTAACTGTAGTCGGGGATGGTCGAGCTAATCCAGGGCGGCGTGGGTGGTCGGTTTGACTGGCCACCCAGCCCATCCCACACCTCGTTGTCAAGCGCGCTCACGCAGGCCAGATAATCCGGGTTGTTGTGGATAGGGTCGAAAGGATTGAGTTCGGCCATCGTTTGCCCAAAGGCGGGCGCGCCGGGCGGCGTGATGTCGTAACCGAACTGGTCGTGGATCTGCGTCGACGTTTGCGAAGGGCACAAGGGCTTGTGCGAAGTAGGATCGATGAGAGGCGTCGTGTAGTCAGGCTGCGCGCGCGCGGCCGTGAACGCGGTAATAAGCGACTTGTTGCCCACTATATTGATCAACGGCGTCTGGAAGGTCGTCCCATCCCCCTTCAGCGTCTGCGTAAACCACCCGAAGTCGGCATAGCCGCCGTCTGGCCGCACGATCTGCATGCTGGCCCGTCCATTACCATCTCCAGGGTCGAACAACTTCACCAACAAATACTTGCCCGCATAGATGGGATCGACACGCGCCAGATACAGCAGGGTTTTGCCGGGATTATTGTTGTCGACCGCGATGCTAACGCGCCCCATCCCGGCGACAGACGGCTGCGGCAAGTTAGCTGTGTCTGTCGGATCGAACACTTGGCAGTCCGTTTTACCCGACGAGTCGTCGAAACCAGGGTTTAAACTGGGAGTCACACACGCCTTGGTCGTCGTGACGGCCCGCAACGCGAAGTTGTTGACTCCGGCCCCGTAGCAGTTCGTCAGTGATGTCGAGGTGTAGGGGTCATGCCATGTGTTGTTGACCACCCCGCGGATGGCGCTGGGATCGTTACATGTCGAGATGTTGACGTCGTACGAGGCGGCGGTCGCCGACGCGGCCACTTTCGCGAGCGTGAACCACTTGTTCTTATACGGTGAGGAGCTACTACAAGCCGAGTCATTCCACTGTCCCGAGGCTGGGGCGATCACTATGTCCGACGGGAGCGTACTGGTGGGCGCGTAAAACGGGCCACGCGCGAGTAATGTTGGGTCGATACCAATCGAATCAAAAGGCTTGGTCTGATTGCCCGTCAGCAAATGATCGACGCGATAGTATGTTGGGGCATTCGGGGACACTGACGGCGGCGGATAGGCTGTGCCAGTGTTGCCGGTATTCGGGTCATAACTAAACGGCACCGCGCCGGAGAGGCCAGCAGCCAGTCCATCCCCATAGTTACCGTCACACTGCTCGGCGTCATAGACCTGAATGTAGGTCGTAGCGCCAGCCGTACTCATCACCGGAACGTCCACCCTATAATCGTACCCCTTGAAGCCCGTGCTCGGGCGCAACGGATTCGTGTAGACCGGCGCGCCGGGATACGTGTTGTACGGTGGGTCCGAGAGAACGTAGAGCGGCGAATAAGGGTCGCCTGACTCGAGGTAGGTGTCGGGAAAATTAATCGACAGCCTCATATTCTGTGCGACAGGCGCCGTTGTCCCACCCGGTTGGTACGTGTTGATAGAGTTGCCAGGGTCGCTTGTACCGGTATCACCCAGTTGGTTTGTTGGATTGCCCATTGGCAGCGGCGCCGTATACTGCGCCGTGGCCTCGCGCGTTATCGTCCCCGACTTTAGGCCAACGACGGGAGCGAATAGGAAGGGGAAGGTTTTTTCCTGGACGACCACCTTTTCCTGGTTGATTGACGACGTGGTAAAGTTCGCGTTGACGACCACCGACGCGCCAGGAAGGTTGCGGCTGACGATGTCATTCGCGCTCGCCACGCCCTGGGCGGCGTTCACCATACTCGCCTGACTGACACCGACGAGGGCGGCCTGATCGGCCGCGCGCTGCACGCGCAGGCCCTCGGCGTAAAACCGCGCGCCGTCGACGCCGAGGGCCGTGGCGCAGGCTAACACGGTCAAAGCAAGCGCGATAATAATGGCCGCTTGGCCCTGAGGTGCGCGCTGTGGGGACAAGGCAGGTGAGGAAGGCATACTGGTAATCTCTCCTACAATCATCAGAATGGTGTGGGCGTTGGATATGGCGTAGAGGCTGGATAAGGTGTCAATGTCGGGTACGGCGACGCCGTCGGATACGGCGTCGGTGTATAAGGCGGGGCGGGCGTCGGGCCGGTCAGTCCGGGGATCGAGCCGCGGGCAAACTGCGGCTCGATATTGAGGATAGAGGCGTCGCTCCACGTCAAGCCCGTGCCAAACATCGGCAACATGAACTTGAACTGATACGTGATAGAAACGCCAATAGGGTCGGGTGGATCGACGACGTTACGCTGCTGATAGGGCCACCCGACCGTGCCGCCCGCGACTCCATAGGTCCACCCCGCGGCCGTACATCCACCGACATCGTGCGAATCCGCGACATCGTTGCCGAAGTAGTCCTTATGAGTGTGGATGTTGTCGTTGCTACTTGCTGTCAGCCCCGGTTGAGCGCCCTTGAATATCGTGACGAGGCCCAAGTTGTTGGGGTTGGCGCCGCTGCTGCTGAGGCCCTGGCGGATGGCGGCGCAAATCTGATCGTTGGCGGTTGGCTCGGCCCCATGGATCGAGGCGGCGCGCACACCTTGGCGCACCGCGAAGCTTAACGCCGAACGCTGTGCAATGGCAACGCCAAACTGGATAATGGCGAATAGGATAAACAGCAGGATAGGGATGACGAGGGCGAACTCGACGACGGTCTGGCCGCGCTCATGACGGCGCGGCCAACGCCAAGCGTCCCTTGCCCCGCGATATGCGACGCCATCCATCCGATGATGCACGAGCCAGTCACCCTGTCCCTTCGCCGCGACGGCGCCGACCCGGTCCGTTCACCCTGCTTGGTCGTGGCGGACCCATCGAGGTACGACTATCCCAACTGATCAGGCGCTACCTCCGGCATGACCCAGTCTATAGCTGGGCACAGTCACAGTCAGGGTAAAACCTGTCGTACCGCTATGATCGACCGTAAGGGGGTGGGCGGCAATAGCCCATTCAGGGGAGACGGGCCGGGGGAAGCGCGTTGGGGGTGAGGGTACCCGGAGGAGGGAGGGGGGCTATGGCTCGGTCGTGACAGGGTAGCCGCGCGACTCCCAGGCGTCTATGCCGCCGCGCACGTTGACGGCGCCCCTCAGCCCTTGTTGGCGGGCGAAGCGCGCGGCCATCTCGCTGCGGGCGCCCAGATGGCAGATAAAGTAGAGGTCGTGGGCGCCGTCGAGCTCGCTCAACCGCATGGAGAGCTGTCCCAAAGGGATGTGCGTCGCGCCAGCGATATGGCCCCGCGCCCACTCCCAGTCTTCGCGCACGTCGACCACCCGCGCGGCCGGCCCCGCGCCGCCCGCGAGCCGCTCACGCAGCGCCTCGACCTCGATCTCGGGGACCCGCTGGTCCGGGACCAGCGGGTCCGGGACCAGCGGGTCCGGGACCAGCGGGTCCGCATCGTCCGCCCCGTCCGGTCGCCTCGGCTCGTTCATACGTTTTCTTCCACGGCGACGCCCAGGGGGAGCGGCCGCGCCTCAAAATACGTGTCGAGCGCCACGGTCGTGCGAGTGCGCTCCACGCCGTGTGTGGACCGAATGCGCTCGAGCAGGGCTTCCAGCTCCTGTGTCGTGCCCGTGCGCACTTTGAGCATCAGGCTATCGGCCCCGGCGATGCTGTAGCACTCCTCGACTTCAGGGAAATGGGAGACGCGCCCCACGATGTCGGCGGAGGCGGCGCGCGTGGCCACACTGACGAACGCCGTCACGTTGCGCCCCAGGCGTTGCGCGTCGAGGCGCGCGCCATAATTGCGGATGACGCCGTCGCGCTCCATGCGCTTGACGCGCTCAAACACCGAGGAAGCGGCCAGCTTGACGGTAGCCCCGATCTCGGCGTAGCCAGTGCGGTCATCGCGCTGCAGGATATCGAGAATGGCGCGGTCTTTATCGTCCATCGTACACTAACATAGTACACTAACTAGAGCGGAGGCGTGTGGGGATACGTTCGGTCATGCGGCGGGCGAAAAGATGTATAGTACCTAGGCGACCCCCACACCGGCGTGGGGACGCGAATTCGTCGTACGTCCAGCGGATAGACGGCGTAGACCGATCACGGCGGATGGATTAGGATGCAACAACGAATTGATCTCATCTCTCTGGTCAACGCGGCCCTGGGCGCGCCGACCACGGGGCTCTACCTCGATCGCCTGAGCGGGCAGGTGCTCCTCCCCGCCGAGGTCGCGGCGCGCTGCGGCGTCACGGTCGCCGTGCAAGAGCGCTACGTGCGCGTGCCCATGATCCACTCGCGCCTGCGCCTCGACGACGCGCGCGACTTCGCGACCTCGATCACGCCCGACCTGCTGCGTGCGCGTGTCGAAACCCTCCTGTACGGCCCGCGCGCGCCCTGGGCCTTCGAGCGTGAACTATCGCGCCAGCCCGCTTTGGATCACGCCTGGCGGGCCTGGGAGCGCGCCTGCGCGACGGCGCGCGTCCTGGGCTGGCTCGGCCGCATTAATGTGCCGTTTTCATATCCGGGGGATTAGCGGTTACTGGCCTAGCCTTTTTGCCGGTACCGGACGCTACCCTTTCTTTGCTACCCTTAGGTGGGTCATCCAATGCCCACACTGTTTTCCCACCACGACTTACGATCAAGGACCATCGCAACACATACATGTCATTCGACCACTACCACGGATATCGTCCACCTTCTAAGGCGCGCCAGCCGCACCAATCGCCAGCGGGCGACGGCCCAGCTCCCGATGCGCCGCGCGGACCGCGCGCGCGCCTGCGCGCCACTATCACGGCCACGCGCCGCCGCGTACATACCACCGTCAACGCCGTACGCGGTACGCTCGTCGGCTTGCCCCGCGTGCTCGGACTCGTCTGGGGCGCCAGCCGCGCCCTGACCATCATCCTGGCGCTGGCCACGGTGCTGGCCGGCGTCGTGCCGATCGCGCAGGCGTTCACGACCCAACTCCTTGTCAACGCCGTCGTGCACGGCTACCTCCTGCACAGCACGGGCCGCGCCGACAACGCCCAACTGGCCGTGCCCCTGCCCTGGGGTCCGCTACGCCTGCCGATCGCCGGCACGCTGGGCGTAGTTGTCGCGCTGGCCGCGCTGCAACTGCTGATCTCGGCGTTCAGCGCGCTGCTGCAGACGTTCAGCAATATCAGCCAGCAGCTCTTGCAAGAGCGCGTCGGGCAGAGCGTCCAACTGCTCATCATGGAGCGCGCCTCCAAGCTCGATCTCGCCTTCTTCGAGGACGCCTCGTCGTACGACGTCCTGCAGCAGGCCCAACGCGAGGCCACGTCGCGTCCCGTCACGATGGTGTCGAACACCTTCGGGCTCGTACGTACGCTCATCACCTTCCTTGGCTTCGTCTTCGCGCTGCTCAAAGTCAGCCCCTGGCTCGCCGTCATCGCCCTGGTGGCCCCGATTCCCTCGTTCATCTCCGACTCGCGCTACGGCTGGTGGGGCTACGCCATCGCGCGGCGCAACTCGCCGATCCGCCGCCGCATGGCCTATCTGCTGACCCTCCTGACCACCGACACCTACGCCAAAGAGGTCAAGATGTTCACGGTCAGCCGCTACTTTATCGACCAGTTCCGCCGCCTCGGACAGGGCTACTACGACGAGCAACGCGGCCTCATCACGCGCCGCTACCTGGCCGGCTACGCCTGGGGCGTGCTCACCACGCTGGCCTCGTCAGGCACCTACCTCTTCGTGGCCATCCAGACCGTCGCCGGCGTCTTCAACCTGGGCCAACTCACCTTCTTCACGCAGGCGTCATCCTCGGTGCAGAACTCTTTCCAGAGTATCCTGAGCGGGCTCAGCTCGCTCTACGAGAGCAACGCCTACCTGGGCTCGCTCTACGAGTTGCTCGACGTCAAGCCGCGTGTGGTCGCCCCGGCGCATCCCATCCCCGTGCCGCGACCCGTGCGCGGCGACATCGCGTTCGAAGGGGTGACGTTCGGCTACGAGGGCTCCGACCGCACCGTGCTCAAAGACGTCAGCTTCACCATCAAGCCCGGCGAGACCGTGGCCATCGTAGGCCGCAACGGCGCCGGCAAGACGACCCTCTTCAAGCTGCTGTGCCGGCTGTATGACCCCACTGCCGGCCGCGTGCTCATCGACGGCCACGACATCCGTGACTACGACCCTAGCGAGATCCGTCACAGCATCGGCGTGATGTTGCAAGATTATGTCACGTATCAATCGACGGCGCGTGAGAACATCGGCGTGGCCCGCGTCGACCTGATGGACGACCAGGCCGCCGTGGCCACGGCGGCCGAGCGGAGCGGCGTGGCGCCGGTGATCGAGCGGCTGCCCGAGGGCTACGATACGCAGCTCGGCAAGTGGTTCGAAGAGGGCGTCAACCTCTCCGGCGGCGAGTGGCAGAAGGTTGCCATGGCGCGCGCCTTTATGCGCGACGCGCCGATCCTGATCCTGGACGAGCCGACCGCCGCGCTCGACGCCCAGGCCGAGTTCGAGTTGTTCCAGCGACTGCGCGCGCTCGCGCGCGGTCACACCACGGTCTTCATCTCGCACCGCTTCTCGACGGTGCGCCTGGCCGACCGCATCATCATGCTGGAGAACGGCGAGTTGATCGAGCAGGGCACGCACGACGAACTGATGGCGCTCGACGGCCGCTACGCCCACCTGTTCACCTTGCAGGCCGCGTCCTACCTCGGCAACCTGCCCGAACTGGACGAGGTGGACGCCGAGCTGCGCGCGCTGGAAGCATAGGGTGCGCGCCACTTTGTCGCGCGGCCAGCGTCTCTACTGGGAGCGCCGGTCGTACGGCGGCCAGCGT
>JAABUO010008105.1_pt1 | contig 11910 bp, 13 predicted proteins | sample 5559291 | NCBI WGS metagenome assembly JAABUO01 (sample SAMN10711878, study PRJNA513372) | rock metagenome | isolation source: Antarctica rocks | place: Antarctica: Victoria Land, Finger Mt sud | reverse complement strand
TCCTTGCACCGGCACCGGCGCACCCCCCATACCACTCTGGCTCTGCACATCAGGCCGCTGACTCAGGTCCTGCATGAAATGACAAATCGGACACGCGACCTCCTTGTACTTGTGTGTCGAGAGCGGGAGTACAGGGACGAAGCAGAGGGTGAACCAGGGCCAGCGGGAGATGCAGTGGGCGGACCAGTTGCCGCAGTTGTGGCATTGGGCGGTGGTGGATTCGAGGCCGGGGAGGGGGGATGTGAATTCTATCGTGGGGGTTAGTCGGTTGGTTGTTTTTTTGAGGGTGTTTTTGAAGTGGTGAGGTTAGTGGTGGTTGAAGGGGAGGTTGGGGACGCGGAGGGTGGGAAGGAGAGGTTACCGTGGGTGCCGAAGGTGATGCAGAAGGCCATGGTTGTAGATGGGTGGTATTAATGTGTGTGGAAGAGGGTAGGGTTTGTGAGGAGGTTGCGCTCAGGTGGAGGGGTCAGGAGGAAGTGTGTGAGTGTTGAGACTATGAGCGCGGATGGAGGATGGGGTTGAAGAGACTGCGAGGAAGATGTAGAATCTTCAGGGTATGTGCAAGGTAGCTTGTAAGCGTGGAGAGCTATGATACGTTAGGGAAGTACGTAGTAGGTAAGTAGGATTGTGGCGGTGATTGATATGGCACTGCCACTTGCATAAATTTTATGCAAGATTACATAACCACTTGTGATAGGACAAGGCGGGTTTTTATCTACTATTTCCCGCCAGTGTTTCTAAAGGGGAAACCATACCGAATGAGAGCTCAAGGATAGTTGAGCTGAGTTATGACAAGATGAGCAAAATCCTTAGTTCTAGCGAAGTAGATGAGCAAATTCCTCTCTAGTCAAGTCTTAAAAGTACTAACGCATCGGCCCATATCTCCTTCATCTAAAATTTGCAGAATTGAATGGTCTCCAGCACAAAGTACCTGGTGGCCTTCCATCACCTCCCCTGCCATAGGGAACCCTAGAAGTCTTTTTGACAGTAAAGCTAGCGACCTAGGAGACATCTAGGATCTGCTAGACGGAGCAGTTGATGCAGGGGTAAGCGTGTCTGTTGTAGTCGTAGGCTGCACGTACATCGTTACCGACCTGGAGTGATGCATAGTCACAGTAGTAACAGGTGGCCCGCTGCTAGTGCTAGGAACCACCACGGCCGCCTCAGTAGTAGCAGCAACATCTCTCGTAACTGTAGTGCTGACTGTGACGGTGGTTGTCTCTGTAGTGAAGCTGACAAGAACCGTTGTAGCAGTCTTAGTCCGCCAAGGTATTGTGCTGGTGTATGTATGGGACTCGGTAACATAGACCGTGTTTGTAGGCAGAGGACTGCTTGGCGCAGAGATTGAAACGGGATGTAAGGTTCGGGTGGTGGTTGTGGCGACGACGTAGCTGGTTGCGGTGAAAGTGACGGTGGTATAGACGGTTTCGGTCACAGTGGAGACGCCGAGAGATTGGTCGAGTTGAGAAATAGGAGACGCAGCAGCGGAGAAACTAGATAGAAGGAGCATCATGGAGACGATGGCGGAGCGGGCGGGTAGAAAATACATTTTGGAAGTCGGAAATGGTGGGTTGTTTGTGGCTTCTAGCTAAAGGGGTGAGAAGTGAGGAGACGGAGGACTCCTATTTCCATCGAGATAGACATACCTATTATACCCTTCAATGTCGGTATCCGTTAGCCTAGAGGAGTTTTTAACTGTGCTTTGGACAGCCTCAACTTGTCCCGAAGCTGAAGATTGATAGGTGGGCTTTGTTGACGTTGATCGGCTAAAAGAGCGAAATGATTTACTTAGTGAGGTTGGAAGAGGAAGAAAGAGCACGTGCAGCGCTTTGTCTAACGCTATAACATTGAATTATGAATTCCTTCTGGAAGATATCAAAGCATCAAGGTAATTAACGAGACTTCATAGGTACGCAGTCAAGTATAAAACCACACAAAAGAAGATTTTGACAGAGTCGAGTCCGCTGGTAATTACTCGTATGAACACGGCTCTCTCACGGGTCTGCCACGCGGTTTTTATCCTGGATTGTGTCAGGAGGAAGGTATTGCAATCCTGTTTCCTGTTTCTCGTAAGAGCAGTTTGGACTGTTGAGATAACACCCGCCGAGTGAAGCTCAGCCTCCAGGTAAAACTTTGCTAAGCTTCTCGGGACTGGTTTCAGTGTAGTAGTCGGACTTGGACATGCTTCCGAATTAGACCTTTCTTTTAGTTATTAAGCTTATCCCTGTATCTCTGGAAGCTGATTCTACCGCAAGAGGCAACTGTATGTTCATATAACAGCAGCTCTTAGATCTCCTATTGTAGGCCATGGTGGTATAGCATAATAGTTAGGTTGAAAAGGAATAGCTTATCACAATGCATGACCCATACATTCTTGTAGGGAAATAACAGTTGGAGTTTCCATGGTAATCTTCCCTGGCATAGCAGTGTCGGTTGCAGTACTATATATGAACCTGTAGCTCCCCAATCAATGACCTAGGTTCTGGGGTCTTTACTTTGTGCTATGCCTTTCGCCAATCATACGATTTGTATCGATCTCGCATCTCAAGAGAAAGCCAGCTCGTGGTCACGCTCGTGGTCTTCTCGAAATCCTGTTAGTATATCTTTTGTACGTCTCTTGGCCTGGCCTATGGTTTGCCGCTGAAATCTGCAGTCCATCTCAAGTTGACCGTTTTATATACTACAACGCTGAGTCCCGATAGAAAGCGTCGACTTCCGTGCAGAATCAATTGGGTTAAGCCTTAGACTCATCATAGAGCTCTATTTTTCAAGATTCCACTTCTGCCTAGCAACAGTCGGTCTCTTTAGCCTACTCGATGCTTAGATGTCTTTGGACAGAGCCTCTTCTAGATCACTCAGCCCTGAGTTCTTTTCGATAGCTCTAATTTAGCCGTGTTGTCAAGAGGAGCTTAATTGGTAGTGCACGAGGCTTGCAGAAAGATTGACCGGCAAATTCCGGCGCTATCTACTCGTGGATCTGAAACAGCAAGCGATAGTCGTACCTCACTTCATCTTGACATATATCATCGCACCGCGACCGCCAGTCCGTCGTAAGGACGCAATCGGGTATCGCTGTCATAAAGGGTCTTACTACCCTGATAGACAGGAAGAATTGCTCGAGCCCAAGAGGTGGATCGGTACAGCATCTTTCGTTTTCCCGCACTGAAAGGGGACGGATTGACAGTTCAAGGAAATTATCGCGATTTGAACGCGCCTTATTGCCAGCTGTGGCGTTTTTGATATAGCTTTTGTCCTTGGAAAATCCAGTTGTCCAAGATGTCCAATATGGAAACATGGTCACCGCATCCCGATATGAATCGGAACCGCTTGCCAACCCTTTACGAAGTTCTGAGCCGGCAAACACTAGCACCGGTGGACCTCTTCTCGTTCTATATCTACATGCGAGACCAGCAGAGATCGGTAGATTACCTCGATTTCTGGTATGACATTTTACTGCAATGGCCATTTTTTGCTATCTTTCGCTAACATCAGCGCCACAGGCTCGATGTCTCCCAGCACATGTCACTATGTCGTCACTATGTTCGTGAGCTCCGACGGTCAGTTCTTATTGAGACTCCAGAGCTTGAAAAAACAGGATCTAAGCGCTCATCGTACATCCTCGACCACATGGGTGACATGAACGAACCGGGCGGACCGTCCATAAACCTTACTAGCGAAGAAAAAATGAAGGATCAGCACCTTTCAGCATACCTTCGTCAAGAAAACGGCAACGGCAACGGCAACGGCAACGGTAACGGCAACGGTAACGGCAATGGTCACGTTGCTCACTCTCCACATAGCAGCTTGGGTTCACAGTACTCTGATACTCATCGAGGATCTAGAGATCGATACAGGGACAGGGAACGCCCACCTCGAGCTAGCTTTATGACAAACCTCTCACCTACAAACTCAAATTCACCAGCACACACAGTCGCCAGGGCTGACATTAGGGCAAGCGCCGAAAAGATCTTGTACACATTCTTGCTACCGGGTTCAGAGCGGGAGATTATTCTACCTCAAGGTATCCTTACAGACATCACCACCTCAATTGAAGAAGATGGCCGTGACGACCCTGAAGTTTTCGACGCAGCAAAGGACTATACATTTCAAGCAATGGAGCGTGATGCTTTCCCAGGCTTCCTCCGTTCCAAGGCCCTTGGAAATCTAGTCCCTCCAAGTTCGTTCCTGCGATTATGCCTGGGTTTGCTGGGCCTATTTGGTGGATTCTGGGCAGGGTTCGCTTGCATATTGTTGGACAAGCCAAAGCATATCCGCTGCTGGGTTAGTCTGGCCTTGCACGTTCTACCACATTTCCCAAGCTGACATTATCCTCTTTCATAGCTCATCCTACCATTCACTATCGGCGTCTACTGCCTTTCATCGCACCAATACTCCATCGACCCCGTCCTCGCTCTTGCTGGCCTTAGCGAGTACACCTTTATGAACTGGTCTCGCATCCGCGAACCATACATTCGAAGGCTTTTGAATAAGCGCGCCATGATGGTCCTGCTCGTCACCATCCTCATCGGTGTTGCTGTCATTGTACTCTTCATCTTTGTGCCAGGCCACCGACTTTGAGGGGCGGAGTACTCGGATTAATACCATTTGCGAGGTTGCGGGCGTTCCTAGGAGTGTTGCAGGCCTGTTAAGATACCTAAGGAGCCGGAATTTACGCTTTTCTTTCATCTCAGCACCTGTGTTCGATCTACCCAAACCTACCAATGCAACACGGTTAATCATCGGAGTGGATCGCACCTTACAGGTCAGCAACGAGCTTCAGGAAACCTCTTACGGATATATTCGCCACGTTCATATAGGCGTCTTGGATACGTCCAGATGGCTGTTGTAGCTAGTTGGCAGAGATATGAGGGATTTGCTGTGTTTTTTATCAGTGTACTATGTGCAACCTTTGAGCGAGATAGTGTACCTTTGTACATAACACCCTAATTGTCTATTACGGGCACGCAAGGAGAATGCATAACGAAAATAAGAATACGTTGATAGAACTTTGTTCTTCATGTGCTATATTGGATTTCGCTATGAGTAATTGAGTACAAGAGTGGAAATTTCCTGACCCCTGAACAGGTTCATTTCCCCAGCTAGGTGTTCTACATCCACTTAGCCCCTGAGATTCGTATGCCGATCCATTTAATGATACCATTTTCTCCCACATGGGACTGTTGCTCAAGGTCAGAATCGTGTGTGCCCTGCCTCACACTGACCAAGGCCATAGACATTTGAACGAATAGGGAAGAGCTCTATCATGTCCAAGCGACGAACCTGATGGAATCCGAAGGTTAGTAAATTCAGGGGGAAAGGCAAGCTACTCAAGAACAGTTGAGAGGCTGACATACTAAGGAAGGGAAACGCTATCCCATAACAGCTGCGGCACTCGTTGGAATCTCCACCACCAGCCACCCACCAATTAGCAGTATCCCTAACCTCAACTTCAACCTCCCCTCTCAACCCAGGAAAGAAGCACTCACCTGCAGAGAAAAAAAGGTGAAGCACCATCCCCACCAGAGTAATCGGAATCAAATTGTGCTCTTGCCTCCCTAAGGAGACTCAGAACACGCTGCGTATTGCACTAAAGTGTCATCCCCCCCAAAAAGGAGGGAACACACAATCTTCGCAACGGCCCTCCCATAGGAAAATCTCATGCCTCCCATCCTCCCTTTACCCACCTGCCCGAAAGCAAGAGGTGGACAGGAAGGGGTCAAGGCAGAGTATCCTGCGTTTCTGATGCCAATTGCAGACGCTTGCGCGCCAGGCCCTCACGGGCAGTACTTCTTGCAACACCCTCTGATCTGACGGGAAGAGGGGCACAAGTGTGTGGGTTGTGTGAAGATTACTCCGAATTTCTCATTTGCATAAGCTTGATATGTTTGCAGTGAAGCAAAGATATCGGTTTGTGAGCAAAGAAACGCAGCGGTGGTGGAGATGGTGCTTGAGGGAGGAAATTTAGAGTTGAGTTTGAGTCAAGAGCTTTGTGCGGAAGCTTTTTTTTTTGCCAGCGCTAGTGGAGGGCGGTGGGGTGGGGCTTGGTGGGGGCTGAAGACTGAAATATACCTTAGATCGCAATCCTCTCAGGACAATTAGTTTGCAAAAGGTTCATCAGTGGTGGAGATAGCACCAAACGCTATCTATACACCCATCAAGTACCTTATCACCCACTCACTTGAGCTGAACTTTTTCAGGCTGAGATCGCGTGCTTTACTCGACTAGACGACTCTTCCGGCCATCTACTACGTAGCTGAGCTACCATTACTCTCCAAAGTCCTCCACTTACCCGTGCAAGCTCTACTGCTGCACGAGTTACTGTACTTTGCCCCAGCTGTACGACTTCACTTACTGATCAAGTGCCATCCGCGAGTCATGTTCTCCGATTTCGGTATCGCTCTGTGGAGATAGGGTACGATGAAACAGAATACCGCATCGGACACAGGCCTCCATTGAATGTGAAAACTACCCGGATGTTCGCTTTGAGCAAAAGCTCGGGTGACACCAGATTGCGCAGGCAACGCACTGAAGTACACCGGTGGCAATTGTCCCACCGATGTCTGCCTTATCCCTCAGATTATCTTTTTACTATGTACAAATCGACATTTTAATAGGAACAGTTTTAAATGCTGATGGTAAGATCCGAATGTTGGGTTTCAAGATCCTGGCATGGAGGTGGAAAGGCAAATCACAGCCGCTCCTCGGAAAGAGGCAGGACAGGACGCAGGTACAAAACGAAGCACGTTCCGTTGCTGTCTCTCCAGTCCATGCTCGGGCTCCCCACGAATTCTCCTCTTGCCCCAAGCGTCCTGACCTTTCCTGAGTTCACAGTCTACAGAGTATGTTTGTTTCTTTTCTTCTGAGAATGTTTCCCGAATGGCGGAATTTGAATCCCGTGGTCTTGTGCTACCACACTTTATGATATATATTAGCAAACAATACCATTAAGGTCTTCTTGTGTCTTTGTTATACGATGATCGAAGTATACATTGGTCGTCCGTCTGAGATGGGTCCTCATGAAGACAAAACGATATTCAAGTGGAGCGGAAGTGGCTGGGCCCGATTGGATATCAATCAATGCTCGCCATGTTGTGCCGACTTAGTTTACCCGAGACGAGGGACTTGCCTTAGCCTAGAACTTTGCACCCATTTTGCTCTATCTTGGTCTCCGAACTATGCCAGTCTTTGTTCTTTGGATTACGTTTACAATCAGGCGTCGAAAGCCAGAAAGAAAAGTGAGCTATATGCCATGCAGAGGTATAGTTGGGCGAGAAGACAGAATACGAGGCTGATAAGAGCATGAGTTGTGCTCGCATGGGGGTCGTCGAGTTAGTAAGGCGCACGGAGATCCGGGCAAGTCGAAACGGCCCAGCCCTAGTTACAGATCTTGCTCCCCAGGCTGCCAATCGAGAGGCAAGCATGGTCAATAGCTGAAGGAATCCGTGTCAATGTTTGGGCAACGAAGGGGAGTTCTTGACGGATAGCAGCGGAGGGAGGTCTGCGCACTCAGCGTTCATCCGCATCCACTTGTTTTTCACATGATTGAACCAGATACATTCCGGCTTTAGCATGCATATGGAGACCTGATCTAAACTCCCTTTGGTTGGGAAACAATTGCAGAAGTGAAGCTCGCCTGTTGTAAAGTAACCATGGTAAAATAGCGTAACATGACTGGTCTCCTTGCAGGTGGGGATTCCTAGTCCCTCGCCTCGCCTTTGAGAGTTGAGACATGCCCGCTTCTCATTGTCACTACTCATCACTCTCTCTCAGAACTGACCAACCTTCACTTATTGCTGCACTTTGTTACTGTCCGTTGGATTTGACAGTGTTTGCCATTCACTCCAGCCTCAACACCATTCATTACTCTGTCTGCTGTATGGCATTCATTCTCCCACTTATAATGCCGTAGCAGGTATGGTCACCGGACAACACTTCGCGTTGTCCGCTCCACAACTCTGAATACATCGACGAACATTTGATACCCTCAGCATGGCTCAAATTACCCTTAAAGATGGTGGTCTGGTACTCGCCGGGGCTCCTAGCTTTAACACTGCAAATGGCCCCTCTGCCGGAACAAAGCCACCGCAGGCCATGCGGTTGGACCTGGAAGATGGAGTGCTCGAAGATATCTTGAAAGCCTCTCGGAATGATGGGAAAGGGGTTCACATATCATTCGGGAAAACAGTCGTATGTCTAGAAGAGGAATCTCTACTGACTTCCACCAAATTTACTAATTATAACTTTACTACAGACCCTCCACATCGGCAACAAGTCTCACCAGCTCCTCACCACAGTTCAGTCCTCGCCCAATGAGCTTTACGGCTATTCACCTTCTAAGGAAGATGAGCTCGCTTTTGCTGGCGTTTTGAGTCACACTCTCGCAATGAAGAAAGTCCAGGACGACCTTGCCGGCACCGATGCTGCCCTCGCAATGCTGCAAAGTCAGATGGCTTCACATCAACAGTCCAAACAATCCAAGCAGTAAGCACTTGCACCATTTATTCTTTCTCTATAACTACAGAACGTCATACTCAAACCGGATGTCCTTAGAATCAAGTTTGTTGCCGACGACAAATCCCTCCCGCCTCCAATCCAACAAAGAGCCTCAGCAAAACCAATTTCACACTCTCAATTAAAAAATCACCCGAACCTCCTCGGCAATGCGACCACCCGCTCAATGCCCACAAGTCCTGGACTTGGTGCTGTTCGCTCGCCCCTCCCTGACGTGACCGCCCCCACTTCTGCCCCAATCATCCACAATGAGAAGATTCAGAAGTTGCAGGCCTTGAGGACCCCCCTCATACATCTTCTGGCCGTACGTCCAGTGTCCGAAAAATTCCTTGCTCAGAAAATAGCTTGCAGTCAAGAAGAATGCCGAGAAGTCTTGGAAAAAGTTGGGAAACCGGCTCGTCTGGACGCATCGAAGTGGGACTTATCCGATAGAAGCTTTAAAGAATTGGATGTATGGAAGTTCAACTATCCTTGCCAAGATGACCGAGAATTGGCAATCGACAAAGCTATCTCGGCTTTCGACCGAATGCGCCTTTCTCGCGAAGAGAAACTTTGGCAGATGCTACTATCGAAGGAGGAGAGAGGAAAGGGTAAAATCGTGTCAAAGCTCAACTTACATCAAGGTCCTATTCAGAGAAGTAGTACCCCCAGAATAAACGTCGAAGCAACAGATGATGTGGGTAATGGGGGGAATACGACTGGCAACGATAGCGATGGTAGGAAAGACAGGCTTGCGCCCAGCGATGCAGAGCCTATGGCTCGCTCAAAGTCAGAGAATCAAATCAAAAAGACCAAGGTTAGCGAAAAGGAAAAGCAAGCAAAGCGTCTATTATCGAAGAATCCAAAGAAGCCCACCTCAGCTCCGAAACCCAAGCCCAAGCCCCAAGAAACTAAAGATATTGACTCCGGGCCGAAGAAGTCTGGGAAGAAGGCTGGACCCAGTACCAGCAGTACCTACAAGTCGACAGAATTCGTCCATGAATCTGACGAGGACGAGGAGATGGAAGATGCGGCTACTGTGAACGCAAAATCCTCACCTAAAGTTGACGGCAAGCCTACGAAAGCATTACCGAAGCCAATTTCTTCACGCAAGTCCGATGCTCCGGTCAAGTCGAAGCCCGTAGAACTGAAGAATATTAAAATTCAGAAGAAGACAGCAGCAACAACACCACCACCAACAACGGCGCCTAAAAAGAAGCCACTGCCATCCAGCTCCTCCACTTCTGGATCAAAGCATCGTTTCTCCGATAGCAGTCAAAGCTCGGTTCCAATGACGAATTCGCTGTCTCGACAGAGAACGACTAGTTCACCCCACAAGCCCTCACCTCTCGGATCTTCACCACCCACGAATGCCTCGGACTTTGACAATGGCAGTGGCTCTATGCATGCATCTTCTACCTCATCCACTCCTTTGATTTCGCAAGTACGCAATCGTAATGCTACACCTAATACCAGCGCCGGCACTGCTCGACCGATTCAGGGGACGCCCGAAAATACCTCTGAGAGATCTCTTAAACGGAAACATGATGATGTCGATTCGGAAATACACCACCATAACGTTGCAATGACCAATGGTCATCCTAGCGGCCTTACGAATGGCTATGCGAATACTACGAAGCGTCCCAAAACATCGCCTATCTCACCTCCAACCTCGGAGAGCAGCAACAGCAGTATCTCCCCCCCTGTTCATAGCGAGACCTTAAAGAGAGCAGAGCGCTTCAAGACCTGTTATGCCAAATACGAGAAACTGTACCGAGAAGTGTCTGCTTGGCCCGACGCTCCCAGGGACAAGATTGATTCGGTCTTGAAAATGCACGAACGATTGGTTGCCATGAAAAGCGAGTTCGGTAATGGAAGCTGAAAATTTTGTGAATGAAAAGGGAGTTTATCTTTGCATGGCAAGTAACATTGGTTTTGTCTGCTTTATCCTTCTTAGCGAGGCGCTGGTAGTTGGGGAAATTGGGAGGGTAATACCTTGGATACGGTGGAGAAATCTTTTCATGCTTGCAGGGCAAACTACAGGTGAGATACATATTGGAGATCGGCCTATCAGAACTAGATGGACTTTTTGAGCGAACAGGGGTAAAAGCAACCCGGGTTTCTCTGATATACATGCGTCTCTAGATGAACTATCGAGTTTTCAGATAATTAGGTCTGTGATAATGCTACATCATTGAACCAATCGTTGTTCAAACTCAATGTGAAGTCGACAACTATTCAAAATTCAATCGTATCGTGAGTTCTTCAGGTGCTTGAAGAACTCTAACCGTGCCACATCAACTGCGCCTCACCATCCAGGAACGACCCGTTCCTGGCTAGTCAGCTTAGGGCATGCAGGGATCCTGTATATCGGCATTTGTCAACTCCCGACGTCGAATGAGGTCACCATCGTTAGATCAACATGTCATAGAAGCTGTGAGGCTCCAATGTACTTTAGAAATACCTAATCATTGTTCTGTCGTACATGTTTTTACATTAAATACATGTTACAGAGCTTCTCACCTTTCAGATTTGTTGTGTTTGTAGTTGTACCTGTCTTGATTGCAGTTTACGTAGCCACGGGCTTCACAAACGTGAAGATGAGTACGAAACCGAGTATGCAGAATTCGAATGGTGGGTTTTGAGCTTTTTTTTGTTTTGTTTTTGGGCTTGTTGAGCTGGTGCGATGCGTTCTGCGTATATAGTTTGTGGAGAGGATGTTTTATTACTTTTGTATCTTTCCTTATACCAGGCCTATATCTCTAAATACTCCCCTCAACCATTCCCGTGCCTTGGTCTATCTCCATGATTTCGCAGCATGTCTCCCGGACTCACATCTTACCCAGCCAGAATTTCCTTTAACTCTCAAGCTGACACGACCCTTCTCCAATAGTCTTCAAAAAACCCCTCGCCCTTTTCTCCCAATCACCCATGACAGGTTTCTACCGCGACGGCTACTGCCGCGTAGGTCCCGAAGACAAGGGAAACCATGCCGTTGCTGGTGTGTTGCTCCCCCTTCCTCCCTGGTCCCCTCCCGCAAATCCAACACACCCCCACATCCCACCATCACTTCCAGCTTCAGGACCCAAAATTAACGAGCATCCAAGGGGTCCTCAGCAAAGAATTCCTCGACTTCTCCGCTTCGCGCGGCAACAACCTCCGCAGCATCGGCCTCGAGCCCGGCTGCAAATGGTGTTTGTGCACTGCGAGGTGGAAGGAGGCGATGGAAGCGGCCAAGGGGAAGGATGATCCAGTTGTGCCCAGGTGCGTTTCCCTCATGCCACCCCACCAATCTCCCTCCACGCTCCTATCCCTCCCTCCCTCCCTCAATTCTTTTGCGAAGACTACACGAAATACTGATATAAGGGATCTAGGGTTTTCCTCCACGCAACGGACCAATCCGCCCTCTCGAACGGCATC
>JAABUO010008104.1_pt1 | contig 11911 bp, 17 predicted proteins | sample 5559291 | NCBI WGS metagenome assembly JAABUO01 (sample SAMN10711878, study PRJNA513372) | rock metagenome | isolation source: Antarctica rocks | place: Antarctica: Victoria Land, Finger Mt sud | reverse complement strand
CGGGAGTTGCTGCAAAGCACCAGCACGGACTGGGAAACTTGTGAGGCTGTCATAGAGTACGACCCTCTGTTGGATGACCCCTTAGAGTTGAAATCTCTGAGTGCCTTGTATGAAGCGACTGGGGGACAGTACTGGACGTATGGATACTACTTCAGCACAGCATCTACATTATCTGGTCTGAACAGCTCGAGCAACGAGACTTCACTAGAAGCTCTTGTTCAGCGCTTTAATAAAACAGCATGGTTGGACTCTTCAGTCAGCTACTGTCAGTGGTGAGCTCTTGCCCCCAAAAGCGAATATGTGCAAGTGCAGCTGTGTATTTTGGGACCAACAGAGTCATTTTGTGCACCAGCAGTCTCACCCTGTTCTAATGAAATGTTGCCATTATGCATGATCATGCTGGCAGTGACAACGTCGCATCAGCATTGCAAAGCACATGATGTAACGTGTTTAGAGCGGGGCTGTTGATTGCATGCATGGCCTGTAGGTATGGCGTCAGCTGTTGTCCCACCACACCATCGCTCTTGTCCAGTGGATGCTCAACAGCGTTCTCGCAGTCTGTGGCAGTGCTTGAGCTCAATGACTTCAACCTGTCTGGCTCCTTGCCAACACAGTTGGGGGTGTTTCAGTCCCTGTCAGCATTATCCATTGGTGACAACCCAGGTGACACTCATGCTTTGCTTGCGGCTGCCAGGCAATTTGCCATGGTGTTCTTACTGTACTAAAATCACTGCTCGTGCTTATGCAGGGCTGACAGGAGCTTTGCCAGACACAATTGATATGACTGCGCTGACAGTACTTCACGCAACCAACACATCCATGTGTTTTGTGCAAAATTGCAGCAATCCAGGTCGGGCCTCACTTGACACAGTGAAGCTGTTTTATTGCTGGTCATTGAGTGTTACTTGTTTGGCAATGTGACTGTTCACCTTGCCCATCATCAGTACACCATGTGCAGCAGGCATGACGCATGAAGTGCATCACACAGTATTGTGTGACAGTCTTCAGCAGTGCCGGCACTGCATGAAGACCAGCGGAATCACCCATGAAAGCCTTGCCAGGCTCACATGTGCAGAATGTTGCGTATATATAGCTGCTGTGATTTGTACAACATGCCAAGTAATCAGCAGATGTCATTGAAGATGCATGAAAGCTGCTGTTCCAGCTATGGTACTGCTGACCTAGCATCTACAATCTAGTCGAGCAGTCTTGCAAGCCACACAGACACAGTATGTGATGTTCAGTCGTTTCTCACACTCAAGCAGTCATGCATTCATTTAGGTATTCAACCACTACCCACATATCTGTATCCTGGCCCAAGTATGAACGCTTTCAGCAGCACAGATGGCCAAAACCATTCTATCAGTTGCAGCCAAATAAAGCTGCAAACAAGAGTCGGACCAGCACCTGCCTGGTTCCAGCAAGCAGCTCTTGACCCAGACTCCTACAACTTCAACAACTGCACATGTGCTGGCGCATACCATCTACAGGTGGGTCTTGTCTTTGTTGACGCCACAGTGCATTTGGACAGACATGCCTGACATCATGATTGGTTTGGAGCCTGTGGCATGATGTCACGCACGTTGCCTTACTGCTGTCAGGTCTGTGACATCACCTTGTGATTTGCACTCCCAGCAAGCCAACCATGAACTCAGCACAGCATGATTTTGTGGCGTGTATTGCTTGCAGACATACAAGCTGAGCACGGATGCAACTGGAGCAAGCTGTCTCCCCAATGACACAACCAGGAACAAGCTGCTCATTGCAGGCATTGTGCTGGCTTGCATGCTGCTGCTAGCACTCTTGCTTGCAATCATCATGTTCTGGAGGTACGGTCTCTCAGCCATCATGCAGCAGGAGAAAAGAAAAGAAAAGGCTACGCCTTTCAGCGTCAATTTAATGAGAAGCCAAGTATTATACCGGGCTGCCCAGGGGTCATGCAGCAGGACATAGCTGGAATCATTGCTGTGGGACCATCAATTCAAAGCATTGCCCAAGGGTCACAATTCAAAGTGTCTGCCAAGTCTTTATGGCCAGTTGTGTTGAACCTGGTAATGCCTTGTGCAATTCAGTGGAGCAGACTGTCTTTTGGCGTATGGCGTGGTCTGGTTCTGTGTACACAAATGAGTAAACGATGGCCTGAAGGGCAGCAGTACCATGCAGCTGTGCCCGGTGTCAAGAAAGGAACAAAACGAGAGTTTGTTCTGGCAGATCACAGAGCCGTTGATGTGTCATACATCATGTGTTCTGCAACAGCTTGATGAATGTGCACAAGTGCAGGATGGCTTTGTGGAATGAGAGAGGAGTGAGTTACAGTTGTTTCTCCTTTAGGTAAACTTATAGCTGTTTTGTTTGGTTTTTCTTTTCTGTTCTGATCTAGGACTGGTGTACATACCACCTTCACCTTGTAGTCAATTTTGCTGAGCAGCCAGGCATGTTTCCCCAATAACACGGCCAAACAGCAAATTTCTGTTGTTTTGAAAGTCACTTTGGTCATACCTCCTCCCCCCGCGCCAACCCCTTTATCTCTACTGGTTTTGTTGGGGCTTTTCCTCCTGTGAGCCTACTTCAGTGCGGGTGCCCAACACAGCCACGGGTAACACATCAAAGTGCCTGATGTGCACCCTCTCTCATGCAAGCTGCTGTCTTGCAGCCAAGTAGAATCCAAGGCTGCCATAGACTGAGCTGAACCCTTGCTTGTTGTCTGTCAGCACCAAAGAACCCTGGCTGACCTACACAGGTACCGGAACAGCCTGGGGCATGATGTGAGCAGGCTTGGGACGGCTGCAGTCAAGCGGCGGTACCCCCCGGGCATGGTGCCAGGTCAGGAACATGAGGAGATCACTCTGGTTCAGTCAGACATTGAGGGATCGACAGAGATCTGGGAGTGGTTAGCGTCTTGGCTGGCCAACAGCATGCTTGATTTTTGTGAATGCTCAGCAATTCAGATGTCTGAGTCATTGCCTTGTTGCAAACAGTCCTGCCCATCAAACAACCCTGGCCCCGGCACTCACACTACCCCTTTGTTTGTACATCATCGAATGAGGTCTATGGACCACAAGCTGGGAGTTGCTGCCTGCAAACAACATGATTTGGGGAATACCTGTCTTGCTCACACTGCCTCTCTGACATGCATGTGTGATGCGCCACATATGTCTCCATACTCAGAGTGCAAGTCACGAAGCACAGAGAAGCAAGAAAACTGAAAGCAAGTGTCTGCCCCTGAAAGCAAGCTTCAGGGGCAGATGCTTATCACCAATTGCATATGCCTGGGCAATGCAGCGCTTCAGCAGCCAAGTGATCATTGTCACATCAAGCATGAGCAATTGCCTGAGCCAATGCTCAAGCGTACTGCTGCCATGGCTTGCAGGGACAGTCAGGTGATGCAGAGAGCCTTGGACACGCATGACACAGTCTTGAGGGCCCTGCTGGCCCGCTACTACGGGTATGAAGTCACCACTGAGGGGGACTCCTTTACCATGGCCTTCCATGACCCGGTTGATGCGGTACTGCTCCTGCACCGCCCCTCTGCACCTCACTACATCCAGGCTGTAGCTCTTAGTCTCAAGTCAAACCTAGACAAAAGCTATGCTCATGATGTCCAGCACACAATGATCAAGTATTGGCAACTGCTTTGCTATCTGTGCTAATGCAAATGCATGGAAAGACATGAACCCCATTCACCACAGCTGCTTTGGCTTGAGGAAGTTGGTGTCACGTCTCGCTTGATGCTGCTCAGCTTTCCAACTGCTAGTGGTCTCATGTTGCTTGCATGCATGCCTATAGCTACATACCAAGTCAATCAGCATCAGTGCTATTGCTGAGCAAAACAGCCTTCTGACTCCCTGCACACCTCTCTTCTGCAGTTGCAGATCTACAATACCAGTGTGTCGTAAGACCCCAGCTTGCGTCATGGTAGAAAATAGTTGTGGTACAAGCAGAAGAGGGATATCTGAGGACTGGACTAACACTCTGGTTGAGGTCAATGCAAGCGTGGCATTCTATGCAGATTGTATCACTGCTGATTTCATTCCAATATCTGCGATTCCTCCAATGTCAGTGAAAGAAGTTTCTGAAGGCTGCTTTTTTTGGGAGTGTGCAGGTGCGGTACTGCCTACACGTGCAGCAGCGACTGCTGAAGGAGCAGTGGCCCATCAAGCTGGCAGAGCACCACATGGCCCGCACTGTCAGCATGGGGAACATAGAGGGGGGCAGCCCGGGGGGCCAAGTGCTCTTCAACGGCTTGCGTGTGCGCATGGCCATCAACACAGGTGTGCCTCCTGCTTTATGTCCTCTGCCGCTTGGCCAGTGCGACTTGCTGCATTCTGCATGGTGTTGACCACTAGCACAACAAGCTTACATGGCATGACACATTAGCAGAGACTGCCAAAGTAGCAGGATGCTCTGAAACCCATGCTGCCGCAGCCATTATCCCTCACAGTTTGCACACTGTGTATGCTGCCAAGGCAGGGCAATGATCACATTGCTGAGCTTGGGATGCTGAACGTGACAGGGGTGCCTGCCCGGGTGAGGACTCATGAAGTGACAAAGCAGGTGGAGTACATAGGGGACGTGCAGAACCTGGTGGAGAAACTGAGTGATCTGCCAGCTGGAGGGCAGGTGCTCATGGGCCCCCTCACCTATCAGCGTATCTACAGCCGTCTTGAAGAGTTCCGAATACACTCCTTGCAGAAGTCATACGAGCAGCCAGCAAGGTCTGCACCTCTATGTGCCCCATACCCCACCTTTGTGTGTGTGTGTGTGTGTGTGTGTGTGTGTGGTGTGATTCGCAAAATCGTCTTACCCAAACTTATTCTATGGATGGCTTAAAGATACTTGCTTGTGGTGACATTCTGGAATTCAGGCTTCAAACAGTCTTAAGATCCAGGTCTCATACGGCGGCATGGTGGCAATGCTGCTTTCAGCACAGAGTCACTGCTGACATGTATGTTACCTGCATTCATGCATGCAAGTTGTGATGCATTGTTCAAAATGCACATATGCTCACTTGTTTTGCTCCAGTAGCACGTCATGTTGGTTGCATTGCGCCACCAATGCAGACTTGACTCACATGGACTTCAGGCAATGGACTGTCTACTTCAACTAATGGGCTTGCCTGGCCTTAGTCCCAGATGTGATGATGTGATGTACTTGCAGGGGTGCGCTTGAAGGCAGGGGCCGGAGTGCTAGGGCGCGCCGCCGCATGAGTAGAGCCTTCTCTAGTGTGTGGAAGGCTGTCAGAGAGCTGGGCAAGCCCTCAGGCTCCCTGTCCTTCACCTCGCGCAAGACCAGCAGCAGCAGTAACCACGACTTCCACCTGCACCATGTTGGCCTTGAGGTAACACGCTGAAGACAAAGCTCATGCTGCTTAGTTGCTGATGCACCAGTGCTTATTGGGAGTGGGTACATTGTGCTTGATGCATCCCTGGACAATGCACAGCGGGGTAGCCAGGGGCTGCCCAGCAGCAAAGCATTTGCAAGCCGTTATGCTAACCTGAGTGGTGACACAGTGCTGGCATGTATTTTGTTGTACACAACGACGCAAGGCAAAATGTCTTCCTGACTGCGTGTGTAGAACACTTCAGAACTGCACGCAACAACACCTTATCCTTGCACCTGCCTTTGAACATATCATATACAATGTCATGCTCAGTTTCGCTGGCCACTTGAATTGCGTGTGACTCATATGTCCCAATGTACCAGTAGTGTGTCACAATTGGACTTGTATCGCAGGGTGGCATGAGCACCACAGCTCGTTTGCAGTCAATCATTCCCAACAGGGGTGGGGGGCGGGGGGTGCAGCATGGGCAGGACTCCTCCCATGGCCTGGGGGCCCATCTACCTCATGGCAGACACAGGGAAGAGTCTCATCAATTCTTCGGGCCCAACTCCAGTGACAGCACCACCCCCGTGCTCATTGACATGGGCTTCCACAAGTAGAACACCATATACTCAGCCACTTAGCCTTGTCTGTGTGATACTGTCTGTGCATTCAAGTAAATTATTAGCCTTCAGGCATTCTGGCCTTCCATACATGCAGTCACCCACAACCTGATTTGCTCAGTGCTTACTTGTGTATGTCATGTGCAGACGCATAACTGACTTGCTTACTTGGGGTAAGCCACTGTACACATCCAAGATGCTTCGCGCGTGCCAGCAACATTGCCAGCATGCGAGATGCTGTACGCAGTCCCAACATGCATGGACCCCACACAGCAACTTGCCATACATCAATTAACATCTTCTGCGTCTGTTTTACAGGATAGATGGGGTTCAGAGCCCTGAGGCAGTGCAGAAGGGGTGGTACATGCCAGGCATTCAGGTCATGCAGATCCTGGCATTCCCTTTGCAGCAGAGGGCAAGGCTGTTCCCCAGGCTGCCCAGTCACAGCCAAGTTTACCCCGGCTTCTTTGATGCTCCCGGCAGCGCTTGTGCCCTGGTGCCTGAGTGCAAGCGCAGCGAGCTGTTGCACAAGCAGGCTGTCACCATCGCTTTCTGCTCTGCAGACAAGTAAGCGCACAGCACACATCTTGCTGCAAGCTGGGTTTTGGTGCAAATGCAGGCCTCTGCAGCAGCCCTGTATGTGTCCAGCTTGCCATTGTAATACTTTGTAATACTAGCGTACACACGTTGCTGATGCTCCTGCAGACACTGCAAGCAAATTGCAATTCCTGTCCTACCATGGAGACAGGAACTGAGGACTGCTTGTGTTTGATCCGTGACCTGGCTGATCTGATAGGCATTGTTCACTGTCAGCAGCAGCTCCTTGGCCAACAAACACGTTGTCAGCAAGAAGCAAGTGCGCTCAGATATGCTGTTTAGCATGAAGTAGGTGCACACAGAAAGCAGGTCGGCACAAAGCTTGTGACGCAATGCAGGTACAAGGATCTGGCAGCTATGAATGCAGAGGTGGGTCAAGCAGCACTGGCTCTGTACTGCGCAACAGTACGGGCCACGCTGTTTGTGTGCAAGGGGTATGAGTGCCAAGAGAAGGAGGGGGTCTTCATGACTGCCTTCCCAGGTCCCATCAAAGCCCTGGAGTGGGCTGTCACGCTTCAGATGGCCCTGCTCAGGTGTGACATGCTACTGCTCCTGCCCAGCACCCCTCTTGGGAGGCGCTGTGTATTGGACGGCATGTTGTGTGCATGTCTGTTAGTGCCTTGAGCAGGCAGCATATTGATTGTATGTACAGCCAACCCCACACACCCTGCTGCATGTCGCTACCAGCCAAAGCCATTGCTCGGGTATGCGCTCACCTGACTTATGTCAGGCGGCTGTTTTGCAAATGTGTCATCTGATTGCTCCTCATCCCTGAGCATGTGCATTGGCTGCAACCATATGACCTAGTGAGGACTCTGAGCGTGAGCATGTTGGAAGTGTAGAGTAGCATGGCCAGCTGTGATGAAAGGGTGGGACCAATGGAGGGATGTGTACAGCGCTGAGGGTCAGCTGCTGTTTGCTGGCCTGCGGGCCAAGGTCAGCGTGTTCCATGGCCAGATGACTCGCATTGTCCCTCACACCACCACAGGTACACCTTCACAACACCCTTCTGCCTCTTGGTCTGTGCTTGTACACACCACATACACAGGCTGCATCATGTCCCTGGCCTGGACTTGAGCCAAGCTGCCACAACCTGCCATCATGCTTTGCAGTTGCTTGTATGCACAGCACACTTCACCTCAGCAACAGCTGCATACATATTGTCTGTGTGCTGCTGGGGGGCCTTTCTGTGCTTGCTTCGCTGCGGGAGACTTAGGTTCTTGTGCATAAGCCGTAGTTCAGCGCTGCTGTTTGGTGTATGCAGGGCGTGCTGACTACTTTGGGCTGGCAGTGAATAGAGCAGCAAGGTTTCTGGGGGCTGCATGTGGGGGTCAGGTGCTGGCAGAGAGGGGTCTGGTGGAGGAGGTGGTGCAGTACTGGCACTCCCTTGTCTACAAGTGGGTCAATCAAGCTTCTGCTGAGGCAGCTGTTGTGCATGGGGTGTCATGCATCGTGCAGCCCGCAAGATACAGAGACTGCGTCTTCAGACATTCTTGCATGCGTGAAAGAATAAATTTGGGCAGGTTATTGTGGTTTTGTCTGACTCTGCCAAATTGGGTGGCCACTGTACATCAATCAGTGATCTGCCTTACACAACTGTTGCTTAAAGAGGAGCAAAAAGCATGCAAGTCATCTTCCCCATGGGGATGGTGAACGCATGTCATCATGTTGCCACCAGTAACCCTTGCTTGTGTTGTCCTGAGTGACTGCTTAGTGGCTATGGGGTACCAGCGCAAACCCACTTGCACCTCTATGAACAGCGTGCAATCATCCCATGCTTGTCAAAACTGTTGTTGTTATCTTTCACTACTCGCAACTTGGCTTCCTTGCCAAAAGCTACAAAAGAAAGAACCCTAACCTGATTCAATGCATCAATCCAAGCAATGCATTAGGGTGCTTGCATATAGTCTTGCAGATGTAGGGTTCATGTTCAGGCGACCCGATGCATTGAATGCATTGGGTGGATATCAAAGACCATGTAGCGCTGTAAGAGAGCAAGGCTTGTGCTTGCAGGAGAACCATGATGGCCTTCTCTGCACAGGGGGGCAGCCAGCCCGCCTCCCCCTTCTTGCCTGGATCCCTCATAGGGGCCCGCCTAGGCTTCTCAGGCCACAGGAGAGCTTCTGACCCCTTCAGTGCTTCTTCGGTTTCCAGGTCCAGCAGCAGTACTCCCACTGCACACAACAGGTCACCAGAGTCACAGCAATGGCAGAGCCCGTTTGGTGTGACAGCAGCAAAGGCCACAATGGCAGGCATCAAGTCGGCAGCAGATGCAAGCCAGGGGATTGCATCCAACCAGGCCTTAGGTTATCTGCGGACAGCTTCCTTGCCTCATGTGCCCACGCAGCCGCAACTGGCTGCAGGCTTGATGCAGCATGTGGAAACACCAGCCATGAGCAATCCACGTAAGTTGCTGCCTATCATGCACACATGAGCCTGATGTCCTAGCTTGCGCCATTCGCTCACCAGTGTGCACTCATCCACTTATGCATTCACTGCCTGGTCATGCGGCTCCACTTGTGCAAATCCCTGGTCTGATCATCTGATCATGATGTCTGCTTTCTTCCACAAGCAAGTGCTTTGCATATGCAGGCACCAAAGGGCTGAATCGGAAGACTGTCTCCTTCGTCATGTCAGACCCCGATGCTCGAAAGCTGGTCAACAATTTGAAGCAGCCAGCCCCTCCTACGCAGCCTCGGCCGGAGCGGGGCTTCATCAGGAACCACTTTCCGCATCTGCGACTGAGTTCTCACGGAGACAGGAAGCAGCGGCGGGCTAGCGCCAGCGCCAGCGCCAGCCAAGCACCAACGGAACTGGACGGCTTCGCGCTCACTCAGCAGGGCAGCGACACCTTAACGGATGACGATTCTCAAGGAGATTCTATGTCTGCAGTGCTGTTGGCAAATGCGCAGCCCTTGAGCCAGAGATCAGGCAGCCTTGACCGTCCGCCGTCCTTGCAGAGATCCAGCCTGCGGCTTTCAGGCTCAAGTACTCCCAGCAAGCCACTGCTGGGCAACACTAACGAAGTGCAGCCAGGTGAGCTGAACGGACTGGTCTGTCTTGATGCTGTTGTGGAGTCGTCTTCAGGTGTATGACCGATTCAGCTAGCATCATCACCTCTAAATGCTGAACATGCTGCATGCAGCGGGCCATGATGGGGCATTGGCAGAGTTAGAGAGATTGCACAAAGAGAACCTCTTGCCAACAGTCAGGGGAGAGGACGGCAGCGTCTTGCTACCACAGGGACCACGGTGGCCACAGCCGCGCAGACGGAGCAGCCTCATCAACAACCCCCTTGCAATGCAGATTGCTGATTCCCTCGAGCAAAAGCCGGTTTCCTCATCAGGCGTGGAGCAATACCATCCTGCTACCTCCTCAGCCTATGGAAGTGCTCTAGTGTCAGAGCTGCGTCAGGACGACAAGTCCTTCTTCTCAGACAAGTCTGACATGCAAGTGGAGGCGCCAACCCTGGCTGCAGCTCTGGGGGCTAGGAGGAGCTCCTTGCTGATTCCTTCTTCAAATCCCTCATCCACTGACAGCCTGGGATCAGCGCGGCGGAAGCCGGTCAGCCGGCATGTCAGCCACATAGGGTATGGCCCACAGAGCAAAGTGTTGAGCAGGCTACGGCGCAGCAGCAATGGCGAAGATGATTTTTTCCCTTTCAAAGAGCGCAGGCGCAGTCATGAGTCAGCAACGGTCTTTCCCGTTCAAGGTAACAGTACAGCACTGAACATCTGATCCAGCTAGAAGTCAGTATGAGCACATCACGCTGTGCACTGCCAGGCAAAGGATTTGCAACTTGCAAAAGGCTGCCTTGCACTTCTGGCTGCTGCAAAGCTCATTCTCTGCAAGGCAAAGCCATCAGAGCCGGACTACCACAAGACCTGATGCAATTACCTGACAGTGATTGAGATGGTCATCAACTTTTGAAAAGTTGCATATGATTTTGTACACCAAATTCGTGTACACATCAGAATCATCAAGGTGCATTAGTGCAATTACGACGGCGACATTGTTCAGTCCAGCACAAACGTCATGGTTTTGCAGGGGCAGCTGATTCAGATGCATTGGTGCCCTTCTCACGTCGGTCCTCAGGGGTAATGGGCAATCCAGACCTGCAGCTCAGGACAGACTCCCTGGGTCTGACCCCTCTACTGGCCCCCCTGTCCCCCCTGCCCCCTGTCAGGATTGCCCCCCAGCCGTATCAGCCCAGGAGGCGACTGCCCAGCTCAGGGGGGTCAGGCGATGGTCTGGCCCCCTTGTCCGTAGAGGTTGCTGCCTTTGACTGCAGTAGCAGCAATGACAGTCTGAGTAGCATGACTGGCAGGCATGACAGCAAGCTCATAGGTGAGGGAGTGGTCACTTTGATTACGTCTGATATCTGATGAGCTTTGGCATGGAGACTTGGTGATTTGCTGAGGTCAGCACATGGCTGAGACTGTAACATTACCCTGTACTAGCGTGTGAAGCAATCTGATTGTAGCTTGCAAGCTTGCTGGCATTGTGTACAGCAGAAACAATGGAAGGTTTACTATTCTTGGTGTGCAGGTCTTGTGCGACCCATGGAGCGGCCTTCCATGCATGCGTCTCAGCACTCGAGGGATCTGGAGGAGCGTCAATCATCATCATCAGAGGCAAAGAGGAACAGATGGGCTGCTGCAGGTCAGGCTGTGCTGAACCCTTCTCTGCAGAAGGAGCAGAACTTCCCCAACAGCATGGGCAGGAGCCACTTCCCTAGGTCAGCGCTCCCTTCCTTGCATGACAAACAATTGATGGTATGGTGGCAGCCTGCGTGCCCCTCCAACAGTTTGGTATCAGGTTGACCAACACAGCCTGTCATTGGCGTGCAGCTTGATGCAAGATGCTTGCTTGGCCTGTCCACTGACTGCTGATCAGTCTGCTGACTGCTGATCAGTCTGCAACGTAGATGTTTTCAATCCTGGACAGCCAAGATAGTGGTATGAGATCAGCAGCGCAGTAACGTGACAGCGTTCGAGGCGGCCATCAGCCCAGCTGCTTCCTGTTGTTCTGTGCTCTTGAGAATTGGCAGGTTTTGCCAGAACCCAAATTTGGTCCACATGTCAGCTAAGACCTGTGTTGACGCGAGTGCAGGCGAGCAGTGACAGTGGATGTGTACAGCATTGGCATGTTCAAATTCAAGGGAGTGATGGGGATGTATAACGTGGTCCAGGTGATGCCGTCTCTACTGGTAGACCGCAACGAACACATACCGGCATCGCTACCTCGGGGAAAGGCAACCTGTGTGACTCGGGACATTGAGAAGCTGAGCACTGTGACAGTTCATCTGCCTGACTATGAACAGCCTCAGCTGCATGGGGGTCACAATGAGTCTCACGCTGATACTGTTCAG
>JAABUO010008103.1_pt1 | contig 11911 bp, 13 predicted proteins | sample 5559291 | NCBI WGS metagenome assembly JAABUO01 (sample SAMN10711878, study PRJNA513372) | rock metagenome | isolation source: Antarctica rocks | place: Antarctica: Victoria Land, Finger Mt sud | reverse complement strand
CCTACGCGGACCGGGCCCATTTCCAACGGCTGAGCACCGCACGCTTCGACCTCCTCGCCGGTGCGGGCCCCTCCCTGGGGGCGCTCTCGGAATCCCTGACCTACCTGCGCGGGGTGGTGAAACACCAGCGCACCAACCCCGGCGACGGCCTGCTGGGCATGCTCATCACCGAACACGGCGACGACATCACCGACGAGGAACTAGCCGGACTCGCCGACGGGCTGCTCACCGGCGGTGTCGAGACCACCGCGAGCATGCTCGCCCTGGGTGCGCTGCTCCTGCTGCAGGACCGCCCGGCCCGCGAGCGGTTGCTGTGCGATGACACCGCGGCCACGCAGGTGGTGGAGGAGCTGCTCCGCTACCTGAGCGTGGTCCAGGTGGCCTTCCCCCGCTTCGCCACGGCGGACATGCAGATTTGTGGTGTCCAGATCGCGGCTGGTGACCTCGTGGTGTGCTCGCTGAGCGGCGCCGACCGCGACCAGACCCTCGGCCCGGGGATGGAGCACTTCGACGCGGTGCGCGACCCGATCGCGCACCTCGCCTTCGGGTACGGCATCCACCGCTGCCTCGGCGCCGAGCTCGCGCGAATGGAACTCCGCATCGCCTACCCGGCACTGCTGCGGCGTTACCCCGACATCACCCTGGCCGTCGCACCCGAGGAGCTCTCCTTCCGCAAAAGCTCCCTTGTCTTCGGGCTCGACTCGCTGCCCGTCACCCTCGGCCACGCCGACAACCCCACCCGCCGTTCGACCCGCGCGCACAACCTTGGAGGCATCCCATGATCGAAGTCCGCGACGTCACCAAACGCTACGGCGACAAGGTGGCCGTGCGAGACCTGACGTTCACCGTGCAACCCGGCGTGGTCACCGGGTTTCTGGGGCCCAACGGCGCCGGCAAGTCCACCACCATGCGGATCATCGCCGGCCTGGACGCCCCCACCCACGGGTCGGTCACCGTCAACGGCCGCCAAGAAGCCGACACTGAGGCCTGCCTCGGTCTCGGGTTGCGGCCATCGCTGAAGCAACTCACCTCGTGTCCCTACGACCTGTAGGAGTGTCACCCTACGTCGTGTAGGAGCATTTGTGCCTCGCGCACCTGAATAGACCACCGACCACCGGTGCGCCCCCGTCGGCGACACCACGGAGGACCCGCCAACGCCGCACACTCCATCAGCCGACCGCTCAGGCCGAGCCGACAAACCCGCCCAAGGGTCGTTGGGGAAGCCGCTGGGTTGGGCCGCTGCCCTAAACCCGTAGCGGGCGGCCACCTACAGAAGGCGCATCGCAAGACGCGGAATCGAGGACGGTCCCCCACCCGATAGCGGGAAGTCGACGGGCTGAGGCCGCCCTCACTCCGCTCACGTGGCGTCCGGGTCGAAGGGCGGTGGTTCACGCACCGCTGGGGCTGCGGCGGCGGTGTTCGGGACCGGACTCGGCGCGTTCATGGACGGCTTGGTGAGCTGAGCCGGCGTGCTGCCTTGGATGTCGTCGAACGTCTCGGTCACCTCGGCACCCACCGACTTCGGAGCAAACAAGAAAGAGTCATCTCCATCCAGGAGATGCTTGGTGATGACGCTGCGTGGCTTCAAGCCCCGCAGCTGCTGCAGCTCCGCCAAGGGTTTGCGTAACTCATCGAACTCCGGACCGAGCTCGTCCTTGAGCTGCTCCCGTGCGCCGGTCGCATACTCCCGCACCTGCTTGATGGTGCGCGCCAGCCACACAGCGGCAGAGGGCAGGCGTTCTGGCCCCAGGATGAACAGCGCCGCGATTATCAGGACGAAGAGCTCCGACGTGCCAATACCGAACATGGGTCCAACGTACGGGGCGGCGACGGCAACAAACTACATACTGTCGGTAGTCTCGGTACGAGCCGTATGAAACCGGACGCCACGCATCGCAGCCGAGGTGCCCGGTCCCAAGAAATTTCTCGCCGGTCATGGTGACATCGCGACGCGGGCATCGACGAGGAGCAACGGCGAATGAACAACCAGGTCCGGCGATGGACAGGTGGAGAACCGTTTCAGTGACCGAATCCGCCTACCCGCGGCTGCGTCTTGGTGCGTTGAGCCTGGCGATCGTGGTCGTCGCCACTGACCAGTTGACCAAGTTGTGGGCCGAATCCGTTTTGCCGGGCCGGGAGCCGATTCCGCTGCTTGGTGGCCTGCTCCGACTCCGCTTGCTGTACAACACGGGCGCCGCATTTTCGATGGCCAGCAATTCCACCTGGGTGGTCACGATCTTCACCGGCGTCGCGGTGGTCGCCCTCACGTGGTTCGTTACCCGAATCCGATCCTTGAGTGGGGCGATCGGGATCGGATTGGTGCTCGGTGGCGCAAGCACGCATCTACTCGATCGCCTGCTGCGTGCCCCTGGCTTCGCGGTCGGCCACGTCGTCGATTTCATTGACTACGGCGGCCTGTTCGTCGGGAATGTGGCCGACATCGCCCTGACGGTCGGCGTTGGAATGCTCATTCTCGAAAGCTTCGCCGAACCTCGACGGTCCCGGCAGGTAGGCGAAATGAAGAGACACTAAACCGATCCGGACCCGGTATCGGTATGCCGGACCACGTTGGTCGACATCGTCAACGAGTGTCGACACCGGCGGCAAGTCAGCTCACACCAACGGGGTGAATTGTCGGCACCGACTTGGTGGCGTGCCGGTTTTCGAAGTCGTGCCACTGGCGGATGGTTCGAGCCGCTGCTGCGGTATGCCCGCCGCCGATTGGCCCTCTCCTGGAATCGGTGTCTGCTGCAGCCGTGAGGTCCGTCCGCTGGTGAAGGCAGCGATGAGCGTCAGCAGGAGCGGGCCGAGGATCCAGCCGGCAAGGACGTCGCTGAGCCAGTGGTAGCCGCCATAGACGAGAGCGACGCCGACCAGGGCCGGTACACCGGCGGTCATGCCGATCCGCCACTTCGCGTGGGAGGGGGGCGCCAGTCGGGCGATCGTCCCCCAGACCACGACCGCGGTGGTGGTGTGCCCGGATGGCCAGGAGCCACCGTCAACAGGTCGTCGCCCGCCCGGTCCCGGCAGACCGATGGCGTACTTGAGGGACAAGACTGTGCCCGTGAGGACTGCGGCGGTGATGAGTGCGATGAGTACCGGCCGCCATGAGCGTCGATGGCGGCCCGCGGCCACCGCGACACAGATCAAGGCGGGCACCAGGAACACAGGGTTGCCGAGCCAGGTGAGCCAGCTGGCCGCCGCGTGCAGCGGTGCGATGCGCTCGGCCGCCAGGCCCTGCTCGATGATGTGATCGAGTCGCGTTACCGGTCCGCCGGTGACGACCTGCTCGAGCAGCGCCGCCAGGGGTGAGCAGGGCCCCTCCTAGTCGAAGGCGCCGCTGCTGGCGGCTGATCGTCGGCCGCGCAGGTGCGCGCCTTGCATCGGGGACGGGGACGGGGACGGGGACGGGACGGGGAGGGGTTGCGGGCGTCGAGCGGTCGAGGGCCTGCCCATATCCTACGTGTTGTAGAGGCAATGCCACAGGCACGTGCCGCGGCACGTCAAGCCTGCGTCCTACATCGTGTAGGGTCATTTCGGTGGTGCCAAACCCAGGTGGGAGGCAGTAATGGGTGTCTCTGCGGAACCGGTCTCTGCGGCAGGGCAACCTATCGCTGAGTGAAGCGCTGTACCTCGGCGCTGAATGGGCACTCGCCGTCGTCGCGCTGCCCGTCGCTCTGGTGCCCGACAGCGCGACATTGCGACTGGATGTGCTCACTGCGGCGGCCCGTGGTCGGCGCCGGAATTGGTGCGCTCCGTCATCGGGTGCGGCGCCGCCGTGGGAAACGGTCACAACGCTGATTCTCCACCGCGGGTTACCGACCGGTGCTCCGGCGATGTCTTCTGGGAGCGCCAGAACGTCGGACGTTCTAAAACAAAATCTAGCTGCCACCAGGCAAGAACCGCTCAACAAGTTCGACGAAGGCCACGGTGGCGTCGCCCGCAAGTAAGGTCGTGAGGACCCCGATCAATACCACTGCGGCCGCGATGAGTGGCCTTGGCGGTGGAGCGGCGACTTGTAGGGCGGCGACGCGGGTGGTGATCGCAAGCCGCTGAAACGCCAACGCCTCACCCCGGGTGGCGTCGGTCGTGGCCAGTGCCGCACGGGCCAGCGACCGTGCCGCCAGGGTGCGGCTGCCTACCGTATCGGCGGCCGCTTCGTCCGCGCAGCGCTCCAGCAGGAACGCCACGGTGTCCCGGGCCGGCCGTAACAGGGGGTTGACCGCGGCGGCGGCGTCAACGACAGCGCGCAGCCAGTGGTGGCGCTCGCGTAGGTGCGCCCGTTCATGCGCCAGGAGGACCGCACGTTCATCATGATCGAGGGCGGCCAGCATGCCGGACGTGACGAGTATTCGACCATGGTTTCCTCCGCGTCCCGGCACCGCGACGGCGTGCGGTGCTGAGGCCGCGATGACGACCAGTTCCGCAGCCTCGCTGGGCTCGCACAGTCCGCGGAGTGTCCGGTGTGTTGTCCGTCGCCCCTTGATCACTTCGGTGAGGCGGTAGGCACCAACGGCGAGGACTGCTCCCGCCGCAGCGGCGATGAGCCCCGGCACGGGCTCGGACGGTAAGTGCGTGCCTGTAGCGGCGCGTTCGGCAACCGGAGGTGCCTCATGCAGCAGGGTCGCTGCCAGCAAGATCAATCCCCACGTGGAGGCGGCGGCGGACAGGCCGGCGGCGATAACCAGCGCCGGGGCGGCCGTCCGTGGGGACAACCACCGCGCCAACGGGCGGCTGAGTGCCGCGAGCACCAGCGACAACAGCAACGGGATGTACACCGAGATGGTCATGGCGTCGTGTCGCCGCGGAGCAGCGCCCGCAGCGCTGCTTCGTCCGCCGCATCGAGTGAGGTGACGAATCTCTGCAAGACAGCGCCACGGTCCGAGCCTTGCCCCAGCGCTTCGCGCATCTGCTCCGCCACGAGCTCCGCGGCGTCCTTGGTCGGACAGTATCGGGTGCCTCGGGCAGCGGGTACTCGGGTCACCAGCCGTTTTTCGCACAGGCGCGTCAGGATGGTGTGCACCGTGTTGTAAGCGAGCTCACCCGCAACGGCGGCCTGCACCTCGGCGGGACTCACCGGGCCAGGTGCCGCCCATAGGGCGGCGAGAACGTCACCTTCAAGCTCTCCCGGGCCACGTCGGGGCGCGGAAGTGGTGATGTTCTTTTTCACTACGCCCCTCCTCAAGCCATACGCAACCGTCGTAACACTACAGTTTGTAGGGAGCAACGCCTACCTCCCTGCTGACGGCGATGAGGTAGGCGTACATCTTGGCTGGAGGGGCTGTCGTCATGCCGGAGTGCAGAAGGAACACCAACCTGATTGTGACCTTGGTCGGCCGGTACCTCGTCGGGCAACGCACATCACCGTTGTGTTCTTGACCAAGTGGCACCCTGCCACGCGAACCGGATTCGGCTCACCCCGTACAAAGGACAGTCGAGCGCTCACCGAGGAGTATCCAGCCGATGGAAGCACCGGACGTCAGGAGAGGGGCACTGAGGCCACTGTCGTTGTTGAGCCGCTGGGGGGCTCGTCGGTTGCTGTCGACGTCCGCGGGGCGCCATGCGGGTCTTTCGGGGGTGTCTGTCCTTCCACGGAAGCTGACGATGCCGCTCCGTCGAAACGGATTGGACCCGGTGGCCGCCCTGGCCGAAAAGCGCTCGGCCGAACCGGTGACCAAGCTCCGTCGCGTGTTCGGGATGAACGTCTGGCTGGTGACCGGGTACGAGCAGGCTCGCACGGTCCTCAACGACACCACGAGTTACTCCACGGACATTCGACACCTCCTTGGCGGTACCGGCGAGGTATCGATCGGCGGTCTGGGTTTCACGGACCCTCCCGGCCACACCCGTCTGCGCCAATATCTGGTGCCGGAGTTCACCGGTAGGCGCCTGGCCGGTTTGGCGCCGAAGATCGAGGAGATCGTGCAACGGCAGCTCGACGTGCTGGAAGCCGCAGGCGACGTCGTCGACTTGGTGCCGGCGTTCGCATTTCCGATTCCGTTCGCGGTGATCTGCGAGCTGCTCGGGCTTCCGGTGCAGGACCGGGAACGGTTTCGGCAGTTGGGGCATGCGCGGTTCGACGTCAACGGGGGTGGCGCCGGCACCTTCGGTGCGATGTCGGAGTCGCGGGAGTTCCTCCTGGAGGCCGTCCGGATGCAGCGCCGTACGCCAGGGGAGGGCTTGATCGGCGAGATCATCCGCAGGCACGGCGCGGAGATCGACGACGTGGAGCTCGCCGGACTGGCCGACGGGGTTTTCACCGGTGGGTACGAAACTTCGGCCAGCATGCTCGCCCTCGGTACGTTGGCTCTGTTGCGTGATCGGGAAGCCTTCGCGTTGGCGGGCGACGATGCGACGGTGGATGGGGTTGTGAACGAGTTGCTGCGCTACCTCAGCGTCGTGCAGATTGCCTTCCCGCGTTTTGCGCGCCACGATCTGAGGCTGTTCGGCAAGAGCGTGAAGGCGGGCGATGTCGTGGTGTGCTCGCTGAGCGGTGCGAACCGCGACGAGGCTTTCGCCGCACAACCAGACCGACTGGATCCTCGCCGGAACGGTCGTGCCCACCTGGCCTTTGGGCAGGGGGTCCACCGGTGCATCGGATCCGAGCTCGCCCGGATGGAGCTGCGGGTCGCCTTCCGCGCCCTGGCACGACGTTTCCCCGAGATGACACTGGCGCTCGAGCCAGGCGAGCTGCAATTTCGTGACCTGTCCATCGTCTACGGGGTGCATTCCCTCCCGGTTCGGCTGAAACGAGCGGCGCCGTGAGGATCGTTCATGTCGCTGACTCCTTCGCTCCCGACATCGGTGGGATCGAGAATCAGGTCCAGGCGCTCGCGCAGCGCCAACAGGATGACGGGCACGACGTCAGCGTGATCACCGCGGTCCATGATGATGCCGACCTGGATCTGGTGGTGGCGCGGGCGCGGGCCGGGCGGTGGTGGACGGTCGCGTTTCCCTGGTGCAATCATCGGATGGTCGCCGACGTCCTCGACGAAAAGCACATCGACGTCATCCATGCCCATTTCACCGTCATCTCGCCGTTGGCGATCTACGTCGTGCGCGTCGCGAGCCGGCGGGGCATCCCGGTGGCGGTCACCGTCCACTCGTTGTGGTGGAAGGTTGCCGTGGCCACCAGGATCTCCACGCTGCCCTTCGGCTGGGGACGGATGCGGGCGGCGTGGTCGGCGGTCAGCACGGTGGCCGCCGGGCGCGTGGGCCGTACGCTGCCGCGCGTGGGCGAGATTTCCACGGTGCCCAACCTGGTCGACATCGGGTGGTGGAAACCGACCGGGGCGATCCGCGAGACCGGCTCGACGGAGTTCCGGTTGATCCTCGTCGGACGGCTGAAGAAGCGTAAGCACGTCAATGAGTTCATCGCCGTCCTGGCCCGCACCCGCCGCCGGCTACCGCCGACGACGAAGGTCAGGGTCGCCATCGTCGGCGAGGGCCCCCGCCGCAAGGATCTGCAACGTCAGATCGATGAGCTGGGCCTGGCCGACTGGGTCAGGCTGCTCGGCCACCGCGAGCCGGCCGAGGTCCGGGCGCTGATGCACGAGTCGGACCTGTTCATCGCCTCCTCGCGCCAGGAAGCGTTCGGCATCGCCGCGCTCGAGGCCCGCGCGGCCGGGTTGCCGGTACTCGGTTATCGGGGCAACGGCCTGTCGGACTTCATCACCGACGATGTCGAGGGCGTCTTGGCTGCGGACGCAGCGGAGATGACCGACACGCTGGTGCGGCTGCTGGACCAGCCGGGCGCGCTGGACCGCCTGCGCCGGAGGACAACGACCTCGCCACCCTCGGTCACCCCCACCGAGGCCATGGCCGCCGTCGACCGGCTGTACCAGCGTGCCCGCGAAATGCACGGACACGTCGGAGAAGAACCGCCGCCGCCTGCGGCGGTGCGGGCAGGTCTCAGGCGCGGTAGCGCTGGATGAGCGGGCAGGTGAACGGGTCACGCTCGGCGAGTCCGACGCGGTTGAGGTAGGCCACCACGATGCCGTAGGAGGCCAGCAGCGAGGTTTCGGTGTACGTGACCCCGTGGGTGGCGCAGTGGGCGCGGACCAGCGGCTGGGCGTGCTTGAGGTTGGGGCGGGGCATGGACGGAAACAGGTGGTGCTCGATTTGGTAGTTGAGCCCACCCATCATGAAGTCGATGAGGCGACCGCCCCGGATGTTGCGGGACATCAACACCTGGCGGCGCAGGAAGTCGACCTTCATGCTGGCCGGCACCAGGGGCATGCCCTTGTGGTTGGGGGCGAAGGAGCCGCCCAGCAGCAACCCGAACAGCGCGAGCTGCACGGCGATGAACGCCGCCGCCTTGGCCGGGGGCAGCAGCAAGAACACGGCGGCGAGGAAACCACCGAGGCGGATCGCGATGAACGACAGTTCCAGCCGACGGTGGGCGATCCTGCGCTGCTGCAGCAACGTCTGCACGCCGTCGATATGCAGGCCGAGGCCTTCCAGAGTGAGCAGCGGGAAGAACACCCACCCCTGGTAGCGGGCCAACCGGGCGGCGAGCCCGGTGCGGGTGGCGGCCTGCGCCGGGGTGAAGGCCAGCACCCCAGGACCGATGTCAGGGTCCTTGTCTTCCTGGTTGGGGGAGTTGTGGTGCCCGTTGTGTTTGCCCATCCACCAGCCGTAGCTCAGTCCCAGTTGGTGTCGGATGGCGATCGGTCAGCAGCACGCAGGCGCGCAACTCTGGAGTGGGCGGCTACTTCTTCGCGGTCTTCTTCGTTGCCGTGGACTTCGACGCAGTGGCCTTAGCCGGGGCCTTTTTCGTCATCGCTTTCTTTGGCGCCTTGGCGGTGACGCTGTCGGCGACCTCCTGCTTGAACGTGGCGCCTACCTTGAATCCCACGGCCCGAGTGGCAGCCAGCTGCAGCTGGGCCCCGGTCGAGGGGTTGCGGGCGGTACGCGCGCCGCGCTCCCGCGGTTCGAACGTGCCGAACCCGGGAAGCTGAACCTTCTCCCCGGACGCCACGACTCCCCGTACCTGCGCCAGGGTGGCGGTGATCGTGGCCTCGACCTGCGTGCGGGGCAGGTCGGTCGCAGCGGCCACCGCGTCGATCAACTGTCCACGGTTCATCAGTTCCTCCTGGCGGTCGTGGGCCAACTTCCGGTGATCGTGGCACGTCGGGAACAGAGTCGATGCAGCGACATGCCGCAGCGGGCAGCGGTTTATCACCGGGCAACGAGTGAGTGCCGGTGGGCTTGCCCCTCACTGGGCGGGGCCCATCTCCAACCACTGCGCCCGGGGCGGTCGCCTGGTGGTGCTCCCACGAGGTGACGATGTGGTGGGCCTGCAGGCGGGTCCTTCTCGAGGTGTCGGTCGGGGGTACACCCCAACCCGCTGTCAGACACCTGACGCCAGACAGATTCGGAGTAGGGCGGTAATCGCTGCTTCCCGCGGTACGCCAACCTTCCCCTTGGGGCTGCTGATGCCAGCGTGATTGCGCTCGCCGAACGGCACAACGTCACGACCGTACTGACGCTCGACCGCCGGCACGGGTGCACCCATTAGTCGGTGGACGGCGGGGTCGGTGAGGTAGGTGACAACGGGTTGCCCCGATGGCAGCTGCACCCGCGACTTCATCCACGTCGCCGACGTGGCTGAGGCCCACCGTGCGGTGAGTGGATTGCTGGAGCACCCCGGTTGTGCGCACACCTTCAACGTCGGCACCGGTCACGGCAGTTCCATCCGCCAGGTGCTCACCGCCCTGCAGGACAGTTGCGGTCAGCCGGTGGTCGCCACCGTCGGGGCGCGTCGCCCGGGCGACATACCCACCTCGGTGGCTAATGTCGACCACCTTCGGACAGTTGCCGGGTGGTCCGCCCGTCACAGCTTGCCCGACATCGTCACCAGTCACTGGCGCGCCTGCGGGTTCCTCCCCAGAGAGTCCGGCCGGTCTCGTCCTCCACTGCTCCCCATACCGGGAACACCACCCCAGCGCTGCGGCTAATCCCGGCGCGCTCTGCAACGATTGTCGTCGCGCCGCGGGATTGAGGACACCCAACGGGTGCCCGCCCGCCGGTTTCGGGTCAATCCTGTTTAGGCGCGCACCAGGGACAGGACCATCACCGCCGCGGCGGCGGCGCGCGCGGGCCTCGTCGGGATTGAAACTTGTCGGCCTAGTGTGACGGTGACCGAGTAGGTCCCGGATGAGGCGACCAGCAGGGCCCATCGGCCAGTGGCAGATACGTTCGAAATGGATAGCCCGCTTCTAGTAAAGGTCCTTTACTCCCTTTTCGCGCCAGAGGGCAGTCCAGCTGGCGTGTTTACGGTGTGGCCGTGTTCGTGGAGCGGGCCGACTTTCAGGTTTTGGTCTTGCCAGTGGGCGAGCAGGGTGGGTAATGCTTCGAGGGTGGAGACCCAGGAGTTGGGTGCTGAGCAGGCGTCGGAGTCGTGGAGCAGGATGGTTCCCCCGGCGGCTGGTATTCGAGTGACTGTGGCTGCGACGGATTCAGCGGTGGCCCGCCGCCGCCAGTCTCTTCCCCAGGCCGTCCACAGCACGGTCCGCATCGACAGGTGCTCGGCGGCGTACACGGCTGCGGTAGTCAGCACCCCGTAAGGGGGGCGGTACCAGCGTGGGGATCGGCCGGCGACCTCGCCGATGAGGTCGTGGGCCCGGGTGATGTCGTCGAGGGTGGCGCGGGGGCCACGTTTGAGCAGGAGCCGGTGGTCCCATCCATGCACGGCGAGCTCGTGGCCGGCGGCGACCAGCTCATGGCCCAGGGCACGATCTTTCGCGAGCTCACGGCCGAGCAGGAAGAACGTCGCATGGACATGGTGCTCGGCGAGGAAGTCGAGCACCAGGGGGGTGGAACGACGGCTAGGACCGTCATCAAAGGTCAATGCCACGTGGTCGGGGTGGCCGACGCCCGCCAGTGCGGGTAGCAGGCGTCGCCGCATCGGGGTCAGCGACGTGAGAGCGGGCCCGGCGTGGGCCAGGGCTGCTGTCACGGCGAGGGTCCCGCCCACCCGCACGATCACCGAAGTACCTCGTCGGCTGCGGCCGCGACGGGGACCAGCCCGTGGTGTCGGTGGGCGGAGGATCTGAGCGCTTCAACGGGGGACGGCGGGTTCGCGAGGGCGGTGATGATGGTGGCAGGCTCACGCTGGCCCAACAGCACGTCCACCGCCGCAGGTTCGCCGTCTGAGGGTCGGTTCACAGCCTCCTGCACTGCCGCAGCTAAGCCGTGGCGGTTGCGGACCCACCGTGCGAGCCCGGCCTCCTGCAGTGCGGCGGCGTTGGCGGAACCATGCCCGGGCAGGTTGCGGTAGCTGAGCACGGGACGGCCAGCGATCATCGCCTCCACCGAAGCCAGTCCCCCGGCGTTCTGGATCACGACGTCACAGGCGCCGAGCAACTCGGGGACGTCATCGGTCCAGGCCAGGGCACGACCGAGCCCGGCGTGCTCGAGGCGCCGTCGCAGGGTCGTGTTGCCCGCGCACAGCACCACGGGTAGCACGCCGATCTCCGCGAGGTCGCGTGCGGTGGCGAGGACATCGCCGACGCCGCTGGATCCGGCCGTTACCAAAGCCACCGTGCCGAGGGCGGGCAGAGCGAAACGCTGGCGCGCCCGCTCGCGATGTTGCTCCCGGGCGGCGATGGTCATGGGTGGGCTGGTGAATGCCGGCGCGACGGCGGGTGCACTGATGTGGACGTCGCCGGCCCCCAGACGACGGGCTTGCCCCGCGGGCACCGCGTGTAGTGCAAGGTGGTGGTCCACTCCCGGGTGGACCCACAAGGGGTGCACCGACATGTCAGTCACAAAGGTCACTACAGGACAATCGAGTTGCCCGCTGATGCGCAGCCGCCCGAGTACCTGACTGGCCAACGGAAAGGTCGACACCACGACGTCGGCCCGACCCCCTAGTGCGGTGGACATCCGCCCGAGGGTGAGGTCGATC
>JAABUO010008102.1_pt1 | contig 11912 bp, 10 predicted proteins | sample 5559291 | NCBI WGS metagenome assembly JAABUO01 (sample SAMN10711878, study PRJNA513372) | rock metagenome | isolation source: Antarctica rocks | place: Antarctica: Victoria Land, Finger Mt sud | reverse complement strand
CACGAAAGCTTTTACGACATTAGTTAAGTTAACATAAAAATGTACGAATTCTTATTAATTTACAGATGCGTTTAATCATGAAGATTGAATCGAATAAGAGACGTTATAACATGCTCATTAATAATAAAGTTGCTGTGTTCATATTAAACGAGACTGATACGCTCTGTTTTCGTGATATTATTCTTGCAAAGCGTCGCGCAGAGAGAATAGCTTTACATTTTACTCGTATCGAGCATTTTAATCCTGCATATCTTTCGTTACATTATGTGCTCTTCTTTTCGTTCAAACAATTAGGCTAACACTGAAGTTTACGTTTACTAAATGTTAATGATAATCGTGAAAAGGTTCGTCTTAATGAGTAAACGTTTCATTAATATTATTTATTTTCTCGTACAGATTAATTTTCGTCATTACTGCACGATTAACGTCTGTTTCAGCAGTATATCGTTAATGCATGAGCTCAGATTCATTAACATTAATATAATTAAGATGTTATTCGTATAGATCTGTACAACGAAGTTCGAGATGCATTAATTAAAAATGATATCGATTAAATGATTATGAGACGTCGCATTATTTTAATAAAAAGCTATTCGAAGAATGATAAATACATGCATAATTTGTATTAAAATTTCATGATTATATTACGTTATTTAAATAAATCAGCTCTGTTCATTATCGTCACGGCAAATTTAAAGTGAACAGAGATGCTTAATGTTTTATTACTTAATTAAATAATCAGTGACAGATCTGAAATCATGATAATGATATTTAATTAAAAGCGCAAGACACTGTTAACAGATTTAAAAGACATGTTTAAGCCTCATTTAAGTTACGTCTGAACTATTAAGTATTAAAAACGCGAGCTTTTATATTTACATCTTTTACTTTTTCTGCAAAGAGATTATAGCTATGTTAAACGAGCGAACGTTAATGAAGTTATTCTCGCGAAGCTGTTATCGCCTGAAATAAATTTTAATGATAGTTTAATAAATATCGTTAAGTCTTAAATGTGTCACGAATTCTGTAAGCGACATAATTTTATTACTTCTTACATGATTAATAGTAAATACACAGATTAACGAATCTGTTAAAAGAGCTTTTTAAAGTCGTTTCAGTCAGAAACGCTCATTACAAAGAATGATTATTCTCTGTACAGAAAACGTTAAGATGATCGCATTTAAACGAAACGAGTACATGAAATTAATGTAATTATGAATAACTTCTGAATCGTGCTTTATAATTCATATTTAATTCGTAAATATAATGCGCATATTAACACGAAGGTTTACGCGTTTATACAGATTATAAAGTACATTCACAAGTATGTATTTAAGAGCGTTAATCGCATGATCTTACAGATTCAGAATGATAACGACGAGATCGCTTAATATCTTACAGAACGTTACATAGAATCTTCGTAAACTGCATAAAACATTCTGAAACATAAAAGTTATGCGAAGTTTTTCTTTATAATTTATTTAAATATACATTTATTAAGCGAGCAATCGATGTACTTTAAATCAGATTTAATTCGTAAGAATTTAAAAGCGATTATGAACGAATTTTATTTTATTTAAACGATCTTCTTCAGCTATAATCGACTGTACTCGAACGGGCGCGACTTTTTATATCAGAAATTTCTCGCTCATTATGTTTATCATAAGAAAAAAGATAATCGTCACTAAAGTTCGCGTTAGCGTGATCTTATTATTAATCGTATGTATCACTGCAGTTTTATTCAGAGCGAGAAATTTTACTTATGTTTATTTCTCACGTCGATTTAAGATTCGTAATTCTTAAAACATTTTCGCACGATTAATGACACACTGTATTTAACGTTTCGTATAATTTATTTAACGCTGAATTTACTCGATAACGATGCGAATTAACAGCATTACTTCGTTAAAACAGAGTATTACTTCTTTAAAATAGCTCTGCGAACTTTATTCATCATGATCTTAATGCATGATAACGTGTTTAATTTATTTACTTTATAACTGCAGTTTCGTTATCAGATCTGTAATAATTTATCGCGTCGTATACGAAACATGTTAAATATTTCTGCGAATTTTAAGAATGCTTATTACGACTTTAATCTGTTTTTACTGAATTAAATCCTTCTGAACTTTAATAAAACGCTGAATTTCTTTAATCTGTCTCGTTATCTGCTGAATTAAGCTTCGCAGAAATAAAATGCTTTAATTTAAATTAAGCTTAATTACGACGTGTTGCATGAAAGTCGTTTACGCGATGAGAAAGTTACTTCTTTTAACGCAGAACAGCGTGCAGTCTTTAATAATATCGTTGTAGCTGTGAAATAAAATGATTCAGATGCTCATTTTTTCTTACAGAATTTAATTAATACTAATAAAACATATCTTTATAAGAAACTCTGTCATTATTTTCGCGCGCAGAGTCGTATCGTTCTGTGTATAATCTTTATTAACGTTGCAGCTCTGTTACTTTCTGACGAATAAATCTTTTATTCTTAATTTAAGATTTTAATTTAATACGAGATCGAATTAATCTGTAACATTACTCGCTCTTCTGCGTTAATTAATCTTCTGCGTCGTACATGTTTAATCATTTAAGACGAGACTTTAATGTAACTTAAACATAACTTTATAATCGTGTATTACATCTTATGTGATCTGCGTGATTCTGATTTATTCTTTAACGAATGTTTCGTTATCATGAGAAAAAACTTTACGTAAACGTTATTTATCGTTCGAAAGAAAAACAGAGCGATGTAAATAAATGTTAGCATTCGCAGCTTCTTCTTATGATTTAAAATTAAGATTCTTCATTTGTACATTAACATGCGAGTACAGTCGAATGTAATGAACGAGAATTTTATTAAATTTATAAAATTTATGTTTTATTCAGCTTAGCTTCGAGATGCGATGTTAATATCTGCGATTATTTAACATCGTTATTAAACTATATAAAGCTTTATTAATAAGTTATTCTTTCGTTTATCATGCGAATTTTTTACGCAGTCGTGTAATATTAATCTTACGAAACGATATTATTCAGAAATTAAATTAATAAATTTTAAATAACATGCTCGAGATCGCACAGATCTTTCATTCTGTTAATATTACTAATTACAACGATAATGCAGACATGTATCAGCTATCTGTAAAGTTTTTACAAAGTTTAAATTTATTTTATTTATTCTCGATATATCTGACACTGAAATTTAAGATATTCATCATACTTATTCGAAACCTGTATCAGAAACAAGAACTTGTTAACGAAACTTAACTGATCGTTACACGTCTGCATCGCTTCTGTATAAAGACCCGTTTATTAAAAAAGAATTTTAACGAAAAGTTACGACTTATTTTTAAAATCATTTTATTTACGGATAATGAATATTCATGAGTGCTTAAACGCAAACAGTTTTTAATTCGTCTGTGTTTTATTATAATAATTAATAAATCTTAGAGACAGTTTCTAAATACGATTAACGTGAATTTACGCAGTTCTGTTTTTAATTATGAACAGCTGTATGTAGCTTTATTAAGAATAACGAACGTAAATAGACTTACATTATTACTTAAATCTTTACAGAGTTCTAATCAGAATCGTATAAAGAATATAATATAAAAAGAGACTTTATTACGTTTATAATATTATTTCGCATAACATATTTGTTTAAAACAGATCGTATTAAGTATTTTCATGTCTGAAAACGATTATTCAAGTTTAAACTTAACTAAACATTTAATTTTAAATTAAAATCACTCTGTGTAGTTCTTATTCATTCTTCATTTTCATATCAGAAGATTTCTTAGATTTCATTTCAGTCGCTAATCACGAATACACATTTAACATAATAAAATGCAGATCTGTTAACATAGTAAATGCTAACAGTTCGCTCTTAATCTCGACATTTACAGCATCTTTACGAAGCTAATTACGTGTTTTTCGATCGAATTTAATTAATTTTTTATCTTTTTTTCTGTTTTTAACTTCGGCATTCTTAATCACATCTGTATTCATCTTCTTATCTTTATCTTTGTTCTTCTTTTACTCGAAATTATTCTCGTCATTTAAAATATACATTAGCACATTTATGAAATCATATGTCTCAGGCTGTACATATTATCTTTAAATTTTGTTAATTTAATAAAACTCTTAAAAACTGTATCGATCTCTGCACAGATTAATACACGATAATATAAAGTTTAATTATTACACACTCAGATTCACAGACTTCAGAATCATCTCTGTTAAGATGCATTTTTTCTTAGCTTAACGTTAAATATAGTTAATATAGATTTCATCATTCACTTCAGCACTTGTTACGCAGATTTTAAAAGGTTCGCACTGTTCCTGAACGTTATTTACATAAATCTTATAAATTAGTTTTTCAGAAAAGACAGTATCTGCTTAAGTCTGTAGTATTATAACTTTGCGAACATGATTACGAGTAATGCGCTGATCAGATTAATACAGCTTTATTTAAACAAAAAAATGAAAGAAGCTTACATTCTTAATCATTTCTTCGTTCTTTTTATTATCGCGCAGATTTAGTTCTCTCTGTGTAAACATCTGCAGTAATGCGTAAGCTCGAATTATTATTTCTCGCGCGAAATTAACTTTCATTAATACTTTTTAAACATGTTTTTATTCGTCTTAAAATGTTTTAATCTGCTTATAATTATTTGTGTATTTCTCTGAAATTACAGTAATAATTATATTTAAATTAATAAATGCGAATCTGAATAAATAAAATGTAATAATAAACTTACAGATATCGCTCTGCACATATTTATTAATTATAAAAGCTAAGCATGAGATCTGTGCAGATCTGTACAAATTAAACAAGTACTAGAATTATTCTGAAATGTAAATTATCATAGCTTAACAGCTATGTAATACTGGAATAATAAGAATTTATATTTTTCATTCTTACATTTCAGAAAATTTATAAATTAGTCTCTGAGTTCACTATTTACATCTCTTTTTAAATTAAAACAGCTCCAAAATTATGTGCACAGTGAGTTATAGCTATATTTGCAGAATTTATAGATATAATATAATATAAATCATAAAATTTCATGCTTAAAAACATGTCTTTATGTCTCTAAACAGACAAAAACAAAACAAGACAGAGCAAAACAGAGCTGTTCAGACGAAAACATAGAAAAATAACACATCGAAATTTGTTAGCACTGAGATCACTTATTTATTTAATTGCAGATATAATAGAGAAAGAAGTTTTAAAATGCAGAAAATTTCTGTTATGTATTGCTGAGCTAACTACCTTAGGACTAGCAAACATTACATCAGAACCTGCGCATTACGTATCAGAATCTGCGCATTACGTTAAAACTTGCCCGTACAGGTCTGAACCCCCAGCCACCTCATGCTGAGGTGGTCTACTACTTGTGTCTTAGAGTGGCTGTCTGTCAACGGCAAAACTTATATGGCTTCAGAATAAGGCCTCATTAGTTGATCTGACATTCTTGACAGATCCCAGTCTTTGGGTCATGATCAGGCGCGCGCAGTATGCAACAAAGAGCCAAGCGCCTACGCGGGCGATAGCCTGTAATCGATGTCTTCCAAGACCATTGCATCAAGCTGTCTAAAATTATAGTAAAGCAGCGAAAATCCAGTGCTTCCAATATCGAGGGTCCAACGTCGCTGCTGAGGTTTCTTGTCTATGATTCACCTCGATTTTCTTCGTTGCTCTCCCTGATAATTACCATCTTAGTTCAACATTCTTCTCGTTTCTGAACTTTGGTATCTTTATTTGAATACATAGTACTCAACCTACAAACAGGCTTCAATGTATTGCTAATCTGTCCCGGTCTTCCGTATATATAGGTCAGGACCCAAAAGAGAATGTGTAATTTCAGGTTTTAGCCTTTTAATCCGTGGCTGTCATCATGAATATCCCCCCAACATCAGCCTTCGAGACAACAAGCCAGCCTCCACGACAGCGATTCAGCCGCCGAGAACGCAGGTCAGCAAATAACCCTATCCGCTTCCAACAAAGGGGTTGCTTCTTCACTCCTCCAAAACCCTCCGTCAGGACCTGGAAAAGAGAACTTTTCCATGCTTGCCGCGAGCATCTCAACCGAGTATCCGGCTGACAAGGGTGAAACATGATGTCCATCATCGATCTCAGCAGGGTGCTTGAAGTGCTCGTGCAGGGCATTGATATACTCTAATACATTCTTTTTGCCACTCACTACAAGATAATCGATTGTACTGACATGCTGAGAATATTCCGGCAGGCCAACGCCACCTATGTGTGGATAAAGAGGAGCTCCAAATTTCTTCGCCAGAAGCATTACTGCAAGGACCTCGTTCAATCCACCGAGTCGACATGCATCAACTTGCAATAGTCCATAGCACCAGCTTGCAAGAATTGCTTGAACATGGTCCTGTTGGCGCACATTTCACCCGTGGCAACAGCGATGTTGTATGGACGCAAGGCCTCGCGGATTTTGGCATGTCCAAGAATGTCATCAGGTAAGGTTGGGTCCTCGATGAACAACAGTTTGTATGGCGCGAGATGAGAGAGGTATGCCGCCGCATCCGGAACAGACCATATCTATTATCACTCCTCTCAGACTCCAGTCACATACTTGTATACACGAGAGAATTACCTGGTTTGCATCGAGCATTAGGACATCATCATCGCCAATGACCTCCCTTGCTATCTTCAATCGTCTTTTTTGTCGCGCTCCAAGTCCCCACCCAGCTTGCGCTCGTCGTGTAAATTGGCACCGCACGGTTTTGCTCCACTTCCTGCAACCTTGCGGCCTTCCCTGCCTCCTCCTTTCGCAGCAGCTCGACGGCTTCTTCTGGTGTTAGCGCATCTGTTATGTATCTGAAATCAATGCACCGTACAAGTTCTTCCGGGGACATGTCGGCTGCAACTTTCCACACCGGCTTATGTAGCGTCTTGGCCCAGAGATCCCATAGAGCGTTAACAACCGCGGAAAGTGCGAGGTGTATGGCACCTTTCTCTGGGCCGATCCATCGGACCTGCCCGTCTGAGACCAGGTACCGCCATGTCTGGCCCCAATTAGAAGTCAATGACTCGAGAGGCTGATCGACGAGAAGCGGAGCTAGGCTGTTGATGGCAGCACAAACTACCTCGTTTCCTCGGCCTATCGTAAAAGACTGACTAAGTCAGCCGTCTGATTGACAGCATCGAGGGAATGAAAACCGAAAGGCTGCCCACCACGCCATGACCAGTGAAGTCAGAGTCGGTCTTCAGGATGCAGTAAGCAGTTGAAAAGTCAACTGCTCCGTTCATGGCATCAGACCCAGTGTCGTCCAGTGATGTCTGCACAGCCACAGGTATCAGATCAGCAAGGAAATGATATCATTGAGCATAGAGCAGCCGAAAACTCACAGGAAATCGCACGTCCAGCGAGACAATGCCTTTTATAGTCACCATGGCTGCCCAAGTGAATGCTTGTCTTTTGTGATAAAAGAATCTCAATACACATGAGATTCGTGGGTAGCCTGAAGTACCAGTGACCGGGAAACGTTTGAATATACATTCTCGTGGATTACATTTCCTTATCTACGAAACATAAGTACAACAGTTGCTAGCGAATGGATCCGGCAATTGATTGGACTGCATAAGGCTTGAGTTGGCCATCTACAGCAGTGGGGTCAGTGGCGAGTATACTTCTACCAGCGACGTTATCCAGAACTTGGCTTTTATCAGATCAAGTTTACCCGAGATGCACCTCTGGCAGCAAGCGGGAGTCTCACTGTAACACCATCAAATCAATCCTCTTAGGCCAGGGCATTGGCAAGCGATTCGCTACCGTTCAATTAGATACTAGGACCTTTACTAGAATGACTTCAAGACCAAAAACCCACACTAGAAGCAGCCGTAGCACAAAGTTCGATGGCTTTGCTTTCTCCTCACGGACGAGTAATCTTTCAGCGCTTGTATCTCCGCTGTAGCCGCGGAGAAAAACGGCAGGCTAGATTTGGAATACCTGAGCTCAGAAGAAAGCGTGGGTAAAGCTCAGTTGAAACTTGAATTTCTGAGTACCAGGCTAGGGATACTCGAAGAACTCTCTCCTAGCTCCCCTGCTCGAGCTATTACGTACCTATACGGATAGCGTACTATCAAGCATTCTTACAATCCGGTCCAAAGGAAACCGCAAGCAAAATGTTGCCCAGATAGCCCTAGAAACCGAAAGCCCGAGAAAAGAAAAGAGAGGTTCTCAGGAGGATGCTCTGCGTTCGTACAAACAGCCCCCCAATATCGAGGACTGCGGCAGCTCACTTATTCCTCGATGCCATGTCTTACCACTATGATGTTTCAACTCCAACTCCGTAACTTTTCAAACATGACGTGATGCCATTCCGGAAATGGTCAAGATTATTAATCTGGAAATTTCATCCTAGAACAGGGTAACCTGTGGCTACCCCCTGCGGAACAGGATGGGCAGTTTACACCAGTATCGTGCTCACTTTCTAGATCTTCTTGTCGCCAGCCGATTCTTTCATCGTGCCCCGTGTCGATCATGGCGAGTAGAGTTTTGGTGTGGTTACACAAAGGTGACCAAACGAAGACCCAGCACGAGACCTAGTCCTTACCACAAGCAAAGTGCATGTTAGGCTTTGCATACGGATGACAATACTCAGACAAGCGGAAAATCTAGGCGGTTGCAAATTTATCGTCCTGTCAATATCTTACTGCTTCTCGATTAGCCATAGTCCTCACGATATCTTCGTCCTTCCCAGTTGAGGTACCTAGGCTCGTCTGCCTATCCTTGAACCTCAAGTCGCCGTTTCTTTCCGCAGCCCTCCGCCGATTTTGTTAAGTCTTTGTTCAGCTTTATCACAATCTTATTTACACCTACCCTTTCCAGTCACATCTAACAATCCCCAAATTCGTTCCGGCGAGCATGGGAAGCCCCGGTGTTCTATTGTGGTCTTACCTCTCCGTAGTAGGTGCATTTTCTCCTCTTCACATTCCTCATTCTTGGTCCTACAGTTGACAAGGTTCGATGAGGCTTGGGGGTCTCGAAAGGACCGGCGCCTCCCATAAACCCCTTCTTTGCCACACTGACCTTCCCAGCAACGGTTGGAGTATCAGAAAAACGAATATCAGGACCAGGGTTTCCACAGACTTTCAGCGTTCCAACGTAACACAGGAGTGTGACCACGTTGTATGTTGTATTGAGTCGTTTCCCGGAACTCGCTTATCCAGACGTTTTCGCTTTAATACCTGCTCCACATTGCAAAATTTAGGCTCTATTAAATCAATGAGCCAACAGCTTTCGACAGCCCTCGCGATGCTTGCTTCTGCAAAATCTCGGTCCTCGAAAATCAACATACTATTGTTCTCTTTCGAATCTCCTCCTGCCGAACAGCCTCTCGTTGTTACTGCGCCTTCTGAAAGCTGCGAAGGTTCTCGTCTGCATCGCTCATCTTCAATCCCACACGTCCTCACTACGATGCCTTGAGCTCTGCAGCGACCTAAGACTTGCTTGCCTCGCGCCAACACGCTAGGCTAATCTACTCGACTACATTGAATAGGCTTCTGAGAATCACAGATCATATGAAGAACGCTGCGGTGGTCTCTACCTATTCCCTCATGTCTTTCGTCGTCCTATAACCATAGGCCAACAAATTCGCTCCACACCTCTTCAATGTACACGCAACTTACCTACAGAATCCAAGCTCCGAGCTAGACCTTGACTTCTACCCCTTGTGACTCATACACTGTCTGCTATTTCATCAGCGTTTTGATCTGGCTCACCGCACAGCATCCCCAGCTGCTCAGACGAACTGGAAAATGCCTCGCCCTCGGACCATGCTATAACATTTGCCATACAAGCCCCTACCAACCCATAGTTCTGCTAGCCCTCACTTCAAGCTTTTCCTTTCCAGCTTGAGCAAGAAATTTTCTAGACTACACTACACGGCTTGTGGTCGTTTTCGTAAGCTCTTGGATTATAAACCTAGTACATGTTATTACACGGCGTTTTGCCCAGATATCGTACTCTGCATGCGAGTAATCGAACTCTAATCTCGAAACTCTACCTGAACCTCTATCTGCCTACCACGAAACCGAATATCCCATCAACGCCTTATTAAAATCAATTTCTGTGACCCCAAAAGGGCCTTTCTATCATCACTCTCTCTTCGGGTCATGCTAGAAAATCCACCCCCTGCTCTGCATAACAAAGCCCCATATCTTTACTTTCCAGAAATTATCTTACAACATTGCACTCCATCATACAAAGAACTTCCTAAGCACCCTTCGAAGTTCCACCAACTCCTTGGCTCCCCTACTTCTATTTCTTCGCGTGACAAGGGATAGCCTCTGATCTGCTCAGTATCCCCAATAGGCTCGGCCATGACTTGCCTTCTCAGTTGAGCCATCTCATTCCACACATCGTTCCGCGTTCCTTCTCTCGATTGGAAATCTTCGCCGTGCACGAAGATTAAGATCCTTGCAGCCTTGCAACTATCTCCTGCACGAAGATCATGTCTGCAGGATCTAAACATGTTCCGACTTTTCAATCCCGTTTCTCCTTTTCAACTCTCGATTAAGTAACAGATAACTCCCCACGACTTGTCTCAAGACCAGGAAAAGCTGATCTAATACTTTCTTTGCTGGCCCCTTCTTCACCAACGCAGAAGAAAGTCTTTGCTTTATGTAAAGAGCAGTCGTACGATCGTGTTCTCTTCAAAGCGAATTTCATCTCTGCTTACCTACAAGATACACTTGACGAGAAAAGTACACTTTAGGTTAATCTTTAACTACAGTAAATACGAAGCAAAAATCGTGATATTGGGTATATATTCCTTTATGTGCGTGCATGATTTGAGTAAACTATCTCGGATACGGTACCTATGGAAAGAAATCCTTTCTTAGGCTTTGAGAACTCAAAGATCGAGGGGCGGAGTATGTATGTATGCTTGAAGGGCTTAAAAGGGACAAAGGGGAAAGGGGGGGTCCTCGCAGTATAGGGTATCGATTTAGGGAAGATAAGGGGGTTATTTGTGTGTGGATATGGGAGAACATGTAGGTGGAGATAAATAGGGAGGAAGAGACAAAGGGGCACGGGGCAATGGGTTACTCATGCTCGCCCGTGCAGCCCCATTCCAATCCAGACCCATGCACATCTTCACATCCCCACCCCGGCTTTGCAACCCCCATCCCTAGGTGCGACGATAACCATCCCTACCTCCCATCCTTCCCCTCCCCTCCCCTTCCATTCTCTCTCTTTATGAAAACCCCGTCATGAACCATCAGAAAGAAAAGGATTACTTCCGAACATTCGTCCATGCAGCCAACAGGCTTCTTGCTTATAACGCTTAAAACCTTAGATGGTCCGAATCTGTGTACTTTTGATGGCGAGAAAGGTAGGCGGCGTTCGAGGGCTGCTCGGGTGCGATGTTGATGGTTCGGATACAGGTGTGCGAAGCTATACCGACGCCATACCGAAGAAATAAAAGTATTACTTTTCTTCTTCTTCTTCTTCTTCTTCTTTCTGGGGTTTCTTATCAACACCACCACCACCACCACCCCCCAACATCCCCATGGGAGCCGGAAAAGGAAAGATAGCGAGAAAAGAAGAAGAAGAAGAAAAGGATAAAAGATCAATGCAGATGGCATGCGCGAAACCGTCTAGATAAGGACCAAGGAAGGATTCTTTTGAGATTTACAATGAAGAGGGATATTTTGATACGAATAGCTCAATCAAGCTTCTTAAAAACCCGGTTCGAGCGGAAGAGAGATGAAGGTGGTTATCTATTTAATCGCTCTCAGGTAATTAATTGCTCAAGCTCTTAACTTTTTTTAAAGAAAAAATGATTAAATGATTAAATAAATAAATGAATGAATAAACGAGAATGAATTGAAGAGAAAAACATGTAAAATATTCATTCATGCAAGTATACGC
>JAABUO010008100.1_pt1 | contig 11913 bp, 25 predicted proteins | sample 5559291 | NCBI WGS metagenome assembly JAABUO01 (sample SAMN10711878, study PRJNA513372) | rock metagenome | isolation source: Antarctica rocks | place: Antarctica: Victoria Land, Finger Mt sud | reverse complement strand
GTAATGCTGGTATCAGTGCTCAGCAAGTCAGGGTTCTGATGCATGTTGATGAGCTCATGTTGACGGGATTTCCAGGATCATGCTGGCAGCTGGACTTACACATGCGTGGTGGTGCCCATACTTTGCTGGCGTTGCTAAGAGCTTCACTGAAATTCTCCTCCTGCAGCATAAACCGCCTGGTGCCAACGCAGATGTAAGTAAGTCTGATGCAAGTGAAACGTGTCTTTTGCTGCATACTCGTACCCTCTTCCAATTGAGACAAGATGTTGAGTAAGACAGTAGGCTGAGGACAATGCATTGCTGATTGGTTCAAGGGTCGCTTACAGGTGGTGAGTGCTGAGCATGAAAACTTGTCGAGGACAGACGCTGTGCATATGCCCGGAATACAGCATGGACCCATGCAACTTTGGTGTATTGCTTACGCACTGCAATAAAGTCACCTCAATAGGTATGCCATCAATCTGGCGCTGCCAAGACTTGATGATGTTCTTGAACTCAGATCGCTGTGCAGAGCTTGAGGGCAATTTGCCGCTGTGGTGATTCTGCCATTCATGAGCTGCCTTTATGAGCAGAATCGCTGCAGTCACATCATTTTCCTTGATAGACAAGATGCCAGCCAGTGAGCAGAACAGCAGACACGCAGGGCTTCTGCAAGCATTGCATAAAAGTTGCCAAGCACTTGACTCTGCTGCATGACAGAAACAAATTTTGCAGTAGTGTCATTGCAGACCTGCTGACACGAACTGCAAAGCATGCAGCATGAAGGCTTTTTGGTACAGACTTGCTTTGAACATGCTTGTGGGTACATCACAGGCTCACCGTACGGTATGTGCTTGTGCATGATGTCATCAGCTGAGGAAAGATCAATCGAATCAGCAAAGTCCTGTAGCTCTGTCCATGGCTGGTGGAACCGCAAGTCTTCCACTGTGTTATCTGGCTTTGATTCAATGACTTTGTGCTCTGACAAGCTGGCCTGAAGAGACCAAAGCCTATCATTGGTGCATGCACGGAGTGAATCATGTGCTGCTGTATGTACAAAGGGTGAATCAGAGATTAATGGCAACAAGACATGTTGCAAGCGCCCAGTCCTCACCCTTAAGTAACCCACGAGACCGTATGAGCGGGCTAGCAACAGCTTGACTCCAAATCCCCGGCAGACTTTATCTAGCTTGATGCTGAGGGCCTCTCTGAGCTGCAGAAAGCAATGATGCCCTTACAGACTTCTTTGAGACAGCCAATGACAACAGTGTCTATGACTTACAGTGTACGTTTCTGTGGGTTTCTGTGGGATGACTATTATACCTGGGTGGCAATCACCAGGTCAAAGTTGCTGAAGAATGAGGGCTGGTTTTGTATGAGTTCCTGGGGACTTTCTTGCACGTAGCTGCCTGTCACAGATTCGTTGAGCTCTTTCAGAAGCTCGGTCACGTGCTGTGCTTTGCTGTGTCCCAAATGACTGCTTTCCAGAAAGAAATTGTTGCCAAGGTCTGCAGCTTCGACCACACCCTGGTCAACGATGGTAAAAGAAGCGATGCCTCCCAGTACAAGATTCTTGAGGGTTTCCGAGCCAGTTGGAGAACAGTGAAGCAAGCATATACGGGTGCTCTCCAGGGCTGATTGGCCGTGCGCACCCCAGATCCGCAGCTGACGATCATACTTTTTACTTTTGTCAGGTTGTGCCGGATGCTCCATACCTGGCGCGACAGGCCCAATCCCACGATGCACACGGCGTAGTGTTGAGTATTGCTTGTTGCTCTCGCTTGTGCATGTGCACGCTCAGATGCCGCATATGCGTGGATCTAGTCAGTCCGATTAGCAGTACAGCTCAACGGAACTGCCATCTAGTGATGCCAGTCGATCAGGACGACAGTGAACATCCTGGCGATGCAACACAGAGATGGTTGTTCCAGCGCTTCTTCTGACCTATGAGTGCTTGCATGAGGAGGAGGAGGAGGATTTAACATCTTCAGCCAACCAACTAGGTTGTACAGATGTGCCAGGGTTGTCAATAACCTGGTCAAAAACATCAGTACTAAGCGTTTATCATGTCTAAATAGTCTGAAAGAAACTTGTAGACAATTGAAGAGGTTCGGGAATTGAAAAGGGTGTGATACTTGTCTCTGAGTGGCTGGAAATTTGGACACTCAAAGACAAGATGATATTCATCCCCAACGCTAGATAGGGGACAATGTGGGCAAAGTCTAGATGATCTGGGAATGGGTGGTCTGTGATGTCTGCCTGTCTCAAGTGGTAGTGAATGACAGATCAATCTGAAACGTAGGAAACGCTTCATGCGCTTGCCAGAAACAGGTAAAAGAAAATATGGGTTGGAGGTACCACCGGTGTTGAAGGGCGAAACCAATTATGCCATGTACACAGTTTGGCATTACTGGTGGGCGCTGTGCGTGGGTTGGATGACAGGTCGCTCCATGAAAAAGAGGCTTGATGTTCAAGTCCAGCTATGACTGTGTTGACATCTATGACAGGAATACTTTGGACTTGAGTAGGTAAACGGTAGTCAACACTGCGAAGGCAATGAGAGACTGACCAAGGAAAATTGTGAACATCATGAAGAAACGCATCCTGTAAATTATCAATGAAAACAAGTTTATGTAAAAAAGAAGCTGGAGCTGAAGCTAAGGCATTCCAAAGCAATCACAGGGCTGTTACCTGCCGCCCTGCTCACAAGTCCAAGAGATAGATGACACCGAAGTGACACTCGAACGCAATCCGAAGACAGACGGACCGCGAAGAGCCACGCAAAAAGCAGATATGAGATGCAGAGAGCGATAGGTAGTTACAAATCTGCAAGTACACAAAAACTGTGAGCTGGGGCTGGAAGATGTCGCTGCGCTGATTGTGCTGAGCTGATGCTGAAGCTACTAAAATCTTGGAAAGCTCCGCCGGTCATGAGCGGGAAAAAGCATCAAACGCTGACACTGTCAGGCAAGTGGCAACTCGGCTCGATATACATGAAAGAAGTCAAGTCCAACAAGACCAACATCCTCACATGCTTGTGACCATCTGCAACAATAAGTGTCCTTCTCAAGCACCACTTGGCACCTCGGCCTGATGGATACCGATCCGTCGATTGACGCTATCAACAACCTTGTGGAGCAATATGAGTATGAATGCCTACTCAGTTCACGAAACGCAGATGACAAAAGAGCAAAAGCCCCACCTGGTCCAGAGAAGCGTTTGGTATGCTTGAGCTGCCTCAGCATGCTGTCCGTTCGTTAATTCACTGCAGCAAGCCACTCTTGATACCCTGCTTGCCTGTGCAGTCAGTGTGCTTCTCTTCTGACTCAAGCCATGCGGACACATGTGTCCTCCTGGCTGCTAAGACAGCACTTCCCATGCAGCTGTCCACACCAAATTCGAGGAGCTCGACTCCATTGCCTGAGCTTTATTCAGCAAATCACACTGTCTCAAAGCTTACCAAGACCGCCTCTCTCGCTCCAGCTGTGGACTGGGTCAGGGATACGCCTGTGCGAACCAAAAGCTCACTCCTGGCAGGTTGAACGCTGCCCTGCCGCTGTTTGTGTGTTCATGTTGCTAGCTGCACCTGCATGCTGCACATAACACTGCAGTCAGTGCAGCAGCCACTCAGCCAAACATCTATACAGTAACTGGCAATCAGTTGTTGTGCATCAGCAAGTGTATGGAAACACGTCCTTCTGCTTGCAGAATATACAGCTGTGTGCCTCTGACTGCAGGAACAGATGTCTGGGGCAATGATGAGCGCCCCTACAATGGTTCCGAGAGGTCCAGAATACAGAGACTAGGCAGGCCCCCAAGCAGCAAGGGTGCAATTCTGCAAGCCAGCACCTGGTTTGATGATGTAGCAGGGCCTCGTATGCAGCAAATGCACAAGGTGCAGAAGGATGCAGTCAAGGGATATGATCAGGAGCTGGAAGGGAAGGTGCAGCAGCTGACAGAATCCTTGTGCCAGGTCTGTCATCTTTCATGCCATCCTGTGTATATGTGCTACCATCCTGCTGACCTGTGCCAGCGTCACTTTTTTCCTGCTCCATTTGCTGGGTTGCTCCAATTCACACATCCATTCATCACGTTTGTTTATAACAATATCCATGCATGCATTCATTTCAGTATCAATGACCTGCCTTGCTACATACAGAATCAGCCAGCCATCTTTATATGGCCCTGTCGTCTTGAACTCAAGCATAAAGTCAGCACTCACAAGTCAGCTGTCACAGTACATTACAGTTGCCCTGCTGGTTCTAACCAATACCAGCAGGATGCACTCGACTGCATGCAGACAGCAGGTTATGCACTTGGATACCTTGCCTGAAAGCGCAGTGGTGGACTGCAGGACATGCAGTCTCTCAAATCCATAGGCACTGATATCCCAGTCCGGCTTGCTGTAGACCGTGTCAGTCTGTATGTGGCTGAAATCATGCCCATGATCAACGAGTACCGGGCCGAGGTGCTAGATGTGCAGACTCAGTACACTGATGGCCTTGAAGACTTTGTGAAGGCTGTGTTTGTGCGGGGGATTGAGGATGCTATTGCAGCGCGGGATGCGTGGCACCTTGACAAGGTGTGTGTGAGCCCCTGTCTTGTCTGCCTTGTCACTGCATGTCTTTGGTTGGACACTTCAGGCACGCTGTCTCATACTGTCAGCAACTGTCACAGGGCCGTCACAAACGCTGTCACAGAGCTCTTTGCTGAATCTCATCAGTAGCCACAGCCACAGGCAGCTGCAGTTGCTGATGGGCAGCCTCAGAGGGGAGAGTCTACCACCAGGGCAGCCACGAGCCTAGAGCCTGTCAGCAGTGTTGCTGAGAGCTTGGCTGGCACTGAGTATGCCAATATGACCATGACTCACAGCAGCAATGATCAAAACATGCCCATGGAACAAGTCATGCCACCAGAGCCTTTCTTCACAAACACCAGGCAGCAGGTGGCTGTGCAGCATGTTGCTCAGCGCCGTGTTGGTATCAGAGGAGGCACTCCCAGCCCTGTACCTGGTGCTCAGATGACAAATTCTCTCAGCCACACACAGTCCTTCGCACTGGGACAGACAATGACCCGTGGTGCAGCAGCTCGCTCCCCCTCGCCTGTCTTCACTGCTGGCAAGCTGCAAGCCGCATTGCAAAAGACTTTGGGTCAACTGCCAAAAGGATAACGTCTTGTACTGAACAAATCTGAGGTGCAATTGCTATACAACGTAAGTGGACGTCTGCATTGTGAACCATGCTCCATCTTGTAGCGTATGTGGCTTAGGTGCAGTTGTTGTATGCATAGTGTGATGTGGCATGGAAGCCAGTGTCGAGCTGCTGTGTCAATACTATATTTGTAGTGTGTAACAAGGAAGCTACATGAGTGCAAGGGCAGGTGCATGCTCTGTGCATTACACAATCTTGCGTATCATCACCTGTGAGTAGGCCCCTAATGCACGCAATGCTGGTGTCAGCTGCAAGTACATTATTTTGGATTCGAATGTTGGACTCAAAACCTCCAATCCTCATTTGTCCAGACATCTCACATGTTCTGCTTAGGTGAGGGACAGCACTTACAAGGTGCAATGCAGCACAATCTGCAGGCAGATGTGCTCCAACGTCTAGCCATACTCATGCATGAGCTATTGTACAGCTGCAGCTTTAGGTCAGAACAAATACTGGGGCCACTAAGGGTAAAAAGAAAAGCCTTAAATCTTGTGACATATCATGTGATAGAATAGATTTTCTACAAAAAAAATTATCACTTCACAGTGCTCATGGCAAAGGGGAACAGTAAGGTTGAAGGACAAAGGTCATAGGACTACACAGCTGTCATTTCAGTTCTGCTATGCTGGGCAGCCAAATTGTAAACAGTCTCCACAAAGTGACTGCAGCAACTAAACCGGCCCCCGTACACACTAAAGCTGGAAAATCAATCCTCAAGCTGCCCCATGTGCTGTACATGCAAAATGCTGCTGATTTAAGGCCATCAGCAGGATCAGGCCTCTCTTGTATCCTGCCACGTAGACAATTTGCAAATGCTTGATCTGATGGTAATCAACAGGGCTATATGTGCTGCGGTGGGGGCCTAGCTTTGATGACATAGGTTGTGCCAAAGTGCCAACGAGAGCACGAATCCACAATAAGGCCAGCCTGTACCAGCATGAGCAGTTTGTTAGCAAAGCAGCAGCTGCGCAAAGATGAATTTGCTTGGGGCAGAACTAACACGAAACTGACAGAAAATAAATCAACTTGCTTGTCAGCCATGCCTTGGTTAACCTTTACCACTTCAAGCATCATGTACTGCACTACGATTTGCATGCACTTTGTGAAACTTCACCTCACGGACAAGCTGCAGAATGTCTCTGTTCCACCAGCAGCCCCACTTGGCAAAGTGCGCTGGTGCCTCATCATCCAGTCTGTGATTCAGCCACCCCCAGGATGCCTTGCCGTGCTGCAGCAGGATGAGCTGCCCACCAGGCTTGCACACTGCGGCCATTTGCTGCAGTTACAAGTCAGTACTTTGACTATGCTTGGCACACACTGCTATGCACTGCAACAACATATTGAGTACATCATGAGTTCGTTTGGGACTGTAAGACAGCACAGGTTGCCAGAAGGTATGTACCTGAGTGCAACAGACTGAAGACCAATGGGTGTAAGTACCTGGAGAGCAGCCTTGGGATCCTCATGTGAGCAGAGTCCAAAGGTATCTATCACAGTGTCAAACTGTGCTGGGCTGAATGTCTCTAGCTTGTCTTGCAATCTGGAAGCATGTTGTGACTGTTCTGACATGCTTGCATCATCACGTTTCCTGTTTGGCTGTGATGCACTAGGATCTGACACCATCCTTTGGGCATCAGCCAGGCAAAACTTCACAGGCAGTGTGGAACTACGCCTGTCATGCTTCTGTCTCGCATGCCAAAGCATGTTCTTGCTGGTATCTGTCATGGTGACTGAGTTGACTTGCTGGTTGTTGTAGTAAGAAAGGTTTCTGCCTGTCCCGGCTGAGACTTCCAAAACATCACCCTGCATGCAAATTCCTCTGATGCATGCATGCACCTTTCAGTGTATTTTGCAGGCACCAGGTGTTGCAGGTACAGCAAGCTGACAATGTTGCTGATGAACATCTTGCTTGGTCCGTACGTCAGTTCTATGACCTTAGCTTGCCTCATGAGCATCCAGCGGAGAAGTGTGATCCCCATGAGCTTCTCGTCCCAGCCAATCTGCTGATCGTAGGTATCTGCCAAAGCGTTGAAGGCCTGGCCATCTGGTTTTTGCGCATGCTCGCAAACTTGGGGACACTGATTTGTCTTGACCCTAATGTATGCGGCGGTTGCTACCCCTGCATACAGCCCTGCCCCTCCCAGCAAATATCGAGTAGGAACGCCCATCAGACGGTCATAGAGCAACAGGCAGGCGCATCTTATTTCGATGCAAGTCTGCAGCAGATTGCAAAAGCTTGCTGTTGGGGTCTAGCCGCTGGACACATATGAAGCTGCATTGCATTGATGCAAACGTGCATCCGTGCTGCGGATGCGTTGACGCGATGCGCACGGACAGGCGCACGGAGCTGCTAGCAAGTACTCAAGCGCTTCCTGCACTCACAAGTATCTCGGGCTAAACTGCTGTTCGAGATAGATCATGTTCGGCTGGGGTCGCAGCAAACAAGAGGGTCAGCCGAGCTCTCCTGCAGTACGAGGCTCTGCTGCACCCAACGCTCGATCTGCATCACAGCCCGCAGCGCCTGGGGTTCCGCTTGAACTCGTACGGTATGACACCGAAACCGGCAAGTTCCACGTCGGCGAACAGGCTCTGAAGGCTTTGCGAGCGACGAAGGATCCTGTCGGGGTAGTTGCTGTATGCGGCAGAGCAAGACAGGGCAAAAGCTTCATCCTCAATCAGTTGTTAGGCAAAAGCACTGGGTTCCAGGTTGCTCCCTCTGTCCGGCCCTGCACCAAGGGCTTGTGGATGTGGTCAGCTCCGATCAAGCGCAGGAATGCTGATGGCAGCCAGTATCAACTGGTATGACTTGATCACTTGCACCTCCTAGCACCACCTTCTAATTTGTTGCAGGACACAAACTCAGCACAGATGCAACCATGCAGGTGCTGCTGGACTCCGAGGGCATAGATGCATGGGACCAGGTGTGCATGTCCATCTGTATGCTCTTGACAACAGCTGGAAAACCTCCTGCTGAGTTTGACTTTTGCCCTGCAGACAGGGCAGTACAGCACACAGATCTTTTCCTTGGCTGTCCTTCTGTCTAGTCTGTTTGTATACAATCAGATGGGAGGTATCGATGAAGCTGCCCTGGACAAGCTGTCTTTAGTCACAGAAATGACCAAACATATCCGTGTGAGATCAGGTAAGTTGCTTGACCATGCCAACGTCACCTAGATATCAAAAGCTGCAAGCTATATGCAAAAGCAGTATGCTTGCAGAAAACAGTAACGAGGCAGATTTAGCATCATTCACACCTTCTTTCCTTTGGCTTCTGCGGGACTTTTACTTGAGCCTTGAGGAAGAAGGCGAGTCGGTATGTGTCCTGACTGCTTCACATCAGGAAGTTGCTCTGATTCACATATGCCTCCACATGACTTAATTTTGCCCTGATACCAGGTGACGGCTCGTCAGTACTTGGAAACAGCCCTGCGCTCTGTGTCAGGCAGCAGCAGCGCTGCCCAAGCCAAGAACCAGGTGATCTTTAGCCACCCACCCGACTGGTTGATGCACCTGGTGCAACCTTTGCAGCATGTGTGGAAACATGCAGCCCACCTTTCACACAGCTGCTGACCATTTGCTGGCATGCAGATTCGTGACTCCATCAAAGCATTGTTTCCTGACAGAGACTGCTTGACTCTGGTGCGGCCTATGGGAGATGAAAGGATGCTAGCAAAGCTAGAGACCCTGGATCCTGCTCAGTTTAGACCAGAGTTCCAAGAGGTGTGTGGCTTGAGCCTTCCTGCACATTTGCACATGCTCAGCGTTCATTGTGCAATTTCATGTCTTATCTATTCCTGTCTACATTCAGCTCTACCTCATCTCCAACCTGAGACCATCATGACTGATTCTGTCTCCTGTTATCGCTTCTGAGGCTGCTGCACAATTGCAGGGGTTGAGTGAGCTGACAAAGGTGATCTTCCACAAAGCCCAGCCCAAGCGCATGAACAACAGCATCATCACTGGTCCCATGCTGGCAGCGCTGACTGAGGCATATGTGGATGCCATCAACAAAGGCGCTGTCCCAACCATTGCTACAGCTTGGCAGGTATAGTTACATAGTAAATCGCATCCACATCTTGTGCATAGTGCAAGCCAATGAATGTATACAAATTTACCACCTGATCTCTGCCAGATCCGTCATGCAGACTTGCCATCAGTGCTGCGTTCAATATTGTCACAACCAGCGCTTAGAGGGTGCACATAGCCTTGCTTCCCTATGCGTATGCATGATAGGCAGTGCCTAGCTCATGTTCTTTGTGTCAGGCATTGCTTTCTGCTTGCCTTTAGCATATTTGCTGCATGTGCATTGCAGCTCGGAAGCTGTCAAGCTTGCTGTTCTCACTCTGGAGCGTTTGCAGGGTGTGGCTGAAGCAGAGTCTAGACGGGCAGCAGATGCAGCAGAGGCTGCCTACCAAGCTGCCTTCACAACTGATACACCTGCTGATGAAGCTGCACTTGACAGGGAATATGAGAGAGCTCTCAGCATTGGCCAGAGGGCCTTCAGAGAGGTTGCTGTAGGTCGGTCACCATCTGTTTCTCCATGTTCAGCACATGCTAGTGCCTTTGGGCGCACTTCATGCATTGTTTGGTCAGATTGTGGGGGGTCAGGGGTTGTGTAGGGTAGGTTAGGCAAAACCCATACATACTTAGCGATTTCGTTACGTGGACGGTAACAACCCATACAGACGTCGACTGGCACAGTCTGGTTGGACAGAGTAGATCCAATTTTGCATGCTCCAGCATGCATCATGCCTGCGCGGTCAAGTGCTCCTCTTGATGTACCACTTACATGACACTGTTGCTATCGCTGCAGGGGCTGTTGCATAACTTACCATGTTGACAGCATGAAGGCGTGACGTTCTATGCTCATCTGATACTGGTGGTGCAGGTGAGGCAAGCATCCAGCAAGCCAATGAAAAGAGGTTCCAGGAGCGTGTTCAACAGCTGTTCAAGCAGTTCAAGGAGCAGCGCCTGACAAATGCTGCTCTGGAGTGTGAGCAGCTGATCAACAGAGGAACTCAACAGTTGACTGAGGTAAACTTCTGATAACTGACTGGTGTCAGCAACACTTTACTGTTTTTACTAAATCTTCTGATAGCACTGTGCAAGGCACTGTGCAGGCGTCAGTTGTCTGGCTTGTCCTCCTCAGTGTTGTCAAAAGTAAGTGCCGGAAGGAGTTGACTGGCTGACAGTCAACTGCTGATCCTACATTCCAGACAGGTCATGTCTGATTCATCTGGCCTAGTCAGCTGGATCTGAGACATCTGCTGTCTTGGTTTGCAGGTGTCAAGGCAGGCTGGTGTGACGCCAGAGATCCTACAAGCTGAGTACAACAAGTTTGAGCAGGCTTACACCAAGGCTACTGCAGCATTTGGTGCTACGAAGTGGGACCGGCTGAACGACTTCCGCAACAAGGCCTTTGCTGGCCTGCAACAGGATGTACAAAGGCAGGTGGCCCAAGCCAGGCAGCAGGAAGTGGCTGCTGAGAGGCAGAGGGCACAGCAAGCTGAGCAGCAAAGGCAACAGGCAAGGCTTTTGCCCTGGGGTTTGCCATGCTCAATAGGAGGCAAACCTGGGCAACTTCTGTTCTTTGCACTCGGTTACGCACCTAGCCATAGTGATCAAACTATGCTTTGACACATCAATCGGGTTTTAGCCAAACATTCGGCTCGTAACGCCACATGCAGTCCCTTGCATGCAGCAAAATGAAGGTGGTTTGTCTGCATGTAAACAATGTGCATGTATAAAAAACGTGACATGTGTTCACGAGGTGAGCAGCAGCAATGCATGCAGGTGGAGGATTGGGCTGCTGACCTAGGTCAGCAAGTACGACGTCTGCAGGCTGAGGTGGACAGGCTGCACAGTGAGCTGAACAGGGAGCGCAGCAGCAAGGAGCAGCACACCTCCCGTGTCAGCCTTCTCGAGAAGCAGCTTCAGGACAAATCCTCTTCGCTGGTAACTTTTCATTACAATGGTAGCTCTGATGACCTTACTGCACAGCAAGGGTCAGGAGCGGCACAACAAGGGTCATATGCATCACACATGCAGGGTATGATTGAAGGGTATGATGGACACATTCTGTGTGCGTTCTGTCTTGAAGCGCCAACCTGGGCAGCATGAGCACTTCCAACAGTAAAACTAATCTGGGTTGCAGACCACTTGCTCAGCACGCTTCAAACCGCATCCTGTCTGCTTGATGTGATGCTGCATCAGCACATGTCGATACTGGACAGCTAAGTTGAAGGGTGTGGTGGCTGCAGGATGCTGTGCAACGGGAGATGCAACAAGCAGTGCAGCGTGAGAAGCACCGGGGTGAGGCCGAACAGCGTGCTGCTGTGAGTCAGCTGAATCTGCAGGTGCAGCAAGCCACACAGGAATTGGCAGATGCCAGAAAGGCTACCCGCACAGCTCAGCTGGAGGTCGACTCTCTCAAACAGTAAGTGCCAAAATGCACAATGGCCACAATACAAACAAGCCTGGCATGGTCACACCCTCTGCTGTTTGCAAGGCTTGGTCTGGATGTTGCGTGAGGCTGTGAACCGTGTCAGTCTTCTAGCTTGATGTGCCCGGCCTGGTATGCAGCTGGGTGCGTACAAAGGGTTCATTGCAAATTGCACATGTGTGGCAGCATCACCACAGCACGTTCATCGTTTTGCTATCAAGTGCTGGTCATTAGCTTCAAGCCCAGGGCGCCTCTATGCCAGCGTAACCAGCTGTTTGCACA
>JAABUO010008099.1_pt1 | contig 11914 bp, 12 predicted proteins | sample 5559291 | NCBI WGS metagenome assembly JAABUO01 (sample SAMN10711878, study PRJNA513372) | rock metagenome | isolation source: Antarctica rocks | place: Antarctica: Victoria Land, Finger Mt sud | reverse complement strand
GCTTGCAAACACACATATACACGTGCCACGTGGCATGTCGAAAATTGCAATGGACACGTGGTGTTCTACTCAGCAGTGGCTTGTACCTCTGTAGGAAACCTCGGACCATCAACTTCAACAATGCCTTGCCTGGTAGCCCAAAGCCACCCCTGTGTCCTCACTCGTTGCCCCTTTCTGCACCAGACCAACCTCTTCATCAGGCAACACTGTCAGACCCTTCAGCTCAGCCGCTGACATCATCAAGCCCCTCTGCTCATCCACGCATGCTGTCAGATATGTCCCAAGTTGCCATAGATCAGCTGCCGTTTGCAAGCTCAGAAAGCGTAGTGGCAACGCCTCCTGCAACTTTGCAGCCATCTCATGGCCATCAGGCTGCTATTGAGCCCCTACTTGAAACGCTGCGTCAGCATGTAGGGAGTCAGCTTGCAGACAGCCTAAATACAGGCTTGCCTTTTGATGATGCAAGATCTGAATCAATGCGTGATAATCAGCTCAGCATTGCTGACAGTCTGCCTGTGCAGCTGCCTCCAGCAGCTTTTGACTGCCAATGTCAGCAGATACTGGAAGCATCCACAGATGATACCAGACAACTTCAAAATGACATGGCTGCAGCAGCTGCCAACCAGGAACTGGATCTGCATGCTAAAAGCGCAGCGTCCTTCTTGGATGACATCATCTCCAAGTCTGAGAAGGGCACTCTTTTCAAGGGTCCAGTAGCCGCCAGCAGTCCCTCACCACTCCAGTTTCCAGCACCAGCATATGTCAGCTCAGGGACTGCAACACATGTAGATGCATACAGCCTGAATCAAGGCAGTCACAAGCAGCAGGCAGATGAAGCCGTACATCTTCCTAGTTGTTCTGAGGAAGAAATCACCTCAGTGGTGGGAAGGCGTAAGAGCTCAGACCAGCTGGGTAGAGCGCTGAGCAGCAGGGAATCTATGCGTGAAGGGGACTTTGCTTCCTTGCTGCTGCCTGGACACTTCCTCTCTGTGTCAGAGCTTGGTAGGGGCTCTGCTTTCAGACCAAAGCTTAGCCTTTGTGTCTGACTTGTGGCATACATTGTACATGCTCTACACAAACGCGCTGCACTTGCATCAGTGTCTGGCTTGCTGTGTGTGCGGCACATGCAGACGTCTCAAAATGTGAAATGCTTCTGTCACAATCTGGCATCTGGACCCTGATTTGCCTGCAACTGCCCTGTGTCTCGACCTAGGAGGTAGGGCTTTAAATTGCTTGTGTATTCTGCCACATTTGGCACACTCTGGCGTCTGTATCTCATACTATACAAGCATTGCTTTACTTTCCCATTGATTCTGCAAACACAAAGTACAATAGACGGTCACAGTGAATACTCACCTCACTGCAGCTTGATTTGAGAGCAAGCACGCTCGCAAAGCAAATTCTGCGTGCTCGACTGCAGTGGCATGAAATTGCTTTGGCTATGCAGATGCTGACCTGAGGAGCAACAGAAGGGCATCCAGCTCCCAACCCGACAGCCTTCTTGCCTCTCCTAGTTCAACACAACCTGCACCTAACTCCTTTCCCCCCAGCTCAGCAGAGTCAGTGGATCATCCTGTCAGCGAAGCCTGCAGAGCTGCTGTCTGCACACCAATTCCTGCTAGCCCTCACATCACCACTGACTCAAATGGCACCCAGATAAAAGCTTCCAGCAATGATGCCATCGCTGTAGTGATGCCAGAGGATGTGTTGTACAGTGCTAGCCTGATTGTGGGTGAGTCAGGGTACCTGGTGCTGACGCTGACTCCAAGATCACAGGATGTGCATGACAAGGATGCGCATGTGTTGCCAGCTGGTCGCATGGCCCAACTTGAAGGTGACTTTGTAGGTCTGCTCTACAGTTGGCTGCATGTCAAGTTGACTTCCTGGCAGAAGTGTCAAATTGCCAAGTATGAGTTCAAAGTATGAGTTCAAAGTATGACTTCAAAGTTTGCGTTCAAAGTATGACTTCAAAGTATGAGTTTAAAGTATGAGTTCAAAGTATGCGGCTCACACGCATACTACCTTGTCTGCATTTCCAGCTGACAGGTTATATGATATCAGTTGGACACAATGATTTGTATGCTTGTTCACATTAACTGTTGCAGTAAAGAAAGTTTGGCATGACCAGAACATATCATCCGCTATCTTTGGTACCTGCTTTCAGCCAACAAACAACTGTTGGTCACCCCCATACGTTTGTGTATCAAGCTCTCAGTTGCCCAGCAACAGTGTAGCAGATTTATAGCTCAGGGTCTGTTCTGCCACGTTGCTGAAGCCCTGCATGGCTGCAGGGGCTGATGGCATGTCCTACTCAGATATCACTGCCATGCTGGTCAGCAGCGCTGTGCCTCAGGCTCACCACCTGGACACTGCCCAAGAGACACCTGCTCCCCTGCCTATACCTCACTCTCCACTGGCAAACCACTCAGATGGTGCCAATGCCCAGAATAGCTTCAGTCATAGGGATATGCGGCCAAGCAGCCACAGCATCAGTATTGGTAGCAGACATGTAGCTGACACAGGTGTGAGTGTAGTCCCAGCATTAGCTATCCACAGCAGCAGCCAAGCAGACGCCAGCTTGCAGGAGGCAGACACAGATGCAGAGTCTACGTGTATGCCAGCGCCAGAACAGTCAGCTGCAAGAGCTGAGACCATTGATCTGCAAAGCATATTAGGTGCATCAGATCAACACAACGCTTGCCAGATCCCTGCTGATGTCCACTCTGGCAGTAGACACCCCTCTGAGGCAAACGCGCATGACGTGCTGCACTTGTTGGCTGGTGTCCAGTCAAGTGATGATCTGAGCATGCAGCAGCTTCAAGCACTGGCTGGCATGGATGCCCAGTCATCTGATGGTATCACCACGTTGTGTGACTCTCCCCCAGAGTCAATCTTCTCCCTTGGGTTTGATGACAGGCTGCCAAGCTTTGAGCAGGCTGCTGCAATGCATAGGCCTGGTGTTGGTCACATTGACATCAGTACAATGCTTGGCTTGTCAGACCTGTCTGCGGAAGCAACAGTATCAAGGCTGCATGCTGAGGAGACTAAAAGCGTGCCTGAACAGCAGCGTGCTGGCCCTGCTGAGGGCACAGCCACGCCTGTCCTGGATGAAATGCTCATGCAAAAATCATCTTACGAGGTGAGCTATCAGGTTTTTCTATCTGTTTGTGAAAGTGGATGCAGCAGTTGAGCTATCAAAGCACACGCCCAGCCAGTCATCCTCAAAATCTGGTCAAGATGGCTTGTGGCAGTTTGCCAATGGTGAAGACGCATGCTTCCCTTTGTTGTTAGCCTGCTATCACCACATCTGTGCAATGACTGCACCCTCCCTGCCTCTCACCTGTCCTTAGCATTCCTCGCCGCATGTTTAGGTCTAAGTGCAATGAGCCACCACTGACGAGTCACAACTGGCTCCACTCGCCAGACTGTAAGGTCATCAATGAAATCAAAATGAGTGAGCATTGCAAGCTGTTGTTGACCAGCATAACAAGCACACAAAGCATGCAGAAGCTGGTCTCTGTCTGTCGACACTCGTGACTGCCTTGCAGGCTTTGGACGCAGGCCCAGCCCAGTGCGACTCAGATGATGCAGGCTGCCAAGCCGGTACTGATGCCAACACTGAAGCATTACCAAGAGCTGTGTTTCAGTGGGGCAGCGGCAGTTCTGCTCCTGCAACCCAAGTCCATGCCACACTTAGTCACGTAAGACCTTTAGTACCCTGTCCTCCCCCCCCCCCACCCCCCCCCCCTCCTGAGGGCACTTGTAGGAGTAAGCTGTATACGAATGATAAGTCATTTAGTGTTCCTTCCATGTGATCCGCATTCACCTGCACGAGCAATCACACCCATAAGTCATCATATGTCTGAGTAAAGGTGACATCGCAGCAACAGCTTGTAGCATGGCTGGTTGTAACCACCCTGAAACATGTCTCTCAGCATGCATTGATGTTGCAGGTGACAGTGACAGCATGTGAGATGCTGGCAGAGGCAGGATCTGGTGGCAGCCTGTACACTGCATACATGGTGGAGGCAAGGTCCAGCCCTTTGCAGCCCAGCTGGATAGTTCGGCGCCGCTTCAGGTCACTCACTTTGCTGCCCACCTTGGCTGTCACAACTATCATGGCTGTCATGACTGTGTAGCTCAGCAGTCTATACGGGGCAGGGCAGCATCACCTGTACTAAGCTTACTGGCTCAATTTGTTTCACCTTTATTGATCACCCCTAGAAGATTCAGTACTACAGTAGCAGAGTGGCTTGGACAGATGTCACAGTACCTGAAGAAACATGAAGACAGGTAGACACGGTGACTGTCGACCTGTTCCATTGTAAGCAAGCTGTCTTGGCAATGATTTTGTGTTTGGCAGTGAGCAATGATCATAGCATTGGTCTAGCAAAGGCGCTTTGCCTTGTATGGCCCTGCTCTGATGCCTTTGCCCCAAATGTGGTGCTATGTACATATCAGGCATTGGTGTTGTCACATGGGGCTTGATGTCAGAGCTTTGCTGCATGCAGGGACTTCATTAGCCTCAGGGCAGCTCTGAGATCACAGCCTGGTGTAGCCCTGTCCCTAGCTTGGGATGCCCTCAGCAAAGCCCAGTCTGTTAGGGGTCAAAACAGGTATGCAGAGCAGCCCTACAAACTGCTCGCTCTTGCTTGGTCTTCTTCACATCGTTGCGAAATGGCCCTGCTTTGCGGCTGAAGGTGCATGAACAGTGTGTGACAGTGAGCTGTTGTTCCCTATCTTACATGTTGTTGCTGTGTTCAGCATGATGTGTCTTGATGTGCTTGGTTTCTAGCTGAATTCTGCGTGTTCAGTGGTATGTAGCAAGTGTGCAGGCTGCTATAGTGACTTTACTGTAACAGACTGCTCATATTCTTTGACGCCCTGTGCAGCTAAGCCTTTGCAATCACACCATGTCTGCTGCACCTCAACATATGGGGCAACCCCTTGTCGATCAATGCCGGTCAAAATTCTTGACAAAATGTCATCAGCACTCTGTCCAGCATTGGCCAACAAGGTGTTGCCCCATGTGTTGAGCTGCTGCAGGCATGATATGATTGGGAAGGCATACCTGTACAGGGCATCAAAGGGTACAAAGGAGTGCATTACAGTCAAGCAGTTGCCAAAACTGGCTTGTGCTCAATCTTGTCGTGTTGGTCTGTCGGTGCGCACCTGGTTTAGCACCCACAGCTAAATCAGGTGCGCAGCACCCCCAGCAGTGGGCACAGCACCCCCAGCATAAATGCTGAACCTCTCTGAGCAGGCCAAAGGTTTCCACTAGCGGTTTGTGATCACTCTTGAGTCATTTGATTTGTCTAGACTACATTATCATTGGTCATATTTGAAAGCAAGCAAGACAGCAGCAGACTCATTGCTTTTGATGTTGCGCTTGTGCACGTATGGGGTGGCAGCAAACCTGAGAAGATGTCTTGTGTTGGTCTAGGACAGCTCCCCAGGTGGTCATACAGCGCCAGGAGTTACTGCACACCTGTCTGCAAGACCTGCTGGCCCTCAACCCCTTAGGCCCTACCTTGTCGCCTCTGCTAGCCTTCCTTGACCCCTCCCTCATCACGTGTCCTGTTGACACTCCCGTTCATCAAGATTCTGTCAGCGCTCAGCAGCCTACACAAGAAAGCATCTCTGCAAGCTCTGAGAAGCATGGCAGCAGGATTCGGCTGCTAACAGATGAACCCGTAAAGTTCACTGACAAGGAGCTGATGCTGCGTCAGCAAGGGCAGTGCGCAGAGTGTGGGAGCGCCCTGCCGGCTCTGGGCACAAGCTGGCTAGGGCGAACCAGCAGCAAGGCAGGCTTTCCGTGTGCATGCATCACAACATTGCTCGATGGGCATGAGGATATCAGTGACTTTGCCGCAAGGCATGCTGTGCATGTGTGTATTGTGTTTTGCGTGAAGGCACTTGAGATAAGTGTTACATCCACAAACTGCTTGTCAAAAATCACATGGTTGCATATGGGAGCAATTGTCGCAGCCAGAACATGCTTGACAAACACGTCGTCATCACAACTACTGCAGCTGGCTTTTTGCCGAAATAATGCGACCAGTGAATAAATGATAAACTAGTAATCAATAGATTACTTATAGTTAGGTTGAAATTTTTGCTTCTGCTGCTCTTGCTAACTGACTAGTGAGACACCCTTCATTGCTTTGAGAGGGTCATCAACATGATGAAGTTATGCTGCAGGCTGCTAGGCGGTGTGAGTACACAGGTCAGCTGTTTTGCCACAGCTGCCACACAGGTGCCACAGCCTGCTTGCCAGCTGCAGTACTGCGCTACTGGGACTTCACCCCTCGCCCAATTTGCACCATGGCAGCTGAGTTTCTAGAAGCTACTGCTGATCAGCCTTTGGTGTGTGTGGACACCATCAATGCTAGGCTGTATGCTAGCATCCCTGCTGTTGGCCAAGCACACGAGCTTCGCAAGCAGGCATGCAGTTTGCTTGCTGCAACTAGAGGCAGTGGGAGTAAAGCTGAGCACATGGTGAGCTAGTGATGTCTGTTGTGTGCATGCGTCAAGATGTGCACAGAACGTATGTGCTTGTACCAACAACATTTGCTGGATGCATGTTTGCAGTGACACTGTCACTTTGATGGGCTTTCTGTGTTGGGTTTGCACTGCACAGCTGCTTCCTGTGTATAGCCGCCACTGCAGTGACCTTCAAGCAAAAATCAAAGCCTGACAAGCCACAGCAATGAGACCTATTGTCTGCAGCTGTGATTTTGTTCCTGCTACTTTCTTTTCTTCCAAAATGAGGAGGCGTGCACCAATGTTCAGCTAATCACAAGGTGCATGCTCTCACATCTGTTTGATCACACTGTAAGAGGCTTGCTCCAAAGAATTTGAATGCGTTACAGCACTCTTTGTGCTTGCAACAGGTGGAACTTTTCTTGTCAGCGGATTCTGACAGGCGCAGGCTGCTGGAGGAGCCAGACTACTGGGCAATGTCTGATTTGCAAGATCTGCGGAAGGGTCCGTTGTGTCCATTGTTGCTGTGGCTAAGTGGAGCAATGGAGGGGGCTTCTAGTTTGGCAATGGCCCTCTGTGCATAGTGAATATTGACATAATCCCAGCTTTGGCTGTATTGAAATGGGTTAAAGATTGGTCGGATGAAGTCTTTATAAGCAGCAAATGGTACCAATTGGACTTTGTAGACTGAGTAAGGTGCATACCTGCGCAGCCATTTGTCCAATTTGGCAAGCCAGCTGCAAAAGATTGCGTGTGTATGTAGTGATGCATTTTTAGAGTATTACTGAAATAAATCAATCAATGGTGTGTGATTTGTCAGAGCTTTCAGTCAATACAGACACCAGTCTGTGCCCATCAGTGTGATCATGGTAGACCACTGTGACACAGTGACTGTTTGGCAGGAACGTCATTGGTAACTTACGTCTGTACGGAGTAAAGGAAGGAGTTGCGCGCGGCGTGTTTCACATGCCAGAGATCTTTGTCAACACTTCGTATGCAGGTTCACTCCAGGTCTAGAAGTCAAACTTGCTGTTGCCGCGTTCGGGTCAGCTCCCCTTGCCCATGTTGACCTTTGAGCTGGACGAACGACGAGACTGAGACGCACATGATGTCTGCGGGTACTCGGGGCTGGTACGCGGACTGTTCTTCTATTGTGGCTATGGCTGAGTCGCTGGCCTGGTCTGAAAAGCACATTGCGAACACGACAGGACAATTTGTAAGCCTGCGGGCGGGTTGACACCCATTGGCTGAGGCTTCCAATTCAGCTCGCATGTTTCAAGCTTCGGCTGACGATTGGGCTACTTGCTGCTACTTGTTGACACGGAGGGCCACGCAGCTGCAGATTGTGGCCAGCTGACACTCGGTTGCGACCGACTGTAAGCTGCATCATCTGTTGCGCAATGGTTGTCGCTGTGAGTTGTTGACTGCTTGCAGCTCGCAAACGAGGTACGTGTGACAAGGTCCACTCGAGCTCGAGCGGAGTAAGCACGGTATCGGGCCGAGGTTTGCCTGCAGCTGCTGCCCGCGCGCAGCACGGAATAACCACAGCACAGGCGAGGCGCTTCATTCGCTGATACAGTGACGGCACCGCCAGCACAAACTCGCAGCTGTTGGTTTCAACGTATCTCTTAGACTGCTGCTTAGACGTCAGCTATACGATCGACTATTGCATGCAAGGCACCTAACGGCACCATACCAGGAACGTGAGGGCATTACTTGACTTGTCCTGCTGATCACAGGAGCATTTAGCTGATGTCCTTTTCCTCTGATCCACACAGTGTTGGCTTATTAACCCTTAAGCAGCTAGATGTGGGATGAGTTGTTGAAAGTGAAAGTAGGGAATTTAACGTGCAAAAAGCATGCACACAGCGTAACATGTGCTGCATTGTGCCCGCACAGTGAGTAATTGCACTTTCAGACGCTGCAGACAGGCACATACTTGTGCCCCACAAAAAAGTGGTGATTGGAAAGACATGGACTTGCAATTGCTTTGTTTTTGACAACAGACATACATGCATTGATCACAATGTCATGCACATTGACATGCAGTGCATCATGATGATCACCCATTGGGCAGCATTCAAGAAAATCCATTAGAAAGTCACTATATGCTGTGCTTGAGCATATCTCTTGCTAAAAATGTGTGGCTAGCTGAGCATGCCATGCACTGGCGTATACAAGCTGTGCTGTGTTGAAGAAATTCGAAGCAAGTTGCAGACATGATCATGCGGATACAACAGTACATTATGTCTGTGTCTAGACCTTTTCTATCTTGTCACAAGCAACGTTGTTAACAAGTCTTGTTGAACAAGATAATGATGTCAAGGTCCTATAACGATATAGCAAGGGCTACTTTCTCATGATGCATGCGCGGTCTACACAGACTCGTGTGCCACAGCACATTTTGCCATGCCATTCACGCGTTGAGGACTGCAATTTCAAATTCACTTACTGCTCGTGTTGCAAGCATTGATAGCTTGCCATGCCAGGTATGCAGGTATACGCAGGTATACACAGGGATACGCAGCCCCGGCCTGGGGTGGTCCGTCCTTTGATGCCAGATTTCATGCCGCGATGAGAAAGGTTTTTTTTATTCCGCTGGATGACGGAAGCCAAAACCCTAGGAGCTCTGCTGACCTGAAGGGGTTTTGTGTAAACGAAACGAAACGAGTCTCAAACCTCCACAACTTATTCCCGGAGTATAGAGCTGAGTTCCGGTCAGCCCTGCGTTCAAGTCATTTGGCGACTTCGCTGCTTGGGCTGGGGTGCGCATTCACCTTGCAGCCTGCGAGCACTGCCGTTGGCCTCGTCCAAGGTTCACACCTGCCAAAACGTGTACAGCAGCGCAGCAAAATACAGCAGCTTCCTAACGGGACAAACGCTAACCTGAGAACAGCAACATGGCCGGCCGTTCTAGCAAGGGCAAGATGCGGGGGGTGTTGTCGGACAAAGTAATGCTCTTTGCGCAAAGCAACGGTCACAGCTTTAGAGGACCTGCTCGCTCAGTAAGCCAACTACAGTGACATCAGCTTCAAAGTCCACCTATGCGAAGCGCACCTGCAGGTGAGGGTATGGTGGCCTCCCACCCAGGACAAGAAGAAAACAGATTACAGCGGAATGTACTGGCCTGCCAAGGTCGTCAAGCAGACAAGCGAAGGCTACGAAGTTCAGTATGATAACGGAGACAAGGAGATGGTCCTCAGCGAGAACGTGTCGCCGTTCAACCCTCCATTTAAATTTGGAGAAGAAGGATGTTCTCTGCAAGTCAGCTACCCTTTCCCCGGCGGTATATCTTGCTAGACCGCTGTCCGACAAGACGTCAGCTCTAGCACCTCCTGGTCAAATTGCCTCGTTGACCTGGTCGGTCAGTGACTGGGTCACTGCTCAGAACGCGCTTTCGATGTTTGCGCAAAGCCTCGGTCTCTGTTTCATAGGTCGGAGAGTTCTGTGAAGTGTTCAACGGCAGCAAGTCCGATCCTGCCGCTTGGGTTGGCAGAATCAAGAAGGTTAATAAAAAGACCACCACAGTGAGCGTTGCTGCTCAAAACTCACCTCTCCTGTCTTTGCTGAGGCCGTTGCTTCAACTGCACTTGTAACGCAACATCTGCTCAGTTGGGTGTTATCTGTTGCAGGTGAGCTATCCTTTCCATGACGCGCCTGATGAGCAAGTCAAGGTAACAGCACAAAGCAGAGCACCTGTCCATAGCATTTGATCTTCGCCTTATGACACATTGACGTATGCTGATATGTTGTTTTGTAGCCTGAATTGTTGCGGCGGGCAAGAGTGTATGATGCCCAGACCCGCCAATGGAGCCTGGTCACCCCCAACCAGGAGTGGAAGGACGGGGAGGTATGCATCAGTGTACATTAGTGTTGTTGAAATGTATTGCTCGTGATGCCGTCAAGCATTGGTATTGCCTGTCAAGCTTGCTGCTCAGCCGCAATGCTGTTTCCAAATCAAAAGCCTTGTGTCCATCACACTACTTCATGCACAAGCGCAAACCTAGAGCTGATGCTTGAATCAGTTGTTTCACAACATGTGGAACATGTGTTGCATGATCACTCCCTGCAAAGGTAGAGCCACAATGCCAGACATCCATTGTCTTTGCATTTGTCTCGATGTCAAGCTCTGGGTGCACTTTCAAGCAAATTGCTGCTTGCACAGGTGTCATCACCTGTGGAGCTGGAGCAGTGCGATGAAGAGACTCTTGCTGCTATACTTGGGACTCATGCCAAGGTATTAACCTGTCTTCCTTATTCCACTGGCAATGCCTTTTCACAACATACCCTGTTTCACGACACACCCTCTCCACTCAGCAAAAAATATGCGTGTCTTTGAGCCTGTCATATCACATCACCACTGCACAGCGTCTGTTGTAAAGGGCAAGCTTTTATTGCTAGACTGGAAGCTTGTGTGTGTGGCAGCTGGTTCCAGTAGCTTCTGAGTGTTCTGAGCATTTCAGATGCTGTTCTAAGCATGGCATGGCATTGCTGCTCAGCTTCTGGAATCCAGAGTTTGTTAGTATCAAGTTGACGGACTCTGCAGACAAACATTCAGAAACAAGATTGTTTGATTGACACATCTAATGGGTGTCTGCATGCTGACTTTATTCCACATTGTCACTATCATGCAGTGCTGCAGGTACTGGTGAACAAGCGAGCTGGCCGTGGCGTCTCCAGCCCAATTGGTGGCAGAGTGAGCCCAATGAAGCAGCAGGCCGAGGCTGCCGGCTCCTCCAAGAAGGAGACCTCGGCATCTGCTGCCGCCACTCGAGTGAGCCCGACTTCCTGAACCTGCTGACATCATTACAGCCATCTTCCATTTTATGTTGCAACATACAATTCGACTTCTCTGTCTGCTTGTCCATGGGCACTGAATCCCAACAATATGCTTCTTCTCCTTAGCTGCTGCAAAAATGCACTTTGTGCAATGTCGGCTGTCACAACCATACATGTGACAGCAGCTGTATGTGCAACCCTAGTCGTCAACAGCCAGCTTACACTGTCACAGCTAGGTCTGATGAACTTTAGCAGCTCACATGCTTGACCAGCATTGCTGGTCCACAAAGCACTGCATGCTGGTGCTAGCGCACTGGAGTCTGGTAACCTTCGCAGAAGCTTTTGCTACTCTCCAAGCTGAGGTGTTGCATTGCAGCTGATGATCAGTGTCTGTCTGATGTGTGAGCATCGCTTCCATATTTCTGGTTTGGTGCAGAGGACACGCAAGGCAGTATCAGATGAGCAGACTGGGGACAGCACCAGGAGTGCCAAGAGGGCCAAGAAGCTGGAGGTGCGTGTGTATGTGCTAGGGGGGGAGGGGTATCCAGCGTTTTGTCAGCATGCATCTAGCCTATTGACTCTGTGTCAGTCATATGAATATGGCATGCCGTGTCCATTGATACAGTTCAAAGCTTTGAACAGTGCACCCACA
>JAABUO010008098.1_pt1 | contig 11916 bp, 12 predicted proteins | sample 5559291 | NCBI WGS metagenome assembly JAABUO01 (sample SAMN10711878, study PRJNA513372) | rock metagenome | isolation source: Antarctica rocks | place: Antarctica: Victoria Land, Finger Mt sud | reverse complement strand
GCGTACACGATGGCGGGCACACGAAACGCGCCGAGCGCGAACGCGACGCTGATCGAATCCTCGGCGGACGGCGGGAAAGTCATCGTCCTCGCGAGAGGCTTCCCCAGCGTCGCAACCGGGCAAACCTACCGCGTCTGGCTCCAGAAGCAGGACGGCTCCTACGTGGATGTCAACACATTCGATGGCGGCGGCGAGATAACGCTCGTGCTCCCCGGCAACCTGAACGGTATCCATGCCGTCGTCATTACCATCGAGCCGGACACCCGACCCGCCGCCGTACCCACCGGCCCGCCCGTTATGGAAGGCTCGCTGACAGCATAGTCTTGTGGTTTTTATCGCGGCAGGACGCGGTACGTCGTTATGTCGTACGACGGTTGGAAGCCGACTTTGACGGCGACGCGCTGGGACGCGCGATTCGTCACCGACGCGACATAGATTGCCGTCTTGCCACGGTTGAGAATGTCCGCCGCCGCCGTAGCAACGACAGCCGTCGCCAACCCCTGCCCACGCCGCCGTGGCGCCGTCCAGACAGACATTACCTCTTCCGTCCAATCCGTTGTATTCGCGGCAATTGCATGGGCAATCAGGCGATCTTTGGTGAAGATACCGAAGGGCCGAAAACCCTGCCCAATCATGTCGAGGAGTACTGTGCCGCTCATCATCGCCGCGCTCGCCGCCACGATGGGCGCATCCGCCACCCGCACGAGCCGGACAGTCGGTGACAGTGGGAGGGCGATATGCGTCGCCGAAAAAACCGTCTCGCTCGGCTGCTCCGGGATGAGCCGGAACGCGGACGCCAGTGCGGGCAGTGTCCACGAGCGATGGACGGCGATCCGTTGCACACCCGGCGGGCACGCGGCGATCAGTGGCAGGAGCGCCCCGCTCTCCGCCGCCTCGAAACGCGCCGCCACTCTATCATCGTCCTCTCGCCCAACAACGAGAACACCCGCGAGTACACCGTCTGCAAACGCACCGATGCACTGAATTTCGCGGTCATAGCGGAGAGCGGTAAGGAGTTCAACCGTCGCGACCGGGTCGTGTCCAAGAAAAGCCGTCGCCTGCTCCGGCGTGATGCTCCGCGCGACAGCGGCAGGCGTGCTCATTCGCCAGCAACGAAGCGCACGCCGTATCGCCCGCGCAGATAATCGTACATGAACTGCGTCGCGTCGGTCGTGACACCTCGGTATCCCTCACGGATTTCCGAGAACTGGAGCATGAAGACGACATCGCCGTTGCGATAGTGGCAATAGAGCGACCATCGCTCGTCCCGTTCGAGCAGCGTGAAGTCGGAGACAATCTCGCCGCCGTGCGCGCGCAGATGGTAGTAGCACCGCTCCAGATCGTCCACGATGAAGCCGAGATGGTGCCAGCGCGACGGGATGCCATCGGAGAGCGGCGCGACCGCCGTACCGAAGATGAAGAGCGACGTGAGGCCCGTCGTCAGCACTGTCTGATGCGGATCGTCGCGCATGATCTGCATACCGACCACATCGTGGAAGAAGTCGCGTGCGGCGGGGCGATCGGCGACGGTGATCGCGAGATGGTCGAAGGCGAGCGTGCGGAAGGGGCCGGGTGCGCCGGTCAGTGGCTCGGCATAGACGATGAATGTCCGGGTGCCGAAGTGCGTGATCGTCTCGCCGACGAACATGTCCGGGTAGACGATCTCGTCCTTCGGTGTGCGAATACGGAGGCGGTGCCCGTGCCGCAACTCCGCCGGGATCGCGCGCTCTAATGCCTCATGGAAGATGTCCATCGCCTTCAGCGTCACCGGGAAGTCTTGCTCGCCAACGCGGAGGATGATGGTGTAGCTCGGGTCAGGTTCCGGCATTTGATTCTGCTTTCTCGATTCGTGCGGAGTAACGGAGATTACAGCCGCTCCCATTCCTCACGGCTGATGCCCGCTTGGCGGAGAATACGCGAGAGCAAGCCAACGCCGATATCGCCGCCATGCGAATTGGGGATAGTGATTTTCACTTGACCGCGCTGCATAAATTCATGCTTCGTGCCTGCGCGTGGCCCGGTGAAACCGAATTGACGCAGATAGCGGATAAGATCAGCGCGCTTGATCGGGCCGAACTGTGGCACTACGCCGCTACTTCGATGGCGAGGCTGATGCCGTCAACCGTCGGAAGGGGATCATGATCGGCAATCTTGAGCAGTAGCCAGTCCTCCAAGACCTCTTGTAGTTCCTCACGGCACGCTTCGACGGTATCCGCATTCGCCCATACGCCTTGGAGGCTGGATATTTCGCCATACACGGTTCCATCATCGGGCAAAATCTCATAATGCGCGTGACGCATCGCGGCCTGGATGTATTTCGTCAGCATATCGAACTCCTTCTTATTTCTCACTCCACACTGTATCATGCATCGGTTGCAACGTGTGTTTTTTCGCTCCGCCGCTTGCCACGCAATCTCCCCGCAGTGCCACTCAGGATAAGGCTACTGAGCAGATACAGCCCCATCCGGCTGCTGCCTTTGACGGTGCGGTCCATCATCTCGCCGTAGAAGGCTGTGCCTTTGTTTCCGTCGCCCACGTCGCCCAATTTTTCCAGCACGGGCACGACGGTGGAGAGGCTGGCGAGAGCGATCTTTGGATAGACCTTTGTCGTGATGCCGATGAGGACGGAGACGCCCGCCGCGAGCACCATCCCGCGCGAGAGTTGCGCCGCCTTTTCCTCGCCGAGCACGGCGACGGGCGTCATCTTGCCCGCCGCTTTGTCGGAGCGCCAATGGAAGAAATGGTGATTCAAGAGTACGTCTGTCGTGAAGAGACCGGGCGGCAGGGCGGCGATCACTGGCGCCCAGCCGAGTTTTCCGGTCTGCGCGTAGTAGGAACCGAGCGTCGGCAGGAGGCCGAATGAGGCGAGAATACCCACCTCCCCCAAACCATGGCCGATGTAGCCGTACGCGAGCGGCGGCGCGACGTAGAGCGTGCCGAAGCCGAAACCCGCCGCCGCGAGGCCGAGCACCGCCGGGCCGCTCGTTTTCGTCAGACCAACACCGCAAAGGAGCGCCGTACACCACAACCCCGCCGCGAGCACGTTCGCCTGTCGCTCGGAGAGGATACCGCTCGTCAACGAGCCGGAGGAGGTGTCCACTGTTCCTTCCGCCGCCATTGCGATTGCCTGCTCGTCCGCACCGGAGCGGAAGTCGAAGATGTCGTTCGTGACGTTCGACGCGAGGTGCGCCGCCACCGCACCGACAAGCGTCAGCGCGAAGGGCAGTGGCCGGAAGACGCCCGCGCGCTGCCATGCCAGCGCTGCACCGATACTTACCGGCATCGCCATCACCGGCACAACATTTGCCCGCGTCACCACCGCAAACCGCTCAAACCGCTCATTGGCCGTACTGCCCGGATAGCCCCATCGCTGCGCGCCGGGCGCGAAGATGAGCGGTTGCACATGAAACGTGCCATCCTGCCGGGTCGCGACCGTCACCGTCTCCGGCACGATCCGCACCGCGCGATGCGTGCGTGAACTCGGCTTCGGTTCATTCACCGTCCGCGCGCTGATCTGCCGCAACAGGTCGGCATTCACCGCTCGGTCATGGACGATGACGGCGCGCCCGCTCCCTTCCAGCCATGCCGCGTCCGCAGAGGTGCCGATCTGGAAGGCGACGCCATTACGCCGCTTCAATGACGCATGCGCCGCCGAGCCCTCCGGGATCGCATATGCGAGCGAGAGCGTGTCCGCTGTGCGGGTGAACGCATACGGCGTCTCGCTGAACTGCGGCGTATCTCCCGCGACTGTGGCAATCAGGAAGGAAGGATGCGTTTCGAGCATGCTATCGAGTGGTGAATGGACGTCATTGTCCATCAGGTACGCTCCTTGAGTGACGGGAATAGGAAGCCAATTTCCTGTGCAATATAGCAGGGAATGTGCTCCAATTCTTCTGACCCCCAGCGCATTCGACTTACCGGTGTGGCGGCGCAGGGGCTGGCACTCCGAATATCGGTGGGCCGGATCGCGGTAGCGGCGCGGGCGATGGCGATGCGCCCGGGACTGCTCCGCTGGGTCGTGGCAGCGGCGCGGGCGACGGCGCGCTCGTATTGAGTACGACGCTCACCGTATTGCTATTCGCGTTCGCGACCGCGAAATCGGGCCACCCATCTCTATTGAAGTCTCCCACCGCAACCGCTGCGGGCGCGAGGCCGACATTGACGGTAACGGTAGTTGGGAAGGCTCCTCGACCGTTGTTGATGAGCACGCTCGCCGTGTTTCGGGTCGCGTTGGCGGTGACGAGATCGGGCGCGCCGCTTCGATCGAAGTCCGCGATGGCGATCCCGTCCGGGCCGGTGCCAACCGGGGCGTTGATCGCCGCCTGAACGGTTCCGTTCCCATTGCCGAATAGGAGACTGACGTTGTTTGCGTCGGTGTTCGCGACGGCGAGATCCACGGTGCCATCGCCATTGAGATCGCCCACCGCCACTGCGGACGGCCCCGTGCCGACCGCGTAATTCACCGCCGGTTGGAGGGTGCCGACGCCATTTCCGAAGAGAATGCTCACATCGTTCGTATTCGTGTTGGCAACAAGGAGATCAGGGTTGCCATCGTTGTTGAGATCACGCACCGCGACAGCATGTGGATTCGTGCCGACCGCAGTGTCGGTATGCGTCGAAAAGGCGCCGCTGCCATTGCCGAGCAGAACACTCACCGTGTTGTCCACGCTGTTCGCGACGACAATGTCCGGTTTGGTGTCCCGGTTCAGGTCCCCAATCGCGACGGCCCGTGGGCCATTGCCGGTCGCATAGTCTATATGCGTCTTGAATGTCCCATTCCCGTTGCCGAGCAGGATGCTGACCGTGTTATCGCCCGCGTTCGCGACGACGAGATCGAGTTTGCTGTCATTGTTCAGGTCCGCTACGGCGACGGCTCGGGGGCCATTGCCGGTCGCGTAGTCCACATGCGTCTTGAATGTCCCGTTCCCGTTGCCGAGCAGGACACTGACTGTATTGCTGAACCCATTGACGACCACCAGGTCGAGAACACCGTCCGCGTTGAAATCGCCGACCGCAATGGCGATAGGCGTCGTGCCCACAGAGTAATTGACCGCGCTCGCGAAGGAAACGATGGACGCGGCCCGTAGTTGCCCTGCGGGCGCACACAGGAACGCGATGATCGCGCAAAGAACGAGGACATGCGCCTCCCGCACGCGTCGCTGCATAGATCGCCAGTGTACGGACAGTATCGCTCTCATGCGCGCATTCTCGCGCATCCCCGCCCAAATGAGAAGAGATGCGGAGATAGCATCTGTGTTTGCGCATATGTATGTCCGGGTGTTAGTTCGTTTCCTTGACGGGGGCCGATGCGAACGAGTATACCCCTGTGTAAGAGAGCAATTCGCATCAATAGTAACGGATCGTGATGCCGTACGACTCAGGAGGCAATGGATGGCGCAACCGCTACGGATCGGGCTTTGTACAGACCAGAACATGCCGTGGGAGAAGACCGTCGAACGCTGGCAGCAGTTCGAGCAACTCGGCTTCGACAGTGTCTGGGATTGCGACCACTATGTCCAGCCGAGTCACCCGACTGGGCCGTATTATGAGGGATGGACGCTCCTCGCCGGGCTGGCGGCACGCACGACGCGTATCAGAATCGGTGTGCTCGTCAGTTGCAACACCTTCCGGCACCCGGCCCTGCTCGCCAAAGAAGCCGCGACCGTGGATCACATCTCCAACGGGCGACTGGAACTCGGCCTCGGCGCGGGCTGGTATGTGCCGGAGCATGAGATGTTCGGCATCCCCTTCCCCGCGCCCGCCGAACTGGTCGGGCGGTTCCGTGAGGCGGTCGAGATCGTGGATCATCTGATGCGGAATGAATATACGACCTACGCAGGAACCTATTACCAGTTGAAGGACGCCGCCTTCCGCCCCGGCCCCATCCAGCAGCCGCGCCCACCGCTGACCCTCGGCGCACATGGTCGACAGATGCTGAAAATCGTTGCGCAGTACGCCGACCGCTGGAACTCGCACGGCACGGTGGACGAGATGCGCGCCCGCAATGCGGTATTAGACGAGCACTGTGCCGCCATCGGTCGCGACCCTCATGCGATCATCCGCTCCCTCTATGGTTGGGCCGCCCTGATGCCGAGCGATCCGTGGGCCTCGGTGGACGCCTTCGAGGAAGTCGTCGGCCAGTATTGGGAAGCGGGCGTCAACGAGTTAATCATTGATGCCCCCGGCGACGCGCAACTGCCGATCCTCGAACGCATCGCCACAGATGTCATCCCGCGGCTGAAAAAGGAACGATGAAGCACGAAGGCGCGAAGAGCACGAAGGAAATGAGAGAAAGTGAGATTTCTTCTTCTCTTTTCCCTCTTCGTGCTCTTCGCGCCTTCGTGGTTCAATAATCCCTAACTGACTTCGACGGGGACCATCCACCAGCCGTTGTATTGGTAGCCGTTTTTGTTGAAGGGCGGAATCTCCGGTTGCACGTTGCCCTTCGCGTCCGTCGCGCGCGAGGTGAGCACCGCGTTTCCGCCCTTCGCATCCCACGCGTACTCGAAGGCGTACCAACTCCACTGCCCCGCCTGCTGCGCGATCTTCGCGTCCTTCCATGTCTTGCCGCCGTCCGCTGAGACCTCAACCTTCGTGATCCCACCGCCTGTGCCGCTCCACGCCTTGCCGGAGACCGTCTGCATGCCACTCTTGACGCTGGCATTCGGCGCGAGCGAGGTGATGATGGACTTCACCGGCATCGTCGTCAGTTGACCGAGGTTTTTGCCGCTTGCATCAATGAAGGTGTAGAGCGTCGTGTTGAAGTAGCCGTCGTACGGCTTGTCAATCAGATCAATGTTCGTGATCCACTTGACCTGCGCGACGCCCGGATAGCCGGGGACGAGCAGGCGCACGGGGAAGCCCTGCTCGACGCGGAGCGGCTCACCATTCATCTGCCAGACGAGCATCGTGTCCGGGTCCTTCGCCTTCGCCCAGTTCAGCCCGCGCGACCACTGGCTGTTGCCCGCGCCGCTACAGACGATATCCACGATACCGGACTTCGGACTTGCCATTGCAAGCACGTCGTTGAGCGAGACGCCCATCCATTCGGCGTTCGAGACTGCGCCGACTTGCCACTGGCCGCCGCTCGCCATCGGCTTGTAGCGTCCGCGCCCGTCGCCCGCGCACTCGATCCACGCCGTCAGTTTCTTCGCGGGCATCTTCGTCAATTGGTCGTAGGTCAGCGTCACTGGCTTGTCCACGAGGCCGGAGATGGAGAGTTTCCATTCTTCCTGCTTGACGGTCGGGAAGGGGTAATGGGCGCGGACGAAAAAGGATTTGGTGTCAGTGATGAAGGATTGCTGGGCGGCGAGCGGCGCCTCCCAATCCACTGCATCCAGGACCTTCATATTCGGGTCCTTGTTGAAGGCGGCTAGTTCGCCAGGGCCGGGCGAGGGGAGCGCGGCGGCACTGCCGATCACCGGGCCGGCGGTCGGCGTCGCGCCGGGTGGTGGCGCGGCGGCGAGCGCGTTCGGCGTCGCATTAGCGGGAAGCGTCGGGGCGGGGGCGGTTGCGCCCGGTGAACCGGCGGCAACTGTTCCACTCGTCGTCGAGGCAGCCGCAGCGGCGGGTGTAACGGGCTTCGTCGCGGGCACGGCAACCGACCCGGCAACGACAGTCGCCGATCCCGTTGTCGCTGATCCGGCGGCTGCTTCCGCAGCGCGCGTCGCGGCGGCAGGGGCGGCCGCGCTCCCCGTCGGGTTGACGCGTGCCGCAGTGGTCTGCGTGGCAGCCTTGTCCACCCCGCAGGCTGTGCTGATCAATGTCGCAGCGAGGGCGGCCGCCCCCTGTAACAGATGGCGACGCGAGACGGCCTGCAATGACGAGCCGGAGCGGAGGGAACTCATCCTGTACGATTCCTTTCCAAGCGATCAAACATGATCGGTTGCATGCGTGTGCGAGAGACCATGCAGTGTATCCTGCAAGATAGAGGCCGATGGACGCATCACGGGTTCTGTCCGCCGGGTGCGGGCGAGAAAAAGGAGAAGGGCAGCATCCATGCCGCCCTTCTCCTATGCACGGTAACGTTTAGGGCTACACGGACGTGGCCCGCCGACGCATGACGAAGAAGCCACCAGCGAGCAGGAGGACACCGCCGCCGAGCGCGCCGAGCGGCAGAAGGGCCGGTGCCGTCGAGTGCGTGACGCCCGTCTGGGGAAGCGTTGCCGGTGCGGTGGCCGTCGTGGCGCCACCGGTGCCGGTCGCGACCGCTGTCGTCCCACCCGTGGTGGTTGCCGCGCCGCTCGTCGGTGCGGCAACGAGGAGCCAGCCGACGCCCGCCCCGGTGAACGGATGACTCGCCTTGCCTGCCGCGAAGGTGATCGGCACGGGGTTCGGCGCGATGACGGGTGGAGTGGCGGCGGTCGTATTCAGGATCGTGTCCGTGCTCGTCACACTGGTATCCGTGTAGGTGTAGACCACGGGTTGCTTGAAGGTGCCGATGATCGCCTTGGTCGCCTTATCCGTGACGCGGAAGGCGAAGGCATCGTGGATCGTTCGGCCCTGCACTTTATCCTTCCATGTGCTCGGGTCGGCCGTCAGGAGATCGAAGGTAACGGGGACATCGAAGGTGCCTGCCTTGATCGCGACGGATCGCTCCCCCGCCGTGATCGTCGCGGCCTGATCGGGCGTGAGATCCATGCTCTTCGCGACGGTCGGGTAGCCGAACTTCGTCATATCCGGTGGCCCCTGCGCCCCGACCGCAGTAAGATTGCTCACTGCGAGCAGCGAGATGCCCAGTACAATGATGGCGAGTTTCCAGCGCGATTTCATTACCTTCCTCCATTCTGACTATTACGGGAAGATCAGACGTTGACTTCCCCAACACATACTACGGCGCATCCGTGCCGCGCGGATTGTCCGGCTATCGCCCGTGGGCGCGGCGTACGGCCTCCGCCGATGGTCCTGAGGTAACGAACGGCAGGACATCCACGAAGATCACGGGTATCCCTGCCGCTTTCATGATGCGACTGACGACCGCCGGAAGCGCTACAGGACTGCCCGCTCCGTGGTTGCGCGTCTAGTCCTCGCCGAGACGATGGACGAAGCGCCGCGTCTCCAGCGGCAGTGCTGAGGGCGACATTCCCCGGTCGTAGAATTCGCCGTTCACTTCGTTGCCCATCCCGGCGAACGTCGAGTGCGAGGTCTCCATCGAGTAGGATGTCCAACTGAAGTTCAGTGCGGGCACCGACACGGTGAACTCCGCCTTCGCCGCTGACACGAAGCCCTGCACCGCAAAGTGCTTGTCCGCGTTGTTAAACATGCGCATCCCGCCCGCCACCTGCCAGACGATCCGGAGACTCATCGTCCCGTGATAGACCGGCCCCGGCTTCGGGAATTTCGGCTCGTCAATCACCGCGACGTCGTTCAACACCAGCGTGGCCGTCTGCCCGTCGGGGCCGATAGTGACGCTGCTGTCCGGCACGAGGATGTTCCAGAAGAGACCGGCGGGGGAGATTGGCGGGTGGAGATCGTGGATCTTGTTGTCAGGAACCAACGGTTCCTGGGAGAAGAGACCAAGTCAGAGGTGGGCGAAGGTGCCGGAGCGCAGCGCGCCATCACGCGTGCGGTACTGGCCCCGCATGAAGCGGAAGTCGGTGCCGGCGCCGCCGAACGGGACGACCCTGCCCTGGTTGTCGGTGCCAACGCCCTCGATGGCGGTGATGGCGTACTGGCCCATGAAGTTGTAAATCTCGGACGGCTCGTTGCCCGGTATGGGGTCCTGGGTGTGATTACCGTTCTTGTTGACTTCGGGGATCGGCGTCGCGTTCCCGTCATCAACGGGCGCGACCGTCCCAGGTGCGGCGGCTACGCCGGTTGCGCCGGGGAGCCAGAGGGAAGCGGCCCCGAGTGCGGCAACCCCGGCGCCGGCGCGCAGAAATTGCCGTCGTGTACAGTGGGGACAAGTGAGTGGCAACGGCGTGCGAATCATCCCTGCTCCTTGCTTCTTCGAACGCGGTCGCGAGCGACCACAAAAGAGGTTGCTGCCTCAGAGGTTGCTGCCTCCCACGCATACTGCAAGCCGGAAGGCAATGATTTCAGTCGCATTTCTGGTGCCACCGCTGCGATAACTGATGACCGATGCAATGTGGTATCGTTTCCGCACGAAACGAAGGATTGCAGAGGGGGAACACGGGATGGATCGAGAGAGTGGAATGCAGGGTATCTTCACGCGGACGCGTCGGCTTCGCACGCGCGAAGAGGGCGAAGCCGACATCGAGGCGGAACTGATCGAGCCGCAGGCGCTGATGGAAGAACTGGGCGACGCGACCGAGCCGGAACCGCTCCTCGCCCCGGAGAGCGTCGAGCGTGAGCAATGGCGTGGCTACGTGTTGATCTGCGTCAACGCGAACGTCGTCAAGGTCTGCGAAGCCGTCAAGGAGCGGTTGGGCAAGCGATTTCGGGGAATGTCGCTCGTCACCGGTATCTACGATCTGATTGTCCGCGTCGAGGCGGATTCCAAAGAGCAGTTTAAGGAGACGCTGATCCTCGTGCGCGAGACGCCCGGTGTCATCTCCAGTGTCACGCTGCTGGACCTCAACTGATGGCGCCCACGATCCACGAACCCGCCTGGCTGGCCTATCACCTCGTCCCGACCGAGGAATGGGAGACCGTGCCATCGGATGTATCGTATCTGCCCGCCGCCTTTCCGGACGACGGCTTTATCCACACAACGCATCGCGCGGTCGAGGTCGCGGCGGCAGGCAATCGGTACTACACGAATGACACGCGCCCGTATCGTGTGCTCGTCGTTGATCTCCGGCGGCTGATCAGCCCGTGGCGCTACGATGGCGACGAACGCTTTCCGCATATCTATGGCCCGCTCAACCACGACGCGGTGCTGGCAACACCCGCCGCGCCCCGCAAGCCGGATGGCACGTTTCTCCCACCGACCTGGGCAGACCCGACATATGCGCCCGAGGACATCCCATTCACGACACCAAAAGTCGGCGTTAATGCCGTGGTCTTCGATGATATGGGGCGCGTCTTGCTGACGCAGCGGGAAGACAATCGCCTCTGGTGCATGCCCGGCGGTCATGTGGACCTCGGCGAGACCATTGCGGAGGCCGTTGCACGGGAAACGTTGGAAGAGACTGGCTTGATCGTCGCACCGGGCCGGATCGTTGGCGTCTATTCCGATCCACGGCTCGCGCTCCGCATCGGCCTCGGTCTGCGCTACCACATGGCGCTGATCGCGGTGGAGTGCCGGGTGATCGGCGGGACGCTTAGCCGCTCCGACGAAACGTTGGACGAAGGCTGGTTCGACCCGGACGATCTGCCCGCACTCATTCCGTCGCACTATCAGCGGATCGCGGACGCCCGCGCGGGACGGGAAGCGATGCTGCGGTAGGGGGTCATTTCTGGGGTTCGTGGCGATCATATTGCCTGCGTAAGGAGTGATCGAATGCCTGTGGTTGAATTGCGCCGGATGAAGAAGACCAAGCCGGAGAGCAACTTTCTGAGACGTGACTTTTCGAGGAACGTAACGTCTCAATATGGAGAGGATGGGGTTATCGCCCGTATCTTCGAGTTGATCGGCACGCGCAACAAATGGTGTGTCGAATTCGGCGCTTGGGATGGCGAGTATCTATCGAACACTTGGGCGCTGATCAATGAACACGGATGGTCCGCGGTACTGGCCGAGGGAGATGCCCAGAAGGCCGCTCACCTGACCGAGACCTATTCGCCTCGTCCCGACGTGGTGATCAAGCATGCCTTCGTCAGCTGGGAAGGCCCGAACCGGCTAGACGCGCTGCTGTCCTACACGCCTATCCCGGATGACTTCGACCTCCTGTCGATCGACATCGACGGGAACGATTGGCACGTGTGGCGGGCGCTGGAGCGGTATCGCCCTCGCCTCGTCGTTATTGAGTTCAACCCGTCGGCGTCGAACCAACTCTATTTCGTGCAGGACCC
>JAABUO010008097.1_pt1 | contig 11917 bp, 6 predicted proteins | sample 5559291 | NCBI WGS metagenome assembly JAABUO01 (sample SAMN10711878, study PRJNA513372) | rock metagenome | isolation source: Antarctica rocks | place: Antarctica: Victoria Land, Finger Mt sud | reverse complement strand
GGTCCGCGGCGCTTCGTCGTGTTCGGGACACGTTCCGGGTCGGCTGCTCGCCTCCGGATGGCATCGGTGACAGGATCGCGGAGTGCTGTTGCCCATGTTGCCTACCGACTCGATCTTTCTGTCGGTGGAATCGCGGCAGACTCCGATGCACGTAGGCGGTCTCCAGCTGTTCCAGCCGTCCCCCGACTTCGGCGACGTCCAGAGCATGTTCGCGCGGCTGATCCGGGACGACGACGTGGCGCCGATGTTCACCAAGCGGGCCACCCGCTCGTGGCGGACAGCCGGTCAGTGGGCGTGGGAGCAGGACGAGCAGTTCGACATCGAGCACCACGTCCGGCACAACGCACTGCCCAAGCCCGGCCGGGTCTTGGAGCTGCTGGCCCTCTGCTCACGGCTGCACGGCACCCTGCTCGACCGGCAGCGCCCGCTGTGGGAGCTGCACGTCATCGAGGGGCTGGCCGATGGCCGGTTCGCCGTCTACTTCAAGATTCACCACGCCCTGGTGGACGGGGTCTCGGCGCAGCGGCTGCTGCAGCGCATCCTCACCCCCGACCCGGCCGTCCGCAACCTGCCGGCGCCCTGGGCCACCCATCCGAACTCTGGTGGCGACGGGGCTCCCGGCCGTCCGACCACCGTGGTGCGTGAGGCGATCGAGCTGACAGCGGAGGCGGCGGGTCTGCCGTCGGCGCTGCTACGGACGGTGAACCGCGGTCTGCGCGAGCAGTCCGCGCCGGTCTCGTTCTCCGCCCCTCGCTCGATGTTCAACGTCCCGATCACCGGTTCGCGGCGGTTCGCGGCGCAGTCCTGGCCGCTGCCGCGTATCAAGCGCATCGGCGAAAGCGTCGGCGGAACCGTCAACGACGTGGTGCTGGCCACCTGCTCGGGCGCGCTGCGGCGGTACATGCAAAGCCTGGACGCGCTGCCGGACGAGCCGCTCATCGCGATGGTCCCGGTGGCGTTGGATCTCAGCGGCCACCCGCAGGGCGCCAACGCGGTCGGTGCGGTGATGTGCAATCTCGGCACCCACCTCGACGACCCGGCCGACCGGCTGAATGCCGTACGCCAGTCCATGCTGCAGGGCAAGGAGGCGCTGACCGAGCTCACCCCGCTGCAGATCGTGGCGATGACGGGCATCGGCATGAGCCCGCTGGTGCTGCAGGGGGTGCCCGGCGTCCGCGGCATGTTCCGGCCGCCGTTCAACCTCATCATCTCCAACGTCCCCGGGCCACGCACGCCGCTGTACCTCAACGGTGCCCGGCTCGACGGGCTGTACCCGCTGTCGATCCCGTACCACGGCCAGGCTCTCAACATCACCTGCACCAGCTACTCCGACGCGCTGGCCTTCGGCCTCACCGGCTGCCGGCGGACGGTGCCGCACCTGCAGCGGCTGCTCGGCTACCTCGACGACGAGTTGGCTGAACTGGAGCGGTCGGCGTAGCAGAGTTCCTGTCCGTGCGGCATCGTGGTGCCGAGTTGCGAACCTACGCCACGGCAGGTCGCTGTACCGGTAGCAGGAACTCGCGGAGCAGGCCCTGCGCCGCCTCGTCGGCAAGTTCCAGGGCTGCGGCCTCCGGCACATCGTGTACCTCGTACGCCTGCCGGCCCGCCGCGGTCGTCGCCGTCAGTGTGACCAGACCCGCCCGCCGCTGGAACACCGTGGCCCGGACGTTCCAGCCGATCACGCCGGCCCGGCTGAGGACGATGCGCCGCCGCAGCAAGCTGCCGGACCGGCTGACCAGGAACGCCGGGGTGAGCGCATGCCCCAGGTTGCGGTACCGGTCAAGCGCAAGCGGCACCGCCAGCAAGACGGGCACCAGGCCCACCAGGGGAGCCCAGCCGGGCACGGCTCCGGCGAGCCACAGTGCGGTCAGCCCCGCCAGCAGCACCAGCGCCGGCCCCACCGCCCGGACGAGTCGGCGCCACCGCGCCCCGGCGCCGTGCGTCCGCAAACCGGTGCTGACAGCGGCCGGATCGTCCATCAGCACCGACGCGGCCCGGCGTGCCTCGGCAACCGGGCAGGGCGGCACCAGCAGGGTGCCACCGCGCTCGGCGCCCCGCCCGATCCGGAGGCCGGTGGCGACGGCAAGCACCCGGGCGCCGCCGACAGCCCGCAGCAGCAGCGGCTCGCTGAGCTCGACTCCCAGCAGCCGACGCTCCTCGATGCTGGTGGCACGGGCCGTGATCAGGCCGCGGGAGACGTGCACCGTGCCGCCCTGGTGCCGGCTCAGGGTGAAGTTCCAGAACGCCAGCAGGTATCCGATGACCGACAGCAGGGACACCAGGCCGACGACAGCCACGGCGACCTCGACCACGTCCACCCACGGCCGGGTGGCCCGCAGGTAGTCGCCGGCGGAACGGACGGCACCGACCCGGCGGAGGTCGAAGCGGGTCTGGTCGAGCACCCGCCACCCGAAGCCGACAATGGCCAGGCCGGTGAGCGCTCCGGAGAGGGTGAAGGGCGCGTAGCGGAGCCAGCTGGGGTTCAACCGCGTGACGACGGTGTCCGGCGGCGCCTGAGCGGACGCTGTGGCCGGACCCGCATTGTCGGCCGGACCCGCATTGTCGGCCGCACCCGCATTGTCGGCCGGACCCGTATTGTGCTGTGGCGGCGCCCAGGCAGCGTCGGCATCAGCTCGCGCCGGGCCGGTATTCAGGCGGTCAGCCCGGTGCAGCAACTCCGACCGCAGGCTGCGCGCGGCCGCGGTCGGCAGCCCATCCAGGACGAGCCCCTCGCGCTTACGGTCGGACACGCCGGTGCCGATGGCGACCTTGGCCAGCCCGAGCACGCGGTGCAGCGCATGGGCGGTGATGTCCACGGTGCGCACCCGGTCGGCCGGCGTGCTGACGGTGCGGCGGCGGAACAGGCCGGTACGCAGCTGCACCCGCTCGGGCGTGATCTGGTAGCGGGTGGTGAACCACCGCAACAGGCTGATGCCGACCACCAGCGCCAGTCCACCGAGTGAGAACCACTCGCCGTTACCGCTCGACGTTCCGGCGAACAGCAACCCGAGCAGTGCGGGCAGGGACCGACCGACCTCCCGGATCGGGTGGATCAGCAACATCCGCGGGCTGAGCCGGCGCCACTGGGCGTCCGGCGCGGTCAGGGCGGCCGCGGTGGGATCGGCCGCGCCACCGCTCACGTCGGCGGGCGCGCTCACGTCGCGTCGTCGTTGCGGGCCGAGGTGGCGGCGGTCAGTTCGGCCGTCAGACGGTCCGCGGTGATCCGGTCCAGGCCATGGATGCGCAACGGGCCGGCCGCCGACGCCGTCGTCACCGTGACGTTCGACAGCCGGAACAGCTGCTCCAGCGGCCCGCGTTCGGTATCGACCGTCTGGATGCGCGAAAGCGGGGCGATCCGCCGCTCCTGGGTGAACCAGCCCGACTGGGTGTAGACCGCCGTGTCGGAGACTTCCCAGCGATGGATGCGGAAACGCCACTGGGGCATGACGATCAGATGTGCGGCTGCGAGCAGCACCGTGACGGCAACCAGAGCGACCATGGGGGCACGGTCACCGGCCAGCTCGATCAGCGCAAAGACCTCGACGGCGACGGCGAGGACCCAGACGATCGCCGCGCGGGCCGTCCAGTACCAGAGCGCCCGGCGGCTCACCAGGTTCGCCGGTGCCCGCAGCCGGAGCGCCGAGGCCGCAGAGGCAGCGCCCGCGGCCGAGGTATGCACCATGGACCAACCCTCCCACGCGGGTGTGTCAGCCGCCAGGACCGGCGGTCCGGTCGGCCAGCAAGGGGCTATCATCGCCAGTCATGCCCAGCTTCGATGCCGGTTTTCTCGCATTGCCCGCTGCGACCCTGGCGGAGGCGGCGCTCAGCATGGCTCGCGCGCTCGGCGCCTCGCACGCCGATTTCCGGCTCGAGCGGGTGCGGTCCGCGGCCGTGAACCTGCGCGACGGAAAGCTGGACTCCAGCTCGGACACCGAGGACCTCGGTCTGGCGGTACGGGTCGTGCACGACGGTGCATGGGGCTTCGCCAGCGGCATCGACCGAACGCCTGAGGCCGCGGCACGGCTTGCCGAGCAGGCGGTCGCGACGGCGAAGGTGAGTCGCGTGCTCAGCTCCGACCCCGTCACGCTCGCCGACGAGCCCGTGCACCCCGACCGCAGCTGGATCTCCGCCTACCAGGTGAACCCGTTCGACGTTCCGTTCGCGGACCGGCTGAGCCTGCTGGCCGACTACTCCGACCGGCTGCTGAGTTCCGACGGCGTGGACCACGTCGACGCCAACCTGCTGCAGGTGATCGAGAACAAGTTCTACGCCGACACCGCCGGGACGGTGACGACGCAGCAACGGGTCCGGATACATCCGGAGTTCACCGCGGTGCAGGTCGACCTGGCCGGTGGCGGATTCTCGTCCATGCGGACGCTGGCTCCGCCCGCGGGTCGAGGCTGGGAGTACCTGACCGGAACCGGCTGGGACTTCGACGCCGAGCTCGCCCAACTGCCGGAGCTGTTGGCCGAGCACGCCAAGGCCCCGTCGGTACAGGCGGGCAGCTACGACCTGGTGATCGATCCGTCCAATCTGTGGCTGACCATTCACGAGTCCATCGGCCACGCCACCGAGCTGGATCGGGCGCTCGGCTACGAGGCGGCCTACGCCGGCACCTCGTTCGCGACCTTGGACAAGCTGGGCAGCCTGCGTTACGGCAGTCCGGCCCTGAACGTCACCGGCGACCGGACGACCGAGCACGGGCTCGCGACCATCGGCTACGACGACGAGGGCGTGCGGACCACGGAGTTCGACCTCATCTCCGACGGGATCCTGGTCGGCTACCAGCTGAACCGGCAGCTGGCGCGGGCAAAGGGCTTCGGGCGCTCCAACGGGTGCGCCCACGCCGACTCGCCGGGCCACATCCCGCTGCAGCGGATGGCGAACGTCTCGCTGCAGCCCACCCCGGCCGGGGGTTCCACCGAGGACCTGATCGCCGATGTGGAACGCGGGGTGTACGTCGTCGGCGACAAGAGCTGGTCCATCGACATGCAGCGGTACAACTTCCAGTTCACCGGACAGCGCTTCTTCAAGATCGAGAACGGCAAGCTCGCCGGCCAGCTGCGCGATGTCGCCTACCAGGCCACCACCACCGACTTCTGGGGCTCGATGGAAGCGACCGGCGGCCCGCAGACGTACGTGCTCGGCGGCGCCTTCAACTGCGGCAAGGGCCAGCCGGGCCAGGTCGCGGCGGTGTCGCACGGCTGCCCGTCGGCGCTCTTTCGCGGCGTGAACGTTCTGAACACGGTCTCCGAGGGTGGGCGATGATGGCAGGCACGATCGCGATTCAGCAGTTGGTCGAGCAGGCGCTCGCGCTGTCGACGGTGGACGGCTGCGTGGTGATCGGTGAGGAGCACTTCGAGGCGAATCTGCGCTGGGCCGGCAACAGCCTCACCACGAACGGCCAGCTGCACACCCGTCAGCTGACGGTGATCTCGCTGGTGGAGTCGGCCGACGGCAGGTGCGCCGGCGTGGTGTCGCGCGCAGTGGCCGACGCCGCCGAACTGGCCGCGCTGGTAACCGCCAGCGAACAGGCGGCGCGGACCGCCTCACCCGCTGACGACGTCGCGCCCCTGATCGAGCCGTACCCCCAGGACGACGACTGGAACGCCCCACCCGCCCCGGCCGGCATCGAGGTGTTCAGCGAGTTCGCCCCCGCGCTCGGGACGGCGTTCGCCGAAGCCGAGGCCGCCGACCGGCTGCTCTACGGCTATGCCGAGCACGGGGTCACCTCGTACTTCCTGGCCTCGTCGACGGGGTTGCGACGGCGCTATGACCAGCCGACCGGCCGGGTGGAGCTGAACGGCAAGTCGCGGGACCTGAGCCGCACCGCGTGGGTGGGTGTGCAGACCCGCGACTTCACCGACGTCGACGTGCCGGCGCTCAGCGCGGAGGTCGCCAAGCGACTGGACTGGTCGGTCAACCGCGTCGACCTGCCGGCCGGCCGCTACGAGACGCTGCTGCCGCCGAGTGCCATCGCGGACCTGATGATCTACCTCTACTGGACGGCATCGTCGCGCGATGCCGAGGAGGGTCGCAACGTCTTTGCCGCGGGTGGTGGAAGGACGCGCATCGGCGAGAAGCTGTCCGAGCTGGGCCTGACCCTGCGGTCGGACCCGGCCGAACCGGGGTTGGAGTGCCTGCCGTTCCAGGTGACCGCCGGCGGCGGGGAGGAATCGATCTTCGACAACGGCGCACCGACGCCGCCGGTGTCCTGGATCTCCGACGGGGTGCTGACGAACCTGTACCGGACGCGGAACTGGGCCGCTCGCACCGGCGCGGAGCCGGTCGCCCCGATCGACAACCTGGTGCTGGACGGTGCCGGTACCAAGTCCCTCGACGAGATGATCGCCGAAACCGACCGAGGGCTGCTGCTGACCTGCCTCTGGTACATCCGCCAGGTGGATCCGCAGACCCTGTTGCTCACCGGACTGACCCGCGACGGCGTCTACCTCATCGAGAACGGCAAGGTCACCGGTGCGGTGAACAACTTCCGGTTCAACGAGTCCCCGGTCGACCTGTTCGGCCGCATCTCGGAGGTGGGGGCCACGGAACGGACGCTGCCCCGGGAGTTCAACGAGGGCATGGCCAGGACCGCCATGCCACCAGTACGGGTACCCGACTTCAACATGTCTACTGTGAGCCAGGCCTCATAGCTTGGACTGTGACCCAGGACATAGTTTATCGCCGATCTGCGTGATTCTGCTCGAACCTTAACTGAGTTCCGCATGATTGCGCATGAACAGCCGCCCTGTGATCGGTGCCGCATGATTCGGACGCCCTTGTAAGCGCTGCCGCAAACTACTGTCCGAACATCCCCCTGGGACTGTGGCGCCGAACCGGCGCCTGTTCAGGCATCCCCGCCAGTCAACGGCGACTGGCCGGCACACAAGGAGTTCTGACATGACCACGACAGCCATCCCCGGACTCGGCACCGCCCCCACCGACCACGCCGGATTGTTGCGCTGGGTGCGCGACACCGCCGAGCTCACCCAGCCCGACGAGGTCGTCTGGTGCGACGGCTCGGACGCCGAGTGGACCCGCCTCACCGATCAGCTGGTGGCGGCCGGAACGTTCACCCGCCTCGACCAGGACAAGAAGCCGAACTCCTTCTACTGCGCGTCCGACCCCTCAGATGTGGCCCGGGTCGAGGACCGCACCTTCATCTGCTCCCGCAACGCCGAGGACTGCGGCCCCACCAACAACTGGATGGACCCGGCTGACATGAAGGCGCTGCTCGCCGAGCGCTTCCGGGGCTCGATGCGCGGCCGCACGATGTACGTCATCCCGTACTGCATGGGACCGCTGACCGCTGAGGAGCCCCAGCTGGGTGTGGAGATCACCGACTCCCCGTACGTGGTCGTGTCGATGAAGATCATGACGCGGATGGGAACGGCGGCCCTGGCCCGGTTCACGGAGAACGGCGTCCATCGTCCGTACGTCTCCGGTATGCACTCCGTGGGCGCGCCGATCGCGCGTGGTGCGGCCGATGTCGCGTGGCCCTGCAACGACACCAAGTACATCGTGCACTTTCCCGAGGAGCGGACGATCTGGTCGTTCGGCTCGGGCTACGGCGGCAACGCCCTGCTCGGCAAGAAGTGCCACTCGCTGCGGATCGCGTCCGCCCAGGCGCACGACGAGGGCTGGCTCGCCGAGCACATGCTCGTGCTGAAGCTGACCTCGCCGGCCGACAAGGCGTACTACATCGCGGCCGCCTTTCCGTCCGCGTGCGGCAAGACCAACCTGGCCATGATCGAGCCCACCCTGCCCGGCTGGCGGGCCGAGATGATCGGCGACGACATCGCCTGGCTGCGGTTCGGCGAGGACGGGCGACTGCGCGCCGTCAATCCCGAGTTCGGCCTGTTCGGCGTCGCCCCGGGAACCGGTTGGAAGACCAACCCGAACGCGATGCGGACGGTGGCACAGGGCAACTCCATCTTCACCAACGTCGCGCTCACCGACGACGGGGACGTGTGGTGGGAGGGCATGACCGAGCAGGCGCCGGCTCACCTGACGGACTGGAAGGGCCGGAACTGGACCCCGGACAGCACCGAGCCGGCCGCCCACCCGAACTCCCGGTTCTGCACCCCACTGGCGCAATGCCCCATCGTCGCCCCGGAGTGGGACGACCCGGCCGGGGTGCCCATCGACGCGATCATCTTCGGTGGCCGCCGCAACGGCACCATCCCGCTCGTGACCGAGGCCCGGGACTGGCAGCACGGCGTGTTCCTGGGCGCCACCATGTCGTCGGAGACGACGGCCGCGGCGGCGGGCAAGACCGGCGTCGTCCGCAGGGATCCGATGGCGATGCTGCCGTTCCTCGGCTACCACGCCGGGAACTACTTCGCGCACTGGATGGACATCGGCAAGGGCGCGGACTCCGCCAAGCTGCCGAAGGTGTTCTACGTCAACTGGTTCCGCCGCGACTCCGACGGCGCCTTCGTGTGGCCCGGCTTCGGGGAGAACTCCCGGGTGCTGAAGTGGGCCGTCGAGCGGATCGAGGGGACGGCGGCCGCCGTGGACACCCCGATCGGACGGGTGCCGGCGCCCGGCGCGCTCGACACCGAGGGCCTGGACATCACCGACGCGCAGCTGACGAAGGCGCTCGAGGTGGACGTGAGCCAGTGGCGCGACGAGATCCCGGGCATCGAGGAGTGGTTCGCCAAGATCGGCAGCAAGGTGCCGTCGGCCCTGCGAGACGAGCTGGAGTCGCTCACGCTGCGGCTGGGCTGAGGGGTCGGCCGATCAGGGATGTGCTGACCGCAGGAGCGCGGACAGTAGGACGGGTTAAAGGGCGATTGCCCAATCTGTTGGCTATTCCGTGATCCGTCGCTAGGGTTTGCATCAGGTTTGACCTGCGCCTCACGCCACGGGATTCCGCGGCACCTGCAGATACTGATCCGCGCCCGGCATCGGCTGTGGACCCGAAGGACGGCTCATGCGGCACACCCCCGCTTCCCCCGCACGCAGGCGGCTCGCCCAAGCCGGACTGGCCGTTGCCCTGACGCTCGCGGGAGCCGTGATAGTGCAGCCCTCGGCCGCCTTCGCGGCCACTACGACACTGATGGTCTCCACGACCGCCGACATCGCCGCCGGTTCGGGGGCGTGTGGCAGCAACGCCACCACGCCGCCGTCACCACTGAGCCTGCGTGAGGCAACCTGCCTCGCCGACAACATCAGCCTGAGCACGGGCAACGCCATCACGATCAACGTGCCGGCCGGCACCTACAACCTCACCAGCGGCGAGCTGCAGCCAGGTTCCAACGGCAATGCCACCATCACCATCACCGGGGCAGGCGCGGGCGCCACGGTGGTCAACGCCGGCGGAGCCAGCCGGGTCTTCGACCTCGACGCCAACGTGGTGGGCGGGGTGACGGTCGACATCTCCGGCCTGTCGATCACCGGTGGAAGTGACAGCTCGTTCGGCGGCGGCGGCATCATCGGTGGCTCGGCCAGCGCGACCACTGGTGACACCCTCACCCTCAATGCCGTCACGGTCACCGACAACGCCTCGTCCGTGGGATCACCCGCGGCCACCAACAAGTTCGGCGGCGGCGTGCAGTTCGCCGGCGGCTCGCTGACCATCACCAACTCCACGATCAGCAACAACACCTCGAACTCCAGCCCGGGCACCGGCGTGGCCTACGGAGCCCAGGGTTCCGCCGCGGGTGAGCACCTCACCATAAGCAACACCACGTTCAGCGGCAACTATGGAACCAACACCGCCGGAACGGCGCAGAACAACGGCGGCGCGCTCTACGTCAAGACGGCCGTCGGCGGTACCAGCTACGACGTCACCGACTCGCGCTTCGTGAACAACTCGATCACCTCGAGCACCGGCGGCGCGACCGGCGGTGCCATCCTCGCGGTCAGCGGCACCCTGAACGTCAGTGGCTCGACCTTCACCGGAAACATGGTCAGCGGAGGCAACGCCCAGACCGGTGGCGCCATCCAGCTGAACAACGCCACCGCCGACCTGCACTACAACCGGTTCACCCAGAACGTCGCCGGCACCGGATCGGCACTGGCCGCCAACGCCAGCACGGTCGACGCGGCCAGCAACTGGTGGGGCTGCAACACCGGACCGGGCACGACCGGCTGTGACACGGTGTCGGGCGGCGCGACCGTCGCGCCCCGCCTCGTCCTGACGGCCAGCGCCTCGCCCGCCACGATCGTCGGCCCGAATGCCACCTCCACGATCACCGCCGGGTTCACAACCGACTCCCTCGGCGCGACCGTGGGCGGCGCGCAGCTCACCGCGTTCGCAGGCCAGCCGATTCGGTGGCAGGACCCACAGCCGGGTGACGCGACGGTGAGCTCCTCGGTCACCGCCGTGAGTTCGGGCCAGTCGAGCACCACCTACAACTCCCACACCAGCAGCGGCCCCGGCCACGTGCTGGCCACCTTCGACAACGCCACCGTCACCGCGGCGATCACCGTGAACCAGGCGCCGGCGATCACCAGCCCGAACACCGCCGCGTTCGACATCGGCCAGGCGGGCTCGTTCACCGTCACCACGACGGGCTACCCGGTCGCCTTGATCACCAAATCGGGAACTCTGCCAAGCGGTCTGACCTTCGTCGACAACGGCGATGGCACTGCGACCCTGAGCGGCACCCCGGCGGCCGGCAGCGGCGGCACGTACCCGCTGTCGCTGACCGCCGCGAACGGGGTCGCCCCAGATGCCACCCAGACCCTGACCGTCAGCGTGGACCAGCCACCGGCCTTCACCAGCGCGGCGACGGCCACCTTCACGGCGGGCTCCGTGGCTAGCTTTACGGTCACCACGTCGGGATCACCGACCGCGACCGTCAGCCGGACCGGCGGCACCCTGCCGTCCGGCCTGAGTTTCGCGGCCGGGTCCGGTGGCACCGCTACCATCTCGGGCACCCCGGCGGCCGGAACGGGCGGCACCTACTCTGTGACGCTGTCGGCCACCAACCGGGTCGACCCGGACGCCACCCAGACCCTCACCATCACCGTCCAGCAGGCACCGGCCGTCACGGCCAACCCGTCCAGCCAGACGGTGAACCCCGGAGCCTCGGTGACGTTCAGCGCCGCCGCTAGCGGGTACCCGACACCGACGGTCCAGTGGCAGCGCTCCACCGACGGCGGCGCCAGCTTCAGCAACATCGCCGGCGCGAGGAGTACCGGCTACACCCTTACCACGGCCGGAGCCGACAGCGGCAAGAGGTACCGGGCCGTCTTCACCAACGTGGTGAGCTCGGCGATCACCACCGCAGCCACCCTGACCGTCGGCTCCGCGCCGACCGTCAGCAGCTCCAACACCACCACCTTCGAGGTCGGTAGACCAGGCAGCTTCACCGTCACCACCAGCGGCTTCCCCAACCCGACGCTGACCACCAGCGGCACCCTGCCGAGCTGGTTGCACTTCGCCGACCAGGGCAACGGCACGGCGACGCTGACCGGCACCCCGCCGGCGGGCGCGGGCGGCAGCTATCCCTTCACGGTGCTGGCCGACAACGGGTTCAGCCCGTCCGACAGCCAGGCCTTCACCCTGAACGTCGCCGAGTCCCCGACCATCACCAGCGCCGACTCCGCGACCTTCACGGTGGGCGCCGCCTCCAGCTTCGCCATCACCACCAGTGCCGGCTTCCCGGTCGCGACCACCGTCACCGAGTCCGGCACCCTGCCCGGCGGCATCACCTTCACCGCGAACGGCAGTGGCGGCGCGACCCTGGCGGGAATTCCGGCGGCCGGTACGGGCGGCAGCTACCCGATCACCATCAGCGCCTCCGCCACCGGCGGCAGCACGTCGGCGCGGACCCAAAGCTTCACGCTCACGGTGAACGAGCCGCCGACGATCACCAGCACGGACTCGGCGACTTTCACCGTCGGCCAGGCCGGCTCCTTCACGGTGCGGACCGTCGGCGGGAAGCCCAGCGGCCCCGGTGAC
>JAABUO010008096.1_pt1 | contig 11917 bp, 17 predicted proteins | sample 5559291 | NCBI WGS metagenome assembly JAABUO01 (sample SAMN10711878, study PRJNA513372) | rock metagenome | isolation source: Antarctica rocks | place: Antarctica: Victoria Land, Finger Mt sud | reverse complement strand
ACTGCATGCCATTTGCTGCATGAGGTGGTGCTGATGTTTGCAGCTTTGCCACCAAGCTTGTTGATGACAGCACAAGGCATGCAGTGCAGAGCTGACATGTTTTAGCATACTTTGCTTCATTGTCTGAAGGGCAGCAACCCTCATGTCAGCATGCTGAGCAGTTGTTTCTTGTGTGAAAGAGGCATTTCATACAAAAGTCGGCTAAACAACAGGCAAAATGTAGACCAGTCTGACTGGACCAGCATACCTGGTAGCACAAATGCATTGGGAGAGCAGCAGCAGAAGAAGAGTCTGAACAGTCCTTACTGTTGCAGAATGGCGTTGCACTGTATGATGTACAGAGTGTGAAAAGACAGGAATCTGCTACTGGCTTACCAAGTGATGCGGTGCTCAGCAACTGCCTTAGCGAGAGAGGGTTCTTGGTGCTGCCTGAGGAACTCACAGAGGTCAGCCTCAAACTCCTCTTCGGTACAGTCTTGCAGGGCAGGCCGGTCATGAGCTGCCAGGTGTCGCCTTTGAAACTCTTCTTCCAGCAAGGTATTAACTTGCTCATTCCCCAATGGCTGTGGCTCCTCGTACTCATTGTACCTGAACATAAAGCATATGTGAGCATGCTGACATTGGCTACAACGTGGATGTGTTTATGCTATAGTGATTTGCCAGTCGGTCAGATGTGAACGGGGGCTACTGACATGGCTTGCTAATATGTTATCAATGACTCGGGCCAGGTTGCAATGCAGCAGGTTGTACACAAGGCATACTCTGTGCATATCATGCACAGTCATGCCTGAACATATGCCGTGGCGCATGCTGTGCTGAAGTTGAAATGCAACAGGTCCACCAATTTGTTTTATGTTGAGACAGCAAAGCGTCTCTTGCTTGCTCAAAGGAGGATTGTAGCTCACGTCTTGCCATCATCATCGTATGCTGTATAGGGCTGAGGCGCAGCACCCCCCTGCCAGTCCCTCTGATAACCATTGTTACCAACTTCGCCATCACTATCACCATCCTGTTCATCAGACACTGACTCCTCCTGATAGGATGGCTTGGCACGTGCACGTTTGGGGCGCGACCGACCAGAGCGTGCTTGTGAGGTCCCTGCTGATTTGACAGGACTTTCTACACTGTCCAGTCCATTGCTGATCCTTTCCAATTCAGGTCTGAAGGTAGCCAGAAGCTCAGCAAAATTTCCCCTGTGGTACTTCACGCTAGTCCTGCAGCAAAAGATGACGCACATGAGGGAATTGACCTTATAAAGCCTCAGTAGTCTCGCTGTGTCCTTTTGCATTGGATGTCATGAGTCAGACTGGGAGCAGCGAAGATTTACCAGCCATCGTCAGCTTTTCTGCCAGGGTTCTGCTTCCGCTTGACGTGTACAGAAAATGCAGAAGGACTCTTGAACTGTGTGCCCTCAAAGATTATTTCCCCGCCAGCTCCGAGATCTGCGCCATGGCATCGAAACTCTTTCAGCACGCCGTTCATCATGTGCTTTGTTCATTTGCTGGGATCAAACTGTGCCAAATGCATTGCATGTGTACGGCAAATCTACATGACATGAGTCGCTGGTGTGCTCTATGCCTTGCTGAGGCATTGTGGAGGGGAGACTGAACAACCGAGATAGATCGCCCAAACACGCTCAAATGACGGTGGCAGGATTGGCAAGGATGTGACGACATGCCGCATACGACTTTCTGTAAAAGTGGCGGAACGAAATTCGATGCATGGGAGACGTTTACGACATCTTGCCTGCATAGTAGTCAATACCGCCAACAGCGCAGCTCAGTCGATTTTCACCAGGATGCAAGATGCCCTGAGCGATCAAAGGCTGCAACGTGAACGCTCTCCGATCCATTTGCATGGATGTAACGGGTCCGAATTCCGGTAGCTGTTGGTACTATGCAAGACATGGCATCTGACTGGACCTTTACATTCATCTTCTTCTCGGGCCTGCATGAGCCATACATTCACAGTGTTCTTCACATTGACTTCCTGCCTAATTGCTGCACAAGACGTGATAACGGATCACATGTGGAAGGGTTTGGGCTTTTTGCGTGTCTGCAGCACGATCCAATTCGAGGCAAATTATCCACTGACGGAGCATCCGTCTTGTTTCCAATCTCGCAGTGTTGCCACGTACACAGGCAGGAAAATCGACAAATCGTTCTAGCATGACTTGCCAAGCTATCTTTGAGAAATTCGGTGTGCTTGTAACAGAATGAAAGCATGCAGCTGTGAAAGCATGCAGCTGTACCTGGGACTCCTGTTGCTCAAAAGCCTAAAGTCCTCAGTGTTCTTACAGATGGCCCACTCGTGATGCTCACAATGGTCTAGACGGCACTTGCATTCCTTGCAAAACTCAATGCACTATGCAAAATGCACGCGCTGCTGTGCTGCAACAATTATAGTTGGTTTCGGTAGCCCAGCTGTTTCTGAGTCAAGGTGAGGGCTTGAATTGGACTATCTGTGCTGACACGCGAACTCCATTACTTCACAGTAGTTACTGTAGTGCCTTGCTCCCTTGACAAGGCAAGTCTTGTCTTGAACGCTGCTGTCACCTGCATTTAATGTGTACACTCCTCACATGAACAGACGCACAGCTGGCACCTATCAGTGCTCAGCTGGCATCCTGTCCTGGTTCAGCTCATGCATGGCAATGGCTACAGCATACAGGACCAGGCGAGACACAGTACAATAAATCACAGCAGGAGAATGCATCAGTTTGGCAAGCAAGATGTGCAGATTTGATGTGGGGGGGGAAACTTCATCAATTGGATGCTTAGGAAAATAATTTTGCAGGCCTTACTTCAGTACTGAGCCTGCCTGCAATTCACAAACCAGGTCTATGTACAGACGGCTTCCTGCCTGCACTGACTGTGGGTCAAGCTGCTTCTCCATGGCGTTGATTGTATGCATGGTGGCTGTTGTAGCCTGGGCTTAAGGATTGGTTTTGGGCCTGTGTCAATTTGATGCTCATCCAGAACAGAGCTCGTGTCCTCCAAAATTATCTTTGTTGCTGGCCTGCATGTTGTACACAGCAGATCCAAGATCGACTTTCAGTCACCACTGGGAACATGAGCAGCATGCCTGCACACAGATGCCATGGTGTACACAGTCACCCTTATTGGTGTGGTAAACACAGTCACCCTTATTGGTGAAGCTTCAGATTCACATTGTGTTCAAGGAGACATTACAGCTTGACTGCTGTGTTGACTGCTTCCACTTGCGTGACTTTTGCCGACATGTTGTGAAGCCGAGCAAGATAACAAAATGGCTTTCGCCCGCATCCGCCAGGTCTGTGTGCGTTGCGGCCTCTTAGCTGTCACTGAACTGCTGGTGCACCGTTTTGTTCTGATGTTGCGCGTGGGCCTTTGCAGCTGGTGGACCGCCTGTCTGTCAAAGCCATATTTAACCGTCTTGACAAACGAAAGCTACAGAGCGAGCTGGATACGCACAGGCTGTATCTTGTCACTTCTCATTTTGACAGGCTGAAAGCAGGTGTGCGTCAGGTTGAGTTATAATCCCAAACCAGCCTGCGCACCATCATCACCTTGTTCTTGGACTACAGGGGGGTTTTTTGGCGACAACTACGTGCAGGATCTTGCAGCTGAAGCCCAGCAGCTTGGACACGAGGTGATGCACACGCATGCTTGGAGTTTAGCAATACTTGAAACACTGTGGCGCCTACCAAACATGGCCTTTGATGCAGGGCATGCAGTCTGCTATTACTGAGGCACTTCAAAGGCAGTTTTTGCACGTCAGCACAGCCGTGCATGACTGTCTGAGACAGGCAGGAGATCCTATGCCTGCAGCCGCGCAGGCAACAATGGTAAGAGTGTCCAAATCAGTCAGGTTGATCCTGTGAAATTTTGAAGGTTGTGATTTGCAGCACAGGACGAATCCATTCACATAGTACAGTGAGCAGACAGGCGCTGACACTCCACATGCATTCAGGCTGACATGACGCAGAAGCAGCATGCAGATGCTCTGTCAGCACCAAAGACAAGACGACCAAGGGGACTAGCAGCTGCCATGGGTGCTTCAGGATCCCGACCAGATATCACCCCCCTTGCCAGCGCATCGCAAACAAACCCCAGCCCAGCAGTTTCATCTGCTACTGAGAGTTCCTCTTCAGTCACACAAGCTTCTGAACCACCCGTCAGCACCTCTGGCAATCAGGATCAGTCAGAAGCAGATGTCCCTCCTCACAGCAATAACAGCCGCAGCCGCATAAGCAGCAGCACTAACACTAGCAGCAGCAGCAACCACGTGTTTACATCTGATGTCTGGTCTACTGAAAGCAGCAGCAGCGATCATGTCTCCGGCAAGGGATCTGGCTCAGGCAGCAGGAAATGTGTTACCATGGCACAACTTGGAGCTGTCATGCTTGACCAGCTGGGGTACAGTCTTGAAGTCAGAACCTCAGGTGATCTCTCCTTCATGACAGCGCCACTGGCAATCTTCACAGAAGCACGGCCAATCGCATGGCAGCGCACATATGCAGTGCTTTCAAAGACAACAACCCAAGCCACGCTCAATGCGGGGCTGACTAACAGTGTGGGAGAGATACCATTCAATGTGACTGCCTTGATAAAAAAGCAGTCAGCGAAGGTTTCTGCAGTCCTAGCTTTGGATGTGAACTGATTAGTCTTCAACATTCACCAGGTGCTGTGCTTATGTGTTGTCAGTGCTTGTTGCCTTGCAGGCATCTCACATCCAGATGCAGGCGATGGGCTATGGTTGCGGGGAACAGCCCCTGTGGGGACAGCGATTGGCCTGTACCCAGGCCTTGTTTATGAGCCCATGCACTACAGGTGACTCCTGCTTTCACGGGAAGACTCGGCCTTTCATACCAATGCTGTGTCACCCAGTTCTGACCCCACCTGCAATTCTTCTTGCAGAGTACATGTTGTAAATCAGCTTCTTTGTCACATGTGTTTGCACTTTCAGGGAGGATCAAGATGATTCCAAGCTTGACTTGTCTGTTCCAATTCTGCATTGTTGTATGCTGGCACGATCTGGCAAGCTGTTGCTGTGCTGCAATGCAGGCTCCTGGCCACACTGAAAGGAACACAGCCCTGCAGACCTGCATGCTGGTACAGTTTTACTCCTTGTTTGCCATATGTTCTGACACAAACTCTTGCTGCTGTGCTTCAAGGAAAATCCCTGGTTACCCAAAGATTGACACACACAATGACTACTTCCTAGCCCGCTTTGACGGGGCCCTGATAGACGGCCAGTCCTGGGGCCGGGGTCGCCCCACCCTAGGCCCCACCAGTCAGCATGTGGACTCGCAATCCCGCAACACCCATCATGCCATGTTGGCACAGCTGCACCAGAAAGAGGTGTGGGTCCCAAGATGCTCTGTGGCTGTTTCCTTGATGAGCAAGTCTTGATAACAAGATTCCTGGAGACCCACTGAGTCACAGAGCTTGGTACAGTACCAACATTACGACAATGCACAAATGCAAGGTTTCAGGTGGCCTGATGAAGCAGCAGCAGCAGCAGCAGCAAGCGCCTGATGTGTTATACATAACATGGCGCATACATGACAAGTGGATCACAAGAGCTCTGTGACTGTTTAGAAGATGCATGCTTGCTGCCTACTAGTGCCAGAGTGCATGATCCATCAGGAGTCAGCAACCTGAGTCTCAAACACAACCATCATTGATGCTCAAACAGCTGCACATGCCATGTGTGGGGGTGGTGTCCAGACAGACAGCCTGTGCTTTAATAATGAGATATTGCAACCAGGTGCATGCTGTGTCTTGCCAATTACGTAATGTTGTTCTATCATCAACCTGCTGGAGTCGAAAATGCCATGCTGCCTGTGCTGTGGTGCAAGCAATGCTGATGAGTAACATCATGTGTTTACAGACGAGGCATCCCTTGGCATTGGCACATTATGCAAACCATCCGGCAGCCGGCACACAGCCCAATGTCATGGTGGCTGCCTTCACCTTCAAGCCACAGCAAGGTATATTGTGCTCGAAGTGCAGGAAAGCTTGCCTGTCAAGCTATTTGGCTTCTTAGCCTTTTTTCTCTGTTCCTAAAGCCCAATGTCATTTGTTCCATTTGTATTCCTGTCAGCTACAGCTTGACTACAGCTTTGCTCACTCCTTGGTCAGCGAGTTGGTCACTTTGTCCTGTGCACCAACACAAGATGTCTGAAGACAAAATCAGATAAATTGGCACCTCCGGCATCTCTGTCCTGTGCGGCAACATGAATTGGCTGAAGACAACACCATGTTGTCTGTGACAAATAGGCATTTGTCCTATGCAGCACCGTGAATTGGCTGAAGACAGGATCATCTTTGACAAAACGGCAACCAGTCTTTGTCACAGGAGCCAAAGAACTGATTACTACAGAATGGTTGAGCATGTCAAGGTCAATGCATTCTTTCCTTGGGTGTAGGTGAGGATGCATGGCTGGCGGCGTATATGCCAAACGTCATGTACCATGATGCTGGAGGGCAACAAGCCACACAACTTGTGATGCAAGACCAGCAGACTAAAGGGCTGTTCTTTGTGGCCACTCGTCAGATACAGGATGAAGAAGTTTTACTGAACTACAGGCTCAACCCTCAAGTACAAAAGCCATCTTGGTATGCACCAGTTGATGAGGAGGAAGACAAAAGACGCTGGTACTGAGCCTGACTTTGAAAGACACTTGACCTAGCAAGTGTAAAGATTTGGACATGTCTGAGTGTGGTGCTTGCCCACGCAAACTGTCTTAGAAGAGACAGACAAAGTGAGCCAAGATCAGGCACTGTGCAGTCGCAGCACCCATGTTCCTAGTTAGCTGCCGGCACATACTTGTTCCCACAATGCATTGATGTTATACCCTAAGAGGACACAAACGTAGGTGTACATGTGAGGTGCAGTGTGGCCACCTTCTGGAGGTCAGACGTGATTACTCAAGTCCGCTGGCAGCCTCACCTGCAGTGCATGTGTGCGCACATTGTGCAAGCATTGGGACACGATCAGCAAAACAATACAGGCAAAGTCACTTGCAGTGCAGGCAAAGCCAACTGTCCCTAATGTGATTTCACTACTGCGTTACAGCTCAGATTGAAGACACTCAGAACACAGTCTAGGCCAAGCGCAAAATGAATCCGGTTTGCTTTCAAATGGAAGACCTACTATTGCCTGCAAATACACTTATCATCGCATGCTGTGCTGTATATTGGCACAGTGCTCTTAACACAGATTGATTCTCACAGTTTAGCACGAGCTTGACATGCACAATTGTATCGAACTTGGACTCTGACTAAATGAACCTTAGCTTGAAATTTTCCAGGCAGGAGACCTTTCGAGCAGGCCGCCACAGCCAGCATGCTGGAAATTAACAGAAACGTTATTCAAAAGAGGGGCAAGCTCAGACGTCACAAATTCGTGTACTAGCTTGCTAATTGACATCGTTCCTGACATTGTGACAATTTCTCCCCTAGTCGCAGTCGCAAAGCCAAAATGTCATATGGCACCAAACAAGCAAAGGCCACATTGGAAATGCACATTCTATCAAGCCAAGACATAGCATCCAACCTTTCACCCCTTACTGATGGCAAGCCATTCACATGCCTGTGAATATCTTACCCAGCCCAAACACAATTGTCTTCAGAGGGTTTTGAAACACAGCTGCATTATATCAAAAGATAGCAGGAATCATCAAAGCAACCAATTACACTTTCTGTTATAGCTGTGTACTGAGAGTGCCTATACAGACACCACAAATGCCGTTAACCAAGACATGTCAACCTAGTTCATCAAAAGGGACATCATAATACATCCCCAGATTCTAGACTGGCAGCCACACAAACCACCAGTTGGAAGAGAAAGCCAAACATGAGCTCTTTGATTTTGACCAAACATGCTCAGAACCTCTATCAGCAACATCACATGCGATTGAGAGCAGTGTTGCCGCGGGAGATTCTCACACCAGTGTTGATGCCATTGCCAGTTGCAGTGCCGCTGGCAGCACCATTGTTGTTGCCATTCACAATACCGGCGCCATTGGTAACACCGTTACCATTACCGTTGACATTGTGCATCCCACTTGAGGCCATGCTGTTGTTGGGAGAACCGTATGCAGTCCCAGAAGACATCATGCCGCCGCTGACATGGGACATTCTGCTGCCAGCAGAGTCAAATGTTGAGTCTGTGCCACTGCTACCCCCCAAGGTGGACCCCTCAGTGTTGACCACCCTGACAGGCTCATCAGGCAAACCCCCCTCGCCCTGCAGTACTGCTTGCATGGCATTGTATACCTGCATGGACAGACGCCACATTAGCCTTTGGGAGTTTGCAAGATTAGGCCCCTGGTCCTGAAGATGGTCCTAAAGAGGCACAGCTGCGCATCATCTAGCTAGATTGCTTCTTGTCTCACTTGGTCCCAACACAGTAACAGCGACGCTGACTCCGTCATGCAGCCTTCCAGCCATGCCACCACCCATGAATACAATGTGTTTGGTCATGCATACCAGCTTGAGTGCATGCTTGAAGTAGTTGGGTTCACTCACCTGGCGAGCATTGGGGCGCGCACTGACCTCCTTCTCAAGGCACTGCTCAATCAGCTGTGCGACTGCCTCTGGGCACTCCTCTGGCGCCTGTGCAATGACACAAAGATGAGGCATGAAGGGTACGCAACAAGATATGAGGCTATGAATAAAGATGGTTGCCGGCACAATTCTGTATCACCATCTTTTGCAGTGCCTCACATCCTGTCAAATACAGGATGATGGCAGCAATAAGCATGTGCAGCCTGATGCCTGGCTCTATTGTATGACAAGGGGACCAAAGCACTCAACTGGTAAAGCATCTACACGAAACTGCAGCTTTGCCCCCAGGACATGCAACGTTTGCATAAGTGGGGCGAGCCTGCCGTCACTCTGTACAGCAAGACCCTTACGTGCCTGTTGCATGTACTAGTCAATGTTGCATATACTAGTCAATGAGAGAAAATATGGTTTGTGACCAGTCCCAAAACACGTGCACAGCACAGCACAGCACAGCACAGCACAGCATAGCATAGCACAGCACAGCCCAGCCAAACAGGGCTTGTGGGTTGCACCTTGACAGGGCGCATGCGGCCACGCTCTGGCACATCAGAGGTTACAATCTCCCAGAGAAGCACTCCCAGACTGTACACATCAGCCTGCAGCACCACACAAAGTCAATCAAGCTCTTTGGCAGATGCAGGTTGCGACTATGCAGCCCTGCACATCAGATGCATTGCACATTGCCGAGGTTTTTGACATTGGCACCAATCAACACACAGCACCATGACAAAGCTGATGGTTGGCTGCACAAAAGCCCAAAACTCAGCGACTGCAGAGCATGATCTAGCAGCCAGACACATAGAGGACGACCGGACTGTCTGACTGACACAGACAGACAAACAGACATACATACAGACAGACATCACCCTACTTTATCATCCCATTTCTCCCCCATAAGCATTTCTGGAGCAGCATAGGCAAAGGTTCCTGCTGGGTCGCCAGTGGCAGTGTTGCTCATGGTGTGCTGCATGATTCTAGCCAAACCCACATCTGCAATCTTGGCAGTTCCTGCATAGCCCAGATCTTGCAATTTGCATGTGCATCAGAAAAGAAGGGCCAAAAGAGCTTGTGCCAACTTGTCATGCCAGGCAGCATGCAGAAGTCGGTTTACTTTGGTAGCAAACAGATGGCTTGTGTCAGATATGCCATCGAAAGATCCCTGCAAGAACATTTGATGATGTGCTGATGTTGGTGAAAAGAAAAAAGAAAGAAAAAATTACGTTTTTCAGCGATCATAACAGGAGCCTCCCAAGGCAGCAGCTCGGGCTAGTGTTGGTGCACAGTCAGCCGACCATACCCATATAGCAGTATGCAATGCGACAATGTACAGCCTATGTGTTGGTTGCAAATGCAGCTCATGTCTGGTCCAGCTGGAGGAGATGAGGCTTACCAGCATTCTGGGTGAGCAGCACATTCTTAGCTTTCAGATCAGCATGGACGACCTTGTTGCTGTGGAGGAAGACCAAACCGCGGATGATGTCCAATGCAATCAGATGGCCCTTGCTGCAGGTCCACACCACATCATCAATACCCAATGAAGACACATCAAAGGCATGCAGCGCAAGCAGAAAGTCTCAGCAGAAGCATGTCTGGCAGCACAATAGGACTAATTTGAAACTTTGCTACCCACTGTTGATCAGATGAATTGAGCAGATCTTGCAGCCCACCGTCTCAGCACTTGTATTCACACCAGCATGCAAAGAGGGAGTCAACTTGAAGGGAAGGGCGCTCACTTGTACCACCCAAGCTCATTCTTAGTGTCATGAGACAGGGCATCTCTCAGGTCCCCGCCCTCCATGTACTCAAGGACCAGCATGGGTGCAGGAGCTGACAACACAGCGCCATAAAACTGAACAATGTTGCGATCAAAGGAAAGCTTCTCCATCAGATTAATTTCCTGCAACCAACAACATGCCCTTCAGCACTTGTATCCTGGGCATGCTACACAAATGCACTGCTCTCTGTGTCCTGTCATACTCAACAGGCTTTGTGTATCAAGCTTATCCCCATGTTACCCTGCACAGCTGTGTGAGTTGATCCCCATCCTGTTGGGTGTGTAAGCTGCTGGCACCTGCTGATGTGTGATAAAAGTCATGCTGTGCAGGGCAAATGGACGCAAGGTATGGCTGCAGCAGAACTGACCTTGATGAATTGGCCCATCTGCCAGTCATCAGCCTGGGTGATCTTCTTGACAGCAACAGGTTGGACACCCTGCCGCAGTGCTTTGTATACCTGCGTCCACACCGCAACACACTGAGCACAGCAGTGATCAATTGATGTGCTTTGTTAGCCTTACAGGCGCATTGTCCTCAAGTTTGGCAACAGTCATGAATATGTGACCACAGTCGTGTTGTCACCCAGTCATGGGCAAGAGCTGTGTGCATGGTCTGCTGTCAGCACACACCTCACTGACGGGTTTTTGGTCAACAGCAACAGCAGCAGCAGCAACAGCAGCAGCAGCAGCAGCATAAACGTAACGCTGCATTGGGTGATCAGTGCTGATGTACCGTGCCAAAGCTTCCTACACCGAGCAGGTAAGGTTTTCCAGACTGCAGCTGCAGGATCTCAATATCCTTTGCGTCCATGACCCAACCAGGTAGGGACTGAGCTGAGCTCAGACTTGATGCTGATGTGGCTGCAAACGGCACAGCACTTGCTTGAGTTGAGGGATGTCGACTGATGCTAGAATGGTCATAATGAAGAAGCCCAATAATTGCATAAGAGCATGGTTGTGACCAGCTTTGCAATCAGGCCTAGGAGGCTGTTGTGCTGCAAAAGGCTCTCAAGCCCACAATCATGCTTAGAACACAGCAGTGAAGATAGTTGCCTGAGTGCCTGCACAGTATTGCTTGGTCTGCTCAATTTGCCTGCAGCTGGTGCGCCGTGCTGCTGCAGTTTGTGAACCAGGAAGAGTGCTCCTTCGTACCTGTGGATGATGAGCTGCCAGTACTGCTGCCGCCCTTGTTTTTTAGGTGTAGTACTGCAGCGAGCTTGTCTAATGGGGTAGCAGTGCCCCTCTCCACATCCTTTTCTCTGCCTCTTCTAGCAGCCAAAATGCGCTGACGTCTTTTGTACCAGTACTTGAAGCTGTAGAACATACCTGGGCAGCAGCACGTCAGGGTGACCGTCAGTTCCGACTTAACAGCAGAAATACCTAGTTTCAGCATGCGAAATTGAGCACAAAGCCTGACGCAGGAAGATGTGCTACTCACATGCTGTCTTGGCCACCACAAACACCAGGCAACCTATCACTATGCCAGCGATGGCGCCACCACTGAGTCCCATGACCTATCGGGGCACAAAGTCACACCTCCTGTGCCGAACGGTCAGACCCTCTTGCAGCCCGACTGCGCTGCACGTCA
>JAABUO010008095.1_pt1 | contig 11917 bp, 10 predicted proteins | sample 5559291 | NCBI WGS metagenome assembly JAABUO01 (sample SAMN10711878, study PRJNA513372) | rock metagenome | isolation source: Antarctica rocks | place: Antarctica: Victoria Land, Finger Mt sud | reverse complement strand
CCGACGAAGCGAAGCGGAGCAGGCGGTGGGCCGAACGCGCTCATCATCAAGCGCCGTAGAGAGGGCCGGCGCCTGTGGTCAACCCGCTCCCCTCCTCCCGCGCACAGGCACATCCTTATGATCTTCGATCTGCGACCGGCAGGGCCGGTCGGGGCGAGGTGATGAGGCTCTGCCGGATGCTCGCATCCGGCAGAGCCTCTCGTCTGTTCGGTCGCCTCGCTCCGCTCGCGTCTCCTCCATTGAGCGCGAGTCAGCGCGCCCCGCCTCGCGGTGAGACGCCCCGGTGCTGGTCGACGCCGCCGGGTTGGTGTGGCCGTTGAAGGCGGGCTCGACGAGGCTGATGGCATGGCGCCGATCGGATGCGGTGGGGAGCCTGGCCGAGAGGAACACGCGCTAGCGTGCCGTCCTTGGTGCGTAGGGCTATCCAGGCCGGGAGCCTCGATGAGACCGTTTGCCCGGAGACGTGCGAGGTCGAAAAGGCCTGTCGTGGTCCGCCCGGCGCCGGTGATGGTGCACCGCGGTCGGCTCGCGCGCGGAAGCTAGTGCTGGGGTTACCGTCTGCACTGCAGGCGGGGCGCCGTGGAGCGCTGTGGCGCCTTCGCCCTGCCCGGTTCGGGTCGGCCGCTTCCGGTGCGTCCTTTGATGGGCCAATCTGGACGGGGGACGGCTTCGCCTCGGGCGCCTGAACCGCAACGGCCTTCGCCAACTTTCTTCCCCTGCCTGCGGGCTTCGCCTCCGGCATTCCTCGCGAGGCAAGAAAGCCGTCGCCGACCGTCCTCCGCTGCGCTTCGGCCTTGCAGGTGCGTCGGCGCCCGCCCCCGTCCTGTCGATGGCCATCGAGGTCGCAACCGAAACGGCCTCGAGATCACCAGAGCAGCAGGAGACACACCATGGCGACCATCGGCACCTTCACCCGCAACGAGGACGGCATCTTCCAGGGCAGCATCAAGACGCTGTCGCTCAACACCAAGGTCCGCTTCGTCCCCTCGCCGGCCAGCGACAGCGAGAAAGCCCCCGACCTCCGCGCCTACGCAGGCAATAACGGGATCGAGTTCGGGGCTGCCTGGACCAAGCGCACCAAGGACGGGGCTCGCACCTACCACTCGGTCAAGCTCGACGACCCCTCGTTCCCGGCCCCGATCTACGCCAGCCTGGTCGAGGGCACCGAGCCGGGCACCTACAACTTGGTCTGGAGCCGATGACCTGACCCAGGGCGCCCCGCCACAAAGGCTGGGCGCTCCGATAATCGCCGCTCTCGACGGCGCGCGAGTTGCCAGTTGGCAACTCGCGCTAGCGGACACACGGAAGTTGTTAAGGTTTCATTAACTTAAAAGAGCTGGACTTTAAGGCCGAATCGGGATGTTCATAGCTACGACGATTCGACGTAACTCGTCCAAATGCCGTAGGTATCGTGAGGACCCGTAAAATCGTGAAACGCGACGCCTTAATCCCGAAGCCGTCTATGACCGATGTCATCGCCCGTGACGGCGGCGCGTTATCGGCCGAGTTGCGGGCCATGCGGCAAACTTTGTTCCCGCCGATCTCGCAGAAGGTCCTTCGCTCATTTTCATCAACGGAAACCGCAAAACTGCTCGGCATTGCTGATGGATACCTTCGCCAACTCTCACTCGGCAGAAAAGGGCCACAACCGGCCGTCGTGGCGGGCGGGCGGCGTTCCTATACGCTCGAACAGATTAATAACATGCGGCGATTTCTCGACGAGGGGTCAAAAGGGAAGCGTTACAGCCCGGTCAGGCGTGGTTCAGAGCATTGTCAGGTTATGGCAGCCGTGAACTTTAAGGGAGGAAGCGGGAAAACGACAACCGCTGCCCATCTTGCACAGTATATGGCCCTACAAGGTTATCGCGTCCTCGCCGTCGATCTCGACCCTCAGGCTTCGCTTACGGCTCTACACGGCTATCAACCGGAGTACGATGTTCAACAGAACGAGACTTTGTACGCTGCAGTTCGCTACGATGACCAGCAGCGGCCGCTCTCCGAGGTCATCAGGTCAACGTACATTCACGGTCTCGATGTTGTGCCGGGCAATCTTGAGCTTATGGAGTTTGAACACGAAACTCCCCGGGCACTTGCGGAGCAGTCTGCCGAGCCATTTTTCGGGCGCGTTGCGACGGCGCTAGGAAGCGTTGCCGACCGATACGACGTTATGGTCCTCGATTGCCCCCCCCAACTCGGTTTCCTGACCCTTGGTGCGCTTTGTGCTGCAACCGGATTACTGATCACTGTGCATCCACAGATGCTGGACGTAATGTCGATGTGCCAGTTCCTGCTGATGGCATCCGACCTGTTGGACGTGGTGCAGGAGTCGGGAGGCACACTCGAGTACGATTTCATTCGGTATGTGGTGACGCGTTTTGAGCCATCGGATGCACCGCAAACTCAGATGGTGGCATTTATGCGTTCCCTGTTCCGAGAGCGCGTGCTGACCCATACTATGTTGAAGTCGACAGCCATCTCCGATGCCGGGTTGTCCAAGCAAACTCTTTATGAAGTCGGACGCGAAAACTTTTCCCGGCAAACTTACGATCGAGCAATTGAGTCTCTCGACGCTGTTAACGGCGAGGTAGAGGCTCTGATGTGCCAAGCCTGGGGACGCGACGCATGAGCCGAAAAGACGCCCTTAGGAACGCGCTGAGCGGAGCGCAGGTCTATAAGTTGCCAGCTGACAACTTACGAGAGCCCGTGGCTGAAGAAACGCCGCCGGCATCGCTTCCTCAGCGGGTCAGATCAGGGGCGGTCGGCGCTATGGGTCGCTCTCTCGGAACCCTCATAAGGGACGCCGAGCGGGTTCGGACTAGTGTCGCCTCGGGGGAGGCTGTGATGGAGATCCAGCCTGAGAAGCTTGAATCGTCCTTTGTCGAAGACCGGATTGGGCAAGCAGAAACGGACCACGTAGCTCTGGTCGAATCGATCCGCGAACGCGGGCAGCAGGTTCCAATTTTGGTGCGGCCGCATCCCGAGAAGCTGGGGCAGTTCCAGATTGCTTACGGTCATCGCCGCGTCCGCGCCCTATCGGAGCTAAAAAGGCCAGTACGTGCGATCGTCATACCGCTGTCAGACGAGCAGCTTGTGGTTGCGCAGGGGCAGGAGAACTCCGCCCGTTCAGATCTCAGCTACATCGAACGCGCGCGGTTTGCAGTCGTGCTGGAAGAAAAGGGATTTGATAGGTCAATTATAATGTCAGCGTTGAGTATGGAAAAAACGCAACTATCACGTCTACTTTCCTTGGGCCGATCAATACCGCCGGACGTGGCCGCGGCTGTTGGCGCAGCCCCAAAAGCTGGGCGTCCACGATGGGCGGCGTTGGCCGAACGACTTGAAACGGAGAGTTCACGCTTGATCGCCGCGGACCTATTTGCCGATCCCGCGTTTGCGGCAATGGGCACGGATGCGCGCTTCTTGCGCCTTTTCCAAGTGCTCTCCCCAAGGAAGCCCGTTTCGAGACCTCGGACGCTCGCAGTGAAAGACGAGGACGGCCGCAAGGTTGCTGTCGTCGAGCGGAACGGCGCGCGCTTGATGATTGTCGTGGACGGGGAACAAGTCCCTGAGTTCGGCGACTACCTCGCCGATAAATTGTCCGGATTGTACCGGGCTTTCCGCTCACAGAAGCAGGAGGGTCCGGCTCAGAGTTAGGCTAATCCAATCTTGCCTTGATAGACGATCCACCGTGCTAACAACCTTTCAGGAACCCATCGGCAAAAGAAAAAGGCCCCCAGAACGTCACCGTCCCGGAAGCCTCTCTCGTCTGTCGCAAGTCGAGAATCACACTTCCGCAAACTGCTGTCAAGAGTCAGCACCGTTTTGGTGAGCGGTTTTCTTTGCCCTAATGAGGCAGAGATCATGGATCAACATATCGCGACAACGCCCTTTGGGCGGCGACCCCTTTCGCTCGCCATGGTGGCGGCTCAGGCATCCGCAAAAGCCTGTCCTGAGAACGCGGCCGGACACAAGTGGAAGGTTTTCCGGAACCTGACCGAGGCCATGGACAGGCTCGGCCTCTCCGATCGTGCTCTGGCCGTGCTGAGTGCGCTGCTGACTTTTCATCCCGACACGGCCTTGACGCCGGGTGTGGACCTCGTCGTCTTTCCGTCCAACCGGGAGCTCTCTATCCGTGCGCATGGGCCTGCGCCGGCCACCTTGCGCCGGGCCTTGGCGCTGCTCGTGGAGACCGGGATCGTGATCCGCCGCGACAGCCCGAACGGCAAGCGCTACGTGAGGCGAGGGGAGGGGGGACAGGTCGAGCAGGCCTTCGGCTTCGAACTCACGCCCCTGGTCGCGAGAGCGGCCGAGTTCCAGTGCCTGGCCGACGAGGTGCGGGTGGAGGCAAAGGCCCGCGTGCTGTTGCGGGAGGAGGTCAGCCTGCACCGTCGGGACATCGCCAAGACCATCGCGATCGCCTTCGAGGAAGAGCTGCAAGGCCCGTGGCGTGAGCTTGCAGACCGCTTCGCGCTGCTCGGGGGGATGCCACCGCGCTCGGCAGGTTACGAGGCCTTGTCGGAGCTCGTGCTGCAGCTTCGCGCGCTACGCCTCGATGCGGATAAGTGCCTGACAGATGCAGTGAAATCAGAAGAATCGACTAGCAGTGAGTCTCAGGCTGAGCGTCATCAACAAAATTCAAAAACAGATACCCTTTTAGATTCTGAACCTGTCATTCAAGAGAACAGGGCCGAAGGTTCGAACCAGGATCCCGATAGTCCGAGTTCTCCCCAGAGGACATATCCTTTGGGGATGGTGATGAGATCCTGTCCCGACATGGCGATGTATGCCCGGGGCGGTATCGCGAACTGGCGCGAACTCGTCACGACGGCCGAGGTCGTAAGGAAGATGCTCGGGGTCAGCGCGAGCGCCTGGGAAGACGCATGCAAGATCATGGGGACTGATGCGGCCGCGATTGTGATCGCGTGCATCCTGCAGAAGGGGACCGGGATCAACAGTGCGGGAGCCTACCTGCGCAAGCTTACGGAACTCGCCCAGGTGGGCAAGTTCTCGCTCGGGCCCATGCTGATGGCTCTGATGCGCCCCAGGGAGGTCGGGGAAGGGAGCCGGCGGCGCGCCTGACACCGATCGCGGATCGCCTCTTGCAGCGGGGCCCGAGCGAAGATCTATCGGATGCACAGGCAGCACAGGCGGTCTAATCTGGTCGGGTCGTCATAAAACGGACGAGCTGGTCAACGTGAGAAGGGGCGTGCTGGTCTCCCGTTTTCCAGCCCGGGTCAGACAGCCGGATGTCGGAGTGCTTTCGATCATTCGGCCGCCGTGGACGGCCGTAGGCGAGGTTTCGCGTGGAAATGGCTCGCCCGCACCTGGGCCGCCATCCCGGGTCGCCGGAAGTAGATGGCCCGGCCGCAGCGCAGCGGTTTCGAGCCGCGCACGATGACGAAGGCCTCGTCGGCGCGCGTGTCCTGCAGGAGCTCGTCCGGCCGGATCAGGGCTCGCTTGATCTCGGACCGGTTCTGGCTGTGGCCCGAGGACTTGGAGCCCAGGGCGCCGGCGCGGCCCTGGGTGCCTTGCGTGTCGCCCTGGGCCGTCGCCACGACGCCGTGCTCGCCGCAGAGTGTGGACAGCTCGCGCGCGGTCTCCGGATCCTGGATGGCGGCGAACAGCCGCCAGGACGTCGAGTCGTACCAGGCGCGCAGTCCTTCGCGGCCCCATTGCTCGGTCACCTGGCCGAGCGACTGATAGAGCAGGAGAAGGGTGATGCCGTATTTACGGCCGGCGTCGCGCGCGGCCTCGATCACGCCCATGAAACCCAGCCGGGCGACCTCGTCGAGGAGGAACAGCACGCGGCCCTTCACGCTTCCGTCGGCCTCGTAGACGGCGTTGAGCAGGGCGCCGATGACGATGCGGCCGAGGGCAGGGGTGGCCTGGAGCGTCTTCAGGGGGATCTGGACGAAGACGGTCAGCTTCCCCGCATTGACCTCTGCGGAGCGAAAAGTCGAGCCCGATACGAGCCGCGCAAAGGCCGGGGTGGACAGCCAGCGGGTGTCCTTGGCGGCGTTGGCGTAGACGCCGGAAAAGGTCTCGTCGACGAGGCCCATGAGGGAGCCTGCGAGGTCGCGGGCGAGCGACGAGGCGCTGGTGGCGTGGATGGCCTTGAGCACCTTGCGCATCTCACCTTCCGGGGTCACCAGCACCTGACGGACGTGGGCGAGGGTCTTTTCCTCGTCGGGCCGGGCAGGGTCCCAGAGCGTGTCGGCAATGATGCAGGCGATCAGGCCCTTGGCCGACTCGCGGAAGAACTCGGCTCCCGATGTGACGCGGCTTTTGGTCTCCCCAGTGATCCAGCCGACCACGGCTTCGACGTCGGCCTCGGCGAGCGGCGAGGCGGTATCGATCCAGTCGAGCACGTTGAAACCGTCGACCTGCGGCGCGGACGGGTCGAGGGTGATGGTGCGATGCCCGAGGCGTTCCCGGCGAAACCGTTCCACCATCGGCGCGATCTCGCGCGACGGGTCGAGGACGACAGCCGAGGCGGTCCAGCTCAGGAGCGTCGGCACGCCGACCGAGGTCGTCTTGTAGCCGCCCGAGCCCGCCACCACCATGGCGTGGGTGGGGCCGGAGCGGCAAGGGTCGATGAGCAGGGGAGACGAGCCTCCCCGGCCCCAGGTCTTGGGATCGGTCGGATCGAAGCCCTGCCGGGCGACGTCGTCGCGATCGACGCGGTAGGCTTCGCCGACCACGATGCCGCCGTACACGGGGTCGGCGCCGGGGAACAGTTCGCGCGCGCCGGCCATGGACAGCCAATCGGCATGGCCATGATTGTCGCTCTTGCCCCGGAGCACCCCGGCCTTGCCCCGGCGAAATCCCGGCGACCCGAACAGCAGCTGAGCCGCAACCGCGATCGACAACACGCCGAGGCCGAGCGCCCAGAGCACGCCGACATCGAGCGCCTTTGCGATTCCGAGCGGCTTGGCGTGGCCGAGATAGGGCGCGAGGCGGCGAGCCTCGTCCCATAGGGCGAGCGCAGTCGCGATCGCGACGCCGAGCATCGCGGCGAAAGGCAGCACACGGGAAGCGAGCCGCATTTTTCTCATCGCAACAGCCGCAACGAGCAACACCACCGGACCGGCCAGCGTGGCGGCTGGCCACGCATGGTAGGCGAAGGTGTAGAGTCTGGCGGTCCGATCGGGGATGCTGGTGAGCACATCACGCCAAAGACCGTGAGCACCTTCGCGCGCGAACCAGAAGAGCAACAAAGGCCAAAGCTCGACGCCGGCCGACAAGGCTAATCGCAGTCTGACGGAAGGCAAACGCTTTGTAGTATTCGGTGTCACAGGCGTCTCTCTCGCCAGCTGTACGCTCCGGTGCAGATCTCGACAGATCAGGACCTACTGAGGCGGCGTTCGCGTGCTCCGCAGCGGAGTCGCCGTGGTGCTCGGACGTCAGCGTCCGATGCGCGCGGAGGCGCTGGCCGCCGCTGGTACCGCTTCGACGCCATCGCCAGCGTCGCCATCATCCAGCACACCTTGGCTCGCCGCGTCTGCCGCGTCACGCAAGCAGGCTGCCAGGAATGTGCGCGCCACGGTGTCGATTTCGGTGTGGGGGAAAGCGCCGTGCACCCAGATCGGAACCGTAATGGGCTCCATATCGCCGGACGCGATCTCGAAGCTCACGCGATGAAAGCGCTCGTCGAAGCCGGGACGGGCGACGTCACGTTCGACCGTCACGATCCGAACCGTTGCGTCGCCGTCCATGTCATCTCCTTCATTCGGCCGCGACTGCCGCTTCGGCGTTCGAACTGTCCGCCGCAAACTCGCCTGTTTCAGCCGGACCGACGCGTTTGACGGTGCCGCCGAGTTCGGTTGCAAGTTCCCCTGCCTCGTCATAACGCGCGAGCCCTTCCCAGTGCTGCATCACCTTGGAGTATCGAAAGCCGAGTTTGCGCAGGCGCGTGGTCGCGTGCAAGGGCTGCGCACCGGGCAGGGTGATGATGAGCGGCACCTTGCCCTCTTCGCGCGCCTTGACCTCGAGGTCGAAGGCGCGCCCGCCTTCCGCTTTCCATGTAGCGATCTTGCCGGCGTCGTCGAGGCCAGTCTTGAGCGAGAGCAGGGCACCGTAGAGCGCGTTGGGTTCGAGGTCGATCAGACCCGCTTTCTCAATCAGTCCGCCGGCCTCGATGAGCCGGCGAGTGCGGGCCTTGCGTTCTTCGAGCTTCAGCCTGGTCTCAGTCTCGGCGATGCGGTTTTTCTGCTGCTCGAGGCGCGTCATGCGCTCGGCGAGTGTGGTTCGGGCCATGCGGTCCCCCTCCGTTCGATGGGTGTGCATAGTCCATAGTTTACGAGCCGAAAGCGCGAGATCAAGCGTTAGAATTTCAGCTCTCGTCCGACATCGAAGCGCGGTGTCGATACGCGCTCGTGCTTGAAGCGCAGCCGCCTGCGACAGCGCTCATACCTTCGCTCAGCCGCAGCGGTCTTCTTTGCATCCACGAGGCACACGGCTCTCCAGTCTTCCCGGAGTTCAGATTTGGCCAGAGCGGATTGCCGCCGAGTCAGTGGCAGAACTGGAACGTGACATGGGCGCTCAGGTGATCGTCGACCGCTTGGCACTCCGCGTCGAGTTCTCCCCGCAGGTTGGTGACGAGGTCAACCGCGCTGTCCATCGGCCAAAGGTCGACCTTCAGCACCCGGCAGTCGCTCGCGAGGAAGCGTCTGATCCTGTGCTCGTGCTCGACTATGGCGTCCAAAACGCCGCCCGCGACCGCGTCGCGGATTAGCGCGAGCTGAGGGTCGTGCTTGCTGGCGTTGTAGAGCAGCACGCCGTGGATGCCTTTTGGCGTGCCTGACCTGCAGGCGTCCGGAGAAAAGGACCAGGTGCCGACGCGAGGACCTTCGGCGGCCACGATGCCCCGCGCCGCAAACGGCCGTAGCCCGGCAGGACCTTCACCGACGGCCAGCGTTCCGAACACGGCGGAGATGATGCCGACGGTCATGATGGCGGCCGTCATCATTTGGGAGCGCCAGTTCAGCCGGCTGGTCGGTACGTCGAAGGATCGGAGGTCCACATGGTAGCGCGCCGGCCTGGATGGATCGACCAGCACCGTCACGCAGGAGGGTAGTTCCTCGACGCCCGCGGCGGCACGGACGTACCAGTCGCTGCGATAGGTCGTTCTGCTGAGCCGCTGGGGGGCAAGAGCGGTGCAAATGATGCGGACCGGCGTCATGCCCATGATCCGCACTCAGGCTCGCTCGGGCCACTCCGTCCGATCCTGCACGACGACCCCAAGGTCCTGCAGCTTCCGGATCCGGCGCACGCGCAACGTTTCGCGTGCGATCAGTGCTATCCCGACCACCAAACCCTGGGCAGCGGGCAGAATGAAGAACGCGGCCCCGACGAACAGGTCCACGAGGCCGAAGGACAGGGAGAATAGCACCAGACCTGGGGCCGCTATCGCCATCATGGCCGCACTCCTGCTCGCCTCCGTAAGACGGCATAGAGGCTCCCAAGACATCGGGCCATTGCTACGATGTCGAGTCCGCTGCTTGGCAGGTGTCATGCAGCATCGCGCCGATGTTGGCGGTTTCGCGATCCAGCGGCTGATCGACTGTTTACCTCCACCAACTCCGCGCAATAGCCACTGACGTCTGAGCGCAGCACTTCGCGATGACGGCGTCCAGTTCTCCTGCGGTCGTGAGTTTCGCGCATGTGATGGCGTGGTGACCGGCGGAGCCGGGTTCGGCACTCCTCCGAGCGGAGCGAAGGGACGGACGTGCAGACGCAATATGCGTTGTGACCAACGCCCCCTTGCTTTCATTCGCGGCTGCGGTCAAGCTGCGCGACATGGCCATCGCGTTCGCCCGGGCTCGCTACATTTCCCGCTCGACCGGCGGCTCGGCGGCGCGCTCGGCCGCCTACAACGCCCGCGAGGCGATCAGCGACGAACGCACGGGCACGCTCTATTATTTCAAGCACCGCGACGCGCCGGAGCATCACGAAGTGCTGCTGCCGGAAGGCGCGGATGCGAAACTCGCCGATGCCGCGGTGTTGTGGAACGCCGCCGAGGTGGCGGAGAGGCGCAAGGACGCGCAGGTGGCGCGCGAACTCGTGCTGGCGCTGCCGGCCAATTACGAGCTTTCCCACGAGGACCGGGTCGAGCTGGCGCGAAGCTTTGCCCAAGCGCATTTCGTGTCGAAGGGGGTGGCCGTGCAGCTCGACGTGCACGCGCCGCATGTGGGCGACATGGATAGCGAGCGGGCCAATTACCATGCGCATCTGCTCGTCACCACGCGGCGTGTCGAGGGCGATCATTTCGCGGCCAAAAAGGCTCGCGAGCTCGACCCGGAAGTGAAGTCACTGCGAGGACGCGGGGTCGTCACCGATGGCGAGCACTGGGGTGCGGCGTGGCGCGATCACCAGAACCGCTATTTTACCGAACACGGGGTCGAGCTGCGGGTCGATGCCCCGAGCGCGGTGGCGCAGCAGCACGTGGGCCCGATCCGCATGCGGGCCGAGGGCTCGGCCGCAGTGGCGCGGTCGGAGGAAGTGGCTCGCGAGAACGCCGCAGCGGCGCGCGATCCCGACAAGGTGCTCGGCGTGCTCACGCGCAACAACGCGACCTTCACCGAGCGCGACCTCGACCGGCACCTGTCGAAACACATTTTTGGGGAAGCCGAGCACATCCTGGTGAAGGCAAAGGTGCTCGGTCATGCCGAGGTCTTGGCCTTGCACGATCGTGAGACGGGCGAGCTGACGGGCCGGTACACGACCAAAGCCGTGCGGGAGCAGGAACAGGCGGCCTTGAGCGATGCCGAAACCATCGCTGGTTCGCGCCGGCATCGGGCGCTCGGGGCAGGGGCTTTGGCCGTGGCACTCGAGGGGCGCGCGTTGCGCGAGGATCAGCACGCGGCATTCGATCATGCGACAGCGGCGGGCGCCATGAAAATTATCGAAGGCCGGGCCGGGACGGGGAAGAGTTTTACGCTCGGGACCATCCGCGACGCGCACGATGGCGCAGGATACGATGTCATCGGCCTGGCGCCGACCAACAGCGTGGCCCAGGACCTGAAAAGCGACGGGTTCGCGCAGGCGGCCACGGTCCATTCGGAGCTGTTCCGCATCAAGAATGGCCGTACGCAGTGGACCAACCGCACCGTGGCGATCGTCGACGAGGCGGCGATGCTCGACAGCCGCATCACCGGCGAATTATTGGCCGAGGCGAAGCGAAGCGGGGCCAAGCTGATCTTTGCGGGTGACGACCGCCAGCTGGCGTCGATCGAGCGCGGTGGGCTCTTTGCCGAGCTACGTCAGCGTCACGGCTCCGCCGAAATCACCGAGGTGACCCGCCAAAGGAGCGATTGGCAGCGCCAGGCGGCGCGCGACCTGGCCGAGGGGCGCACGCTCGAGGCGGTACGCGCTTTTGCCCACGAAGGCGCGATTGCCTGGTCGCAGACGCAGGATCAATCCCGCGAGCGGCTGGTGGCGCGTTGGAAGGCCGACACGGCTGAGACGCCCGACGCCACGCGCTTCGTGTTCGCCTATACCAACAAGGACGTGGACAAGCTCAATGCCGAGCTCAGGGCCGTGCGGCGCGAGCGCGGAGAGCTCGGCGAGGATCATCGGTTCGTCACGAAGCACGGCGAGGCCGCCTTCGCGACCGGCGATCGGGTGCAGTTCACCGACACGCTGCGCGCCGGGAAAATCTACAACGGCAACGCCGGCACGATTTTGGGCATAGACGCCGACACAGGGGTGATCCGGGCGAAGCTCGACGGCTCGAAGGCGGAGGAGGGCAGGGAGGTCGTGTGGTCGGCCTCCGAGTTCGACGGTTTCCGGCACGGCTACGCGGGCACGATCTACAAGGGGCAGGGAAAGACGCTCGACCACACCTATCTGCTCCACACCCACCATTGGCGTCAGGCGTCCTCCTATGTGGCGCTGACCCGGCAACGCGAGAGCGCGC
>JAABUO010008094.1_pt1 | contig 11918 bp, 13 predicted proteins | sample 5559291 | NCBI WGS metagenome assembly JAABUO01 (sample SAMN10711878, study PRJNA513372) | rock metagenome | isolation source: Antarctica rocks | place: Antarctica: Victoria Land, Finger Mt sud | reverse complement strand
GCGAGAGGGTTATATCGCCTGACCGGCGCCGTCCGGCGCGGCTTTAGTGGCCACCGGCAAGCTTCTCGGCATCCTGCGCGAGGCCGCCGCCCTGCTGCTGACCACCCTGCTGGCCGCCGGCCAGCTTCTCGGCGTCCTGCGCGAGGCCGCCGCCCTGCTGCTGACCACCCTGCTGGCCGCCGGCCAGCTTCTCGGCGTCCTGCGCGAGGCCGCCGCCCTGCTGCTGACCACCCTGCTGGCCGCCGGCCAGCTTCTCGGCGTCCTGTGTGATCTCGTTCATGGCTTTTCTCCTCCGTCGCCGGGCCGATCGTGCCAGCCTGGCCGTGTGTCGCGGCCGGTCAAGGCGATGGCCGTGTCCGCCGTCCTGGCCTGCCCATCTGAACGACGCTAATGCGCCGTTATGGTCCAGATGATGCACGACGCGTGCCACGCGGGCCGTCAAGATGTCCTTTCCTGCTCAACGGCGGCGGCGTCCGACGACCATGACGAGGATCGCCGCCGCGACGAGCGCGGCCACCGCGAGGTCCACCCACACCACGGCGACCAAGGCGACGGCGGCGACGGCCAGCAGCGCCAGGATGGCGATGGCGAACGCGATCGCCGCGACAACTCCCCGCCAGCGCCGCTCCCTGACGCCGCCCCGGTCGCGCGCCGTCCCCGCGAGACGGCCGCGTGGAAGCGGGGGCGAGGGCGGGGAGCGCACGAACGGGGGGTCCGGCGCCGTCCCCGTTTCCGTCCCCAGCAGACGCGCGCGCAGCGCCCACACAAAGGCGGGATCGAGCGCGCCCACGTCCGCGCGCCGCCGCAACAGCAGCCCTACCGCCGTCAGCGTCCGCTCCAGCGTCGCCTCGGTGGGCGGCCCTGCTCCCTCACCCGCAGCCATCGCGCTGGCCCTCCTCATCCTGGATCCGCCCGCGCAACGCCGTGAGTGTCCGCCGCAGCAATTGCTTGACTGCCCCCTCGCTCCGACCCATCCGCGCGGCCACGTCGTCGAAGCTAAGGTCGTCGTAGAAGCGCAGCTGGACCACTTGCTGCCCGTCGGGGGAGAGCGCTGCCAGGTGTTCCTCCATCCAGTCCGCGCGCTCCCACTCCGCGACCCAACTCTCGACCCGGATGTCCGCCTGCTCGGCGTCGTCCGCGTCCGCCGTCCCCGCGCCGGGCAGGGGGACGGCGGCGGGCCGGCGCGCCCTGTTGATCGCGGCGTTGGCGACGATACGCAGCAGCCACGCCGAGAAGGGCTGGCCGCGCTCCTCGTAGCGGCCGATGGCGCCGAGCGCGCGCTCGAAGGTCTGCGCCGTCAGGTCCTCGGCCTCCTCGCGCGTCCCGCTGTGGACCGCGCAGAACGCGTAGACCCGCGCCACGTAGAGGTCGTAGAGCGCGGCGAAGGCGGCGCGGTCGTGGCGCGCCCGCGCGATCAACTCCGGCCCGGCTTCCTGGCGCGTCGCTCCTCCTCTCCGCCCCACACCCCGCTCGGCGCGCCCTTATTGGTGTGTCCCCCCTGGCGTGCCCCTATTATAGGGAAACCGCGCACGACGTGAAAGGGTACGGTCAGACGGCCGGCTGTCGCGTCACTTTTTAGAGGCGGCTCGTGTTTACCCCATTGAGAGACAAGGCGGGAGACGACACCGTCAGGTGGCTCGTGTTTACCCTACGAGAGACGAGGCGGGAGACGACACCGTCAGGTGGCTCGTGTTTACCCTACGAGAGACGAGGCGGGAGACGACACCGTCAGGCGGGAGAAGAACAGCACATGGCGCGTCCATCCAACAATCAGGCCAACAATCAGGGGCCGTACCAAGGGCGCGGCGCACGGATCGCGGCCGGCGAAACAGCCATGACCCCGTGCGGCGCGCGGTGGACGCCGACGGCGCCGCGCGCCGCACGGAAGGCGGCGCCATGCGTATCCTCCTCATAGAAGACGACCCGCACATCGCCGCGATCGTGGGCGACGGTCTGACGGACGCCGGCTACAGCGTGGCCGTGGCGGCCGACGGCGAGGACGGCTTCCTCGACGCGCGCCTCAACAGCTACGACCTCATCGTGCTCGACCTGATGCTGCCCACGCTCGACGGCCTCGACATCGCCCGCCGCCTGCGTGCGGCCGGGAAGGCGACGCCGATCCTCATGCTGACCGCGCGCGATCGCGAACAGGATACGATCGCGGGGCTCGACGCCGGCGCCGACGACTACCTGACCAAGCCCTTCGGCCTCGACGAACTGCTGGCCCGCGTCCGCGCGCTGCTGCGGCGCGACGGCACGGCGCGGGCGCGCGTGATGCGCGTCGGCGACCTGGAACTCGATACGGTGACGCGGGAGGTGCGGCGCGCGGGGCGCGTCGTGGACCTCTCGGCGCGCGAATACGTGCTGCTGGAGTACCTGGTGCATCACGCGGGGCAGGTGCTCACACGCGCGCAACTCGAGCAATCCGTGTGGAGCGAGAGCGACGTGGGCAGTAACGTCGTCGAGGTGTACATCGGCTACCTGCGGCAGAAGGTCGATGCCCCCTTCGAGACGCCGCTGATCCGTACCGTCCGCGGCGTCGGCTACACCTTGCGGCCGTCGTAGGCGCCCACGCGGTGGCTCATGGACGGGCGAGGGTGTGACATACTCCAGGTATGATCGCGTTAGAGTGCAAGCTCGTGGCCGCCGCGGTTACGGACGGAGCGCGCATATATAAGGAGGCGTGGCAGGATAGATGGCCGGGCCAGGGAATGATGGAGCCGACGGGATCCCTTCCGAGGAGGCGTTGGAGGACGTCCTGACAAGGATGGGCCCGCTGCTGCGTCGGCGCGCGGCCGTGGGCGCGCCCGACCTCGCCTTCACGCAACGCCTGCGCGCGCGTCTCGCGCCGGACGCGGTCGCGGCGCCCGTCGTCGTCCCCGCCATACGGACCTGGACGCTCCGCCCCGCTCGGGTCCGGGGCGTCCGCGTTGCGGTCGGGTTCGTGGCCGCGCTGGTCGCGCTGGCCGCCGTGGGGCTGATCGCGGCGATCCTGTTGCTGAGCGCCCCGCCCCGGCCCCACCCGTCGCCCGTCGCCTGGCGCCCCCCCGTCCCCAGCCTCGCCGATCTCACGCGCGGCTTCCCCGCGCCCCTCATCGCGCGGGCGCAGGGGGCACAGGGGATACAAGGGGCGCTCGCGCCGACGCTGAGCCTGGCCGCCCACCTCCCCGGCGTTCCGTACGCCGGACGCGTGATCCTCCGGACGACGCCCCTGCCGGCGCGGGCGTTCCACCTCAGCGCTTTCCGCCTGGCGGCCCCCGCCACCGTCGCGACGCGGATCGCGCCGATCGCCCGCGTCCTCGGCGTCCGCGTGCCTCTCCGGCGCGTGGATCGGGGAGGCGAACGCTGGGTGGTGGGATCGACGGCCGGTCGGCTGGCGCGTCGATCTCGGGGCAGCGTCGCCGTCTCGCTCGCGACGGGCGAGCTTATCTATCATAGCTCGTTCGATGCGCGCTCGACGCGACGCGAGGTCTGGCGCGACAACGGGGCGGCCGTCGCCGCCGCGCGCGCCTGGTTGGCGCGGCTCGGGTGGCCGGGCGGCCGGGCGCCGCTGGGGGCCATCGAGCACAGCGGCCTCCCCGGCGGCCTGCGGGAGATCGAGTTCGGGTGGGTCGGCGTGGGCGCGGCGGCCACCGACGCGGTCACGCTGTGGATCACGCCGGGGGGACGCATGGTCGAGGCGGACGTGTGGCCCCCGGTGGAGGGCGCGCGGTCGATCCGGGCGCGCGACGTGGCGGCGGCGTGGACGGATGTGCGCGGCCGGCGGGTGCCGCTGGCGGTCGAAGGGGTGCCGCCCAACACGCGGGCGCCCGGCGTCGGCGTGATGCGCCATGTCACGATCGCGCACGTCTTGAGCACGGGGATCGATCGCCGCCTCTATCTCGTCCCGACCTACCACTTCGCGGGGACGGCGCGCCTGCGCGGCGTCCACGGGGAGCGCGTCTGCTACGCCCTGACGCCGGCCGACGCGGACGTGTAACAGTAGGGTCGGAGGCCTGCTGAGCGCCGATCCCCCCTCTGCTCCTCCTTTCGCCCTCTCCGCTCCTCCTTTCGCCCTCTCCGCTCCTCCTTTCGCCCTCTCCGCTCCTCCTTTCGCCCCCTCCGCTCCTCCTTTCGCCCCCTCCGCTCCCTCCGGGGGAACCTGGGGAGATGGCTCCCCCCAGACCCCCGGCATAATGCGGGATTAAGCGGTTCCCTTTGCCATGCGGCACACTGGGACCGCCGAGGGACCGGCCTGTCGTCCCACTGGGACCGCCGGCTTCCAGCCGGCAGACCGTCGCAACCGTCCTGGTCGGGCACACCGCGCCGTGCGCCCGCGGCTGGGGCCGGGGCCGGCTGGAAGCCGGCGGTCCCAGTGGGTACGGCTAGACCCCGCCACGTCACAGACCCTGCGCGGGCCGGGGCGCCCAGCGCGACGCGGCGCATTCGTGTTACCGTGAAGAGGCCGTGGCGCATTCGTGTTACGAGGCTGTGGCGCATTCGTGTTACCGTGAAGGGCATGGTTTGTGACGTGGCGGGGTATGGCGGCGTCCGTCGATCTCCAGCGCTTGTGTTTGGCGGGGGTCTGGGGGGAGGCGTCTCCCCAGGTTCCCCCGGAGGGGGCGGAGGGGGCGAATCGGACGTCCCCCGGAGGCGCGCTGGACCGCCGGCCGCAGCCGGGGGGCCAGTTAGCCATGGGCGGAGGGGGAGATGGAGGGGAAGAAGGCGACTTTTCACAGACCGTGTGAAGGGGTAGTAAGTAAAGGAGAGCATGATGGCGCAAGGGGACGACCCGGTCTTCACGAGGCCGGAGGAGTATGGCATCGAGAATCTGGAGGCGCCGGGCGAGCCGGATCGGGCGCGCGAGACGCCGTCGGCGCCGGTCCTGGGGACCGGGCGGGAGGCCAGGGAGGAGCACATGCGCGCGCACGACGCCCAGGGCGCCGCCCCGCCAGGGCTCGATACGGGAGACAAGCGGGACAGGGTCGAACGCCGCGCGGCGCGCGACGACGAGCGCGAGGGCCTGGACGAGGTTGGCCTCTGACCCGGCGTGCCTCTCATGGTATGCTATATAGTAAGGAGTGATGAGGCATGCAAGCGGAGGCGAAAATCACGAGCAAAGGGCAGGTGACGATCCCGTGTGACATCCGACACGCCCTGCGAGTCGAGAAGGGCGACACGGTGATCTTCGAGGTCGCGGACGACGGCGTGCGGATTCGCCCCCGCCACGCGGGTGCCGTTCGCGCGTTCGCGGGCGCGTGTCGCGTTGGGGCGGGCAAGACGGCGGCGGAGATCGTGGCCGAGGTGCGCGCTCTGCGAGACGGTTGATGATTACCGCGATCGACACGAACATCATCGTAGGCGTGCTGGAAGGCGCCGAAGCGGTTGCCGAACATCTCGCCACCGTTATCGACCGGCTGGCGGAGCATGGATCACTTTTCATCACGCCAGTTGTATATGCCGAGTTGCTGGCGGCGCCGTCTCGCTCGCCAGCTATCGTCGACGCTTTCCTACGAGATACGCCCGTTCAAGTCGATTGGACCCTGGACGAAGCGGTGTGGCGGGAAGCTGGTCTAGCCTATCGGGCTTATGGGCAGTAGCGTCGGGCTGAAGGCGAGCGATTGGCGCCGCGCCGTATACTGTCCGATTTCATTATCGGCGCGCATGCCCTTCGCCGCCACGCCACGTTGCTCACATGGGACGAAGGCGTCTATCGGACGTATTTCTCCGACCTCGCGATTGTCGCGCCGTAACCGACAAGGGGGTCAGGTCTTTAGAGAGGTCAGGCCTCATCAGGCCGGGAACAGCGTGAGCGTGGCCTGGCTCTCGGTCGTGACTCGCACGCGGTCGGGGAGCAGGATGGCGGAGACCTCTAGGCGCACGCCGAAGCGGCCGGGCCAGTAGAGCCCCGGCTCGACGGTGAAGCCGCTATACGGGAGGAGCGGCCGGTCGTCGGGGAACTCGACGTCGTCGATGTTGGCGCCCATCCCGTGGATGTGGTCGACGCCCAGGCTGTGCCCGGTGCGATGGACCAGCGCGCCGGCCAGGCCCGCCTCCGCGACGACGGCGCGCGCGATCCGGTCGACCTCCCGGCCCGCGATGGGCGTTCCGGCCCGCGCGGTGCCCTCGACGGCGGCGAGCGCGGCGTCGCGCGACGCCGCGGCGATGTCGAAAGCGCGGACGAGGTCGGCCGGCGGCGTCGGCCCGGTGTAGGCCATCCAGGTGCTGTCGGCGTAGGGGGCGTCCTCGGCGTCGCGCACCCTGGCCCACAGGTCGATCAGCAGCACGGAGTCCGGCGGGACCGGCGCGCCGGGGCTGTCGGGCGCGACGCTATAGTGCGGGTCGGCCGCGTTGGCGTCGACCGCCACGTCAGGTCCGTCGCCAGGGGCGAGCCCTGCCTCCGCGAACGACACGCGGATGACCTCGGCCAGCAGCCCCTCGGTGGGCAGGTCGCCGCGCCCTAGCAACGCGGCGCACCGTTGCAGAGCGGCCTGGCGGGCCGCGTCGACGCCGTGGGCCGCCCGTTCGTGGAGCGCGCGCTGCCGCTCATCCCACACCTCCAGCGTCGCGATGAGGGCGCCCGAGGAGACGACGTCGACGCCGTACGAGCGCACGAGCTCGACGAGCCCGGCGTCAACGCGCGAGACCGTCGGCAGCAGGCCGCGCTCGACGTACTCCATCGCCACCCGTCCGCTCGCTGGGAGCAGCGCGCCGAGCAGGGCGGCCATCTCCTCGAAGCCACCGTAGAGGGTGACGGGGCAGTCGAGGCCCGCGACGGAGTGGCCGTCGACGCGCGAGGCCAGCACACGCGGCTCGCCGCGCCCGTGCGCCGGGAGCCACAGGAAGGCGCGGCGGGTCAGGATGCCGGAGGTCAGGCCGAGCAACCGGGCGAAGAGAGGGTTGTTCCAGCGAAAATCGGCGATGAGCCAGCCGTCGAGCCCCGCCTCGCCGACCACCCGCGTCCACCGCTCCAGCCGCGTCCCCAACACACTATCACCCACAGCCATCGTTCAGCGTCCTTATCTGTATCTTTAATCCATCACGGCGTCTAGACGACCCCGCGCAACCCCGCGCCGCTTCATCATACATCGCGGCGCCGAGGGACCGGGCCGTCCACGGGGAGGTCCGCGTGCAGCGCCCATTCGATCAACGATCCGTTGACGCGTTGGTGAAGCCCGCGACACGCCCGCGACCAGAGACGTGGACGTGGGGGCCCATGGTGTGTGCCATTTTTTCGCACCCACTGGAAGCGCCGGCGGTCCCAGTGAATACGTCACGCGCTACGCGAAAAAGTGACGCGCGCCCGAGGAACACGCCCAGCCCTCTCGCGGCATGGCGGCGGCCTTGGTGGTACGTAGCGCGAAGATGCGGACAGGCTTTACACCAAGGCGCGGCGCGGACACAGGCACGAAGGGACGGATGGGCTACACTCACGTCCTTGTCTCTTGGTCCAGACGCGCCACGCGCCAGTGTAGCCCATCGAGCAGCAAGCGCTGCACCAGCGGTAACGAGCGTTGCGTTTCCGAAGGAGTGAGGCGCATCAGCACATCTGTGAGCCGTTGCAACGGTCCCGCCCCCCACATAGGCGCCTGCTCGGCCATGCAGCGCACGAACGCATCCGTGAGCGGCGTCCCGCGTGCCGTCGCGAAGAGCGCCACCCAATCGTGTACGATCTTCTGGACATCGGGGCTGTCCGGTGTCGCGCCGCGCTCGAGGGCGACGCGCGCACGGTCAGCAATGGCCGTCATGCCCTCGTTCCACCACGTCGGGTCGACGGCGTGCTCGCGCATCCCATCCCAGAACCCGGCCATCCCATCCTGTGCCGCCGCCACAAGCGCGGGATCGGCCATGAGCGAGCGCAGCTCTACGAGCGCGGCCTCTTGGTCGGGGGAGAGGTCGTCGGGGAGGCGCGCGACGAAACCGCGGACCATGTGCTCCTGCCAGGTCTCCGGCGCGGCTGCGTCCACCAGCAGCGCGCGCACGGCGGCGGCGAGGAACCGGCGTCGCTCCTCGTCCCCGCGCAGCGCCACGCGCCCAAAGGCGTGGAGGTCCTCTAACGACGCGTCCCCGTCGCCGGCGTGGGCCTTCGCCCGTTCCAGCAGGTCCCGGATGCGCGTCAGGTGGCGCATCTGGAGGGCGAGGGCGTCGAGGTGCAGGTCGATCGCTGTTGTGACGGGCATGTCGCCCGCCAGCAGCCGGCGAATGTCGGCGAGCCCGAAATCCATCCGGCGCAGCGTGCGGATCAACTCCAGCCGCCACACCTCGGCGGCCGCATACAGGCGATAGCCCGACGGCGCCGTGGCGGTGGGCGGGAGCAAGCCAATGTCGGCGTAGTAGCGGATCGTCTTGACGGGGACACCAGTGAGCTTGGCGACCTCGCCGATGGTGTAGAGTCCCCTATCCATGTGTCTCGCTTCCTCCCTTCTCACTATACCCCCTTGACTCTCCAGCTACTGGAGGCCCTATGCTCCTAGTCGTTGGTGAGAGCGCGGAGAGTCGCGGCGCTACAGGGGAGACAAGACCGTCGTCGCCAGCCCTTGACCCTGACGCGGCGTCAGGGTATACGGTGGTAGCGTGACGATGATCGCAGGTGAGATCCCTTGACTCTCCAGTGACGGGAGACTGTACAGTGGAGGCGCGGGCCACTCACCGATAGGGTGGACGCCCGCCGGATGCGGACCTCCAGCGCGGCGTGGGCCGTGTGCGCGCGCCCCGCGAATAACAGACAGGAGAGGATTCAGACATGCAACTCTCTATCATCGACACGGAGGCGATCTACCGCCGCCTGCTCGACACACCCGACGCCGCGCGGCGCGAGGCGATCTACCGTGAAGACCTGCTCGCGCCGTTCGGCGGCCTGTTCCGCGCCTTCGGTGGTGGGGACTCCCTCGCGCAGGCGAAAGCGTGGACCCTGTACACGCCGGAAGAGTTCGCCAACAACGCGCGCCCTACCATCGTGTCGATCCTCGACCGGCTCGCCTCAGCCGACGCCTGGCGCACGACGGCCACAGCGCTGGAGCGTGGCGTGGCGGCCTTCGCCCCCTACGCCGACCGCATCGCGCTGGGGACCGTGACGTGTGCCCTCGTCATCGCCGGCAAGGCACGGGCCAACCCACTCGATCGGGGCTACACGGGCTTCGGCGGCATGCCCGGCTACGTGCTGGTGGTCTACAGCGACCCGAACGACTACACCCTCCCGCGCATCGGCGGGGCGTCCGTCCACGAGTTGAACCACAACGCGCGCTTCTCCGCCTTCCCCTTCAACCCCATGACGGTGACCGTGGGCGAGTACATCGTGGCCGAGGGGCTGGCGGAAGCCTTCGCCGCCGAGCTGTTCGGCGAGGGGGTGGTGGGCTTCTACGTGACCGATGTCGCCGAGGAGGATCTGCCAGCGGCGAGACGCACGATCGGCGACGCGCTGGACGTGACCGGCTTCGACGCGGTGCGCGGCTACATCTTCGGCGACACGATCGCGGCGCGCATGGGCTTGCCCCTGGCGGGGGCGCCCGACTACGCGGGCTACGCGCTGGGGTACCGCACGGTCCGGCAGTACCTGGAGCGCACGGGCAAGACCGCCGCCGAGGCGACGTTTGTCCCCGCGGCCGAGATCATCGCCGCGTCGGGCTTCTTCGCATAGGAAACCTGGGGAGTGATGCCATGAGAGGACGCCGATACCGCGTGCCCTGCCCCGGATGCGGGGCGCTCGTGCCGGATAGCGACGGGCCCGCGCACAAGTACGTCGTCGCCGCGCCGGGTTGCTGGGCGATCTTCGGGGAGGTCACCGCCCGCGCGTACGGCGACTTCGACTACCCCGCCGTGCATCGCCTCACGATCGACGCGTACATGGCGCAGCACCCTGGCAATGCGGAGCATGACCGGCGGCAGCGGCAGTCGGTGGCGATCCATCTCTGTGGGCTCTACTTGGCGATCGAGGTCGGCATGCCGCTGCCGAGGGTCACCGCGGAGCTGAGGCGGCTCACCGACCAGCAGGCGGACTGGCCCTTCCTGCCCGCGCCGCTGGCGCCGCGCTGGATGACCGTTATCGATGTGGCCGGGGCGGCCGATCTGGACAGCCATGCGGCGCATAGCGAGCGCTGGGCACGGTCGGTGTGGGAGGCATGGGGGCCGTATCACGAGGCGATACGACGGTGGGCAGGAGGGCCGTCGCGCTAGCGCCGTCGCTCGGCCATGCGGAGCGAGGGAACAGGGAAGGGAGGCAGGCGCGCTGCGGCGTCCTCTGCAGCTAGATAGGAGGCTTATGGACATCGTCGTTCACGACACCCTCGCGCTCCTGCGGCCGCTCTTCGTCGAGCGCGTCCGCCCCAAGGAACTCCTGTCGCGGGCGCAAGAGCCCCTGTTCGGCCCGCACGGGCTCCAACGATGGATGAGCGTCCCGATGAAGGAGAAGGAGCGCGGCGGGTATGCCGTGATGCAGGCGGCGCAACAAGACGGCTACGACGTGATGATGGCGCAGCAAATGTGGGGCCTCTTCGACCCAGGGCGCAAGCCGGAGGCGTCGGCGTGGGCCTTTGATCGCCTGAACTCCGCCCATACGTTAGCAACCACACAAGCATTGCTCCAGACGTACGCGGAGGCCCTCCCCGCGCCGGCGGACCTCCCACGCGTCGAATGCGTGCTGGTGCCCGCCGATCCCGCCAACTGGAACCTGATGATGATGAACCACGGCCTGAGCCTATTTGGGGGAGCCCCCGGCCACCTGCTCGCCGAGGTGTGGCCGAGCGCGGGCAATCTGGTCCGCCTGAAGCCGGCGCTCGCGCGCGTCTACGCGCACAACCTGCGCTGGGCGTCCGTTCCCTCGATGGGGGCAGCGACGCTGGCCGATATCCTGGTCGTGGAAGGCCTGAGCGCGGCGTTCGTCGCGGCTGTCTGCCCCGACATCCCCACCGCGCCCTGGCTCGTCGCCTTCCACCCGGCCGGCGATTGGCCGGACGCCCTCGCGGCGGTCGCGCACATGTACGGCGTCGCGACCTACGACGACATTGGCTCCAACGTGTATGGCTCACGGGTTTCCTCGGACGGCGCGCGGCCGCCCGCGGCGCGGCCGCTGGACGCCGACGAGCTCGCGTACGCCCACGACCTGATCGGCGCCGCGTTGGGCGCCACGACTCCGGGCGTGATCGCGGCGTACCTCTATGGCGACGCGTTGGTGGCGCCGCAGGGGCATCCGACCGTCGGCCTCCCGCCCTATGCGGGCTGCGAGGTCGGCTACCGTATGGTGCGGGCCTATCTGCAACGCACCGGGAAGAGCGTGGTCGAAGCGATGTCGACGTCCTCGGTACAGATACTCGCGGAGGCCGCGACTGTCGCGTGAGTTGGGCGCGTGGCCTCCGTAGCGGTCGTCATGCTCAGCGGATCGGCCGCTTCTTATCGAAGTGGTCGACCTCAGCGGATCGGCCGCTTCTTATCGAAGTGGTCGACGTCGGCCGGCTACAGCCGGGACAGCCCGCTCGTGGCCAGGGCACGGCCAGGGCACGGCCCCGCGTCGAAGCCAGCGCGCAGCCATGCCTTGTAACCCTTGCGCCCCGCGGGCCCAGGGTCATGTCTTTCTCGCCTTGACGGCGAGTTCGTAGGGGCGTCTAGTACAGCTTGGCGCAAGTAACCCAGCGATTGGCGCCGGCCCGCGACTAAAGCTGCATGGCAAACCGCGCACACTGACGTGTCTCGACGGCTCACATAGACCGCCCACTTATTTGAGCCAACGTGTACTAGCCAGACGCCCTTGGCGCGGGCCCAGGGTCTGTGACGTGGCGGGGTCTGGCCGCGCCCGTCGATCTCCACGTGCTTATGGCGGGGGTCTAGAGCGCCGTTCAAGTAATCATCCCCCGAAAAATCAGGCTGCGCAGCGGAGATCGACCGGGCCAGGGAGGCGTTGGAGGATATGCAGGTTCTCGACCACGGCCATGCGACGCGTGTCGAAG
>JAABUO010008091.1_pt1 | contig 11920 bp, 15 predicted proteins | sample 5559291 | NCBI WGS metagenome assembly JAABUO01 (sample SAMN10711878, study PRJNA513372) | rock metagenome | isolation source: Antarctica rocks | place: Antarctica: Victoria Land, Finger Mt sud | reverse complement strand
ATCATGGCAATTCAAATGAGACCAAAAGCCTCCTTGTTGATCCAGAATGTTAACTCCTTTTGGTGTTTGTGTGACCTATCCAAAGTTAGGCGTCAGAGACACTTCTTTTGTCGACGCTGTTATGTACACATTTTATCCCTCCTCTGGAGACTGAATACTATAATACCTGTCTGACAGCTCTGGCTGTTGGATCAGCCACGTCCTGCAGCACTGCCAGCTTCATCATGTCCACAGCTGTGGCATAGTACGCACGGTTGTCTTGCTGAGCATGCATAGCGTGGTCCACTTTTGAAAGCAGGTCAGCCAGCCAAGCGCCTCCTTGCAGGGTGGCTAATGACTTGATGCTCTGGATGACGTCCCAAGAGGAGGAGTGATTGACCAAGCTCCAGAAGAACCTGCATCGTGCACAGGCTTAACTACCAATCAATACATAGTACGACTTTGGTATTACCGTGGTATGACCATATCATGGTATAAACATGGTGGTGACATTTCTATAGCACTTCATTGTTTCTGCTTGAACATCTGCAATGCTTACACGCACAGCCTGACTACAGTAAGACTATATTACCAGTACAGTTAAATGTTCATGCTATTGTGTAAACTGTCTACAAAGGAAGATGTTATATGCTTTGTGGGGTGCCCCCAGCAGGTGGGCTTCATTGTATGCTTCATCAGGATTTCAGAGACATGCTGCACGTCGCACAGCCCACGTGCCAGTCATACAAACCACAATGATTTAGCAAAACACCCTGAATCAGCAAACAAATGCCTTCAGCCCCTGAGCCATTCATCCACGCAGTCTTTTAATCCAAACATCAGACCAGACCACCAAAAGGGACTCTATAAAACCAATGTAGTGACTCATGCACAGCTCACCTGTCTATCAACACATCACTCAGCCGCTGTAAGCCTCCACCGTCATCTGCTGCTGCTGTCACTCTGACACTGCTCTCCTTCTGCTCATGCTTGACGTGTGCTGCGATGCTGCTGCTGCCTCTGCCATTCTGAGCCTGTACCTCTTCTGTTTTGAACACCCCCTCCTCTGTCTTATGACTACTGCTCTGTGCTGATACTTGCACAAGAGACTCGGCTTCTGGTAGAAGAACGCCAAACTTGACCATGGTTTCTGTGGCCCAGGGGGACATGTCTACTGTTTTGGTACCAGTCTCCTGCAGACTGTCTACCACTTCAGCAAAATGCTCGTGTACGTCTACTGCTCCAGCACCAGACTGCTGGTTGTTGTTTGCCAGATGAGCGAGCGCAGCTGTAGGCGTGTTTGAAGCAGCCCCATCTACCAAGGGCTGGTGTGGGGTGTCAGCCCTGGTCGACAAAGGATGCATGCGTACCTTCTGTCCTTCTGGAAGGTCAACAGCCATTGGGTCTGCATACGCATGCTCAGCTGGCTGCTGACTCACTGCCTCATGCTCAGCTGGCCTCTGAGTAGCGGGCTCCTGCTTGAGGCTCTCATTGACTGCCTGTGAGGCGATAGATTGAGATGACTGATGCAGGGATGACAGGTTTTGGTCTGTGGTCTGGTGAAAAATAGCCAGAGCGCAGCCATTAGGTGATACCGCTGCTGCAGCGCAGCTGCCGGGAAGCTGCCACTTGGCTTGCAGGTGGAGTGTGTGTGGATGAAGGACTTGGGCCTCTAGCTGAAGTGGGCTGCCTGCAAACACCGAGGACATAATCTGTGGTGGATACATGTGTCAACTGGGACTAGTGACAATCATGTATTTCATTGGACATCTGCAAGGTGGGAATGTAACGAAGGGGATGTTACAGGTGAAATGGACTGTGAGAATGTGCTCCAGGTGAGATGGATAAAGCATCACAGACAGCAGCATTGAGGTTTGTGTGATACAAGCCTGGGACTGGCATGTGCACACACTAATGTGATGCTGCTGTGTAGTTGCTTCATGGACTGCCTCATGAAATGTGTACACAAATATACCACACAGTTTTGTGACAAAGCTCATTGTTGATCTTGTTGAATCATCTGAAGTTGGATCTGATTTATTCACAAGCTTTCACCTGTTGAACACAAGGAAATTAAGCACGTTTCAGCCAGTCTAGCACTTGCCGTACCTGTGCTCGCGAGCAGAAACAGCTGTCAAGCTCAGTCCCAGCCTTTTGAGCCCCACACATGTAAACGAGACAGTGCCGGGTCACAAACATGTTGACAGGCAGACGCATCTGCTTACGTGGCTGCCATGCAGGCATATAGACAAGAGCGGACAAACCAGCATGCTAACAGGCAGATTGTACACAGTGTTATCACTAGAACCGTCACTGTTCCTGTTACTGCCACTGTTACTGCCACTCTTACTGCCACTGCAACTTTGACTTTGAGTGTGACCGTGATCGTGACTGTCACCGCCACTATCATTGACATTGACACTGATACTCATACTGATTTTGCCACTGTGGCTGTGACTATCACTATGTAGAGGTTACACAGGGCCAATGACACATGCATGTCAATATCAGCAAGCAGGCAAGCATGCAAAAAGGGCGAACCTACCTGGAGCTGCTGTCATCAATACCACTTGACTGCCATCACTGCTGGCCATCATCTGAGCAGACCCAAACTGATGTGGGGGGCAACCCTTGTCCTGGAGGGGCCCGCCTGGGGTCTGATAAGAAGCCTGCAATGTCCAGCTGGCGGTCTCAGACATGGCCTTGCTGCCTGAATGCTGCAGATAGCGACCCATTGCCAGTTTGCTTGGTGATGTGTGGCTGAGGATGAGTAGAGCATTGCCTACACATTGCACAGAGCAGCTGTTGGTAGACTGTGTGTGATCTGGTATGGAGGCTGTCCTGCCTAAGTATACTAACAGACATGCATTGGACGGAAGCACAGGTTACATCAGGAGCTTTATCTGCATCCAGCCTGACGGCCATGGTAACCACATGAATGATATGAGCACCTTCTGGGTATGGGAAGTCAAGAACCCTGTCAAGAACCCTGTCTGCATCCAGCTTGACGGCCACGGTAACCACAGGGATGTTGTGAGCACCTTTTGCATAAGGAAAGTAAGGCCAGAACAAAGACCACACAGTAAACTTGCATGGAGGATGAACCTGCTGATTGCGGGGCAAACATGCACTCCAACACAGCATCTCCAGCAGGTGCCTCAATCATGCCAACTTGCTGACATGTCACTGACTGTTGCCCGGTTGCATGGCCAAGCTCGGTGGGATTTCCCTTGAAAGAGATCATACGCAGCCTGTTGGGTTGCTCCAGGGTTCGAATGGCTGCCGTGAGGGTTGCATTGGGGCTGACTGCGATGGTGGCATGGGTGATGGTGCCAGGGCAGTTCAGGGGGGTGGGGGGGCTGACATGCCAGGTAGGCATGCCAGCAGCAGCTAGAACATTCCAGAAGAACTGCGATAGCAAGATGATTGTCAGCATGCCTTCAGGTTGACTAGTGGTCGTAATGGCAGTATGGACTGTGCCAGCTTCCTTGAGGGGAACTCATTTGCCAGGTAGGCTTGACAGCAGCAGCTGGAAAACTCCACAGCAGATCTGTGGCAGAACTATCAGCCTGTTGCAAGGTGTCACCAGGGCAGAGACAGGCATCCCATTAGGAGTGACAAGGCTACAAAGCTGCCATGTATGATGCTTCTGAGGCATGCAACAGCTGAGGGGTCAATCTTAACATTGGAGGTCTGTGCTGGTGAGCATCAGCAGTGGGCTTTATGCTCATTTTGCAGGCCACAACTTTCCCGTGACACAGCTGTGCACAATGCATATGAAGGTTGAACCACAGCTTGCACGTTGACGACAGCATTCATTTTGCAGGTGAGCTCACCAGAATAGTGCCATCAGACGAAACAGCAGCTCCACAAAGACTGCTGCTTCTCACCCAATGCGGCACCCGTTCTGTTTGTCCTTGCGTACTGCTGAAGGGTTTGCTGGTTGCAAATCGGGCATCGATGCCTGGCTCAGAGGCAGTGTCTTGCGCGATGCCTTGATCCTCACACATGGGCTCAAGATTGTGGGCTTGCCTTTGTCTTCTGGCCCAGGTTGACGGAGGGTGTAGGAAAGTAGCTGTCACTGCGAAACAGTGCGAGGCTGGTACCTGGCTTTGTCGGTGGCTGGTCACTACATGCAAGTTGCTCACGGCCGTGCACACAGCCAAGAGCAGGGTCCAGGGGCCAAGAGACATGTACCAAGGTTTGCGACAGCACTTGTAATGAAGCTGTTGTGCCAAGCATGGCTGGGTGAGGAGGTTGTAGTTCTGGTCCAGGCCTGGATACAACCTGATCTTGCCATTAGAAGGGAGACGTGAGTGCCACCAGGTGACCAGGCCAGAGCAATGTTGTCACGTTCGGCCTGAGGGTCACGCTTGTCTACAAGCAAATAGTGCTGCACATACACACAATGCTGTATCATGACATACTATACTGTGAGACATAGTAAAATGACATACAACGCTGTATGCTGTGTGGAAGATCTCTATAACGCCCCAGATCACCTGAGCTTCCGCTGGTGACACTATGGTAATATAGATCTCATCAGACAACGAAGTGGACTGCAGTGCCAAAAAGTTGCTTTTGACGTCCCAGCACACCTTGCTCACAGGTGGTTGGCCCGACAGGATTGTCTGCTGACAGCTGAGCATCGCGGGTTTGGGGCGCAAACGCAAGATTGAAGTCGGAGAAGACAAGGGCTTGAGATTTGCAAACGAATGGAATAGGGCAAGCAGCAGGCAGCACGAGTAGCATGCAGGGTTCGATCACTGGGAGTTAACTTTGTGACTACTGATTTGCGTGGGTTCGGAGCGACTGGCGAATCGAAACATATGTGTTTTCCGTGTAACATATCATGCCTCAGATCATGCCTTGTCTTGTAACAGCATTGGCAACGGCAGGTGCGGCGGCAACTTCTGGATGGCAAATGCGGTTTGATACAGGTGCGCAGGTCACTTCGAGTGTGGTGGCATAAAGCTGAAGCTTGAGCAACTTTGGCAGCAACCTCTTCAACAAGCACCAGATGAGCCCATGTTTGTGCCCTGGCCTCTGTCATCATGCTGTTCTGCATGCAGCTCCAGTGCCATGCAGGCCCAAATTGATTGTTTGGTTTGGCAAGATTTGATCGCCTAAAATTGATTGTGCATGCGAAATTGCAGATAAGCTATATGTGCAGTCTGGTGTCTCAGGCAAGACAGAATACCACATTGATGTATAGCCAGATGTCCAAAGCTTGGGTCTGCCCCACCTATGTCATCAATTAGCCTGTTAATGCAGGCTCTTGAGCGGCTCACAGCTTGCCCTGCATGCTGACGCTGTGCATGAGATCATGTACTCACTGGATTCAGCATATATAGAAGTTAAGGGATCTTCTGAGTCATGGGCCGTCTACAATTTGTAGACGGCCCATGACAGCTGCTTTCAAAGCTTTGAAAGCAGCTGCACATGCTTGCAAGCAAAGCTTGAAAGGTGCACTGGGCGCAAGTTACACGCAATGTGTCCTTGCATGATTCACGCTTTGCAAACATGCGACAGCACTCAGGTACATGAGCAGCATGTATGTGTGCACTGTGTGCATTCTCTTTGAAATTCATGCTGAGCGGTCATAGCTGCAGCATAACAAATGAGCTCATCAGCTCTTGAACATCTTTCAACTGCACATGCAGCTGCATTGAAAGGGGGTTTGAATTCAGGCAACTTGCTGAACAAGCTAACATATCTGGATGCGTTTTTCAAACAATGCAGCATAGACAGCTCAGCCATGCTGCAAGCTAGCTTTAACCACCCAACAAGTTTGACAGCTCATGGCAGAGCCTCAGCAATCTTGCTTAGCGCCATTCACTTGTGTCAAAGTAAAGGAATGACCGTGTCTTCTTCGTGACCATGTCAGATAAAACACAGGTCAACCAACTTGTTAACCCCCTTCAGTTGCAGCAACTGTGTGAAACTCAGAAGCACTATCAAACAGCAACACTGACGCAAGTTTGCACAGCTACAGCTACAGCTTCAGCCCTGCCGTTTCATTTTGCACCGCATCATATGGTTGCATTGCACTGCAGAACTTTTGAGTCCAGCTGCAAATTTGCCTCATTAATGTGAAAGCATAGCTCATCCTATCCTTGCACTATCCATGGATGCTGCAGTGCATCTAATGCTGATAGCTGCTTTGCCAGCAGCAAATCCACAAATATCTTCAAGGCATCAGGCTTGCTGACAAGAAGCGAGTCTATCATCAATCCAATCTGATGCATGTCGGATATCTTATCATACTGACCCATCTGCATCACACAGAGTGATGTCATGTATTTGTTCGAGCGCAACTGCATTTCCCTGTTCAATTCAAGCAATCCATGAGGCTGACGCTGATGATCTACATTGAGACATAGCGAATAACAAGAGTACGACTACTTCCATGCATGGTATCATGTGCACTGACCTGATTCAGTGTGCTTGCACTCCACTTATCCAATAGATCAAGAGACCATTCAGTACAGTCAGGGCCTGCACACTCCATGTCCACAACAACATATTCGCCTTCAACACCATGGCGGGTCAACACATTTGGGAGTCTGAAGTCATGCATGACTATATCCTCCGCATGCAGAGCAGCAGCAGCAGCACAACAGTCCCTACTGAATTGCTGAATTTCCTGCAGACAATGAGGCCAGGCCCAAGTCAGTTACTTGCAAAAGGTGTGTCTTGCACAAGTCCGACCAATGCGTTGTGACGAAAACCATGGCAATTGAGTGTGCACAACAGATGGGCTGAGTAAGGCATTGGACGCAAACATCAAGATGCAGCAGCAGCAGCAGCAGCAGCAGCAGCAGCAGCAGCACATCTGTTACACATAGCTAGGGCTTCAGAAACAAAGCTGGCATTACCCATAGTGTCCTGGGATTTGCTGGCGGCCCATACTGTTCAAGAGTGACTTCATAGTCCTTTTTCCTTAGAGCAAGCTGGGGAGGCTTGATGGTGTGGACCAGGTTGGGATGGCGGTTGGCAATCCGGTATACTTTTGCAACAAAGTCAAAGTTGCTGCCTGGGCTATGGGTTGCCACCCAATCAGGGAATTGCTTGATCTGCTTGTACACCCTGCAAAGATGGTAATCACACGCAATGCTTCGGCCCAGCTGCTGCAACACAAATTTTGTTAAGCAAAAGGAAGCTCAGCAAAGCACAGACAAAAGGTGCCCATTGGTATTAGGTATCTTTGCTCTCACATTAAACGTCACCTGCCAGCACTTTGCAGAGTGATTGTCACATATTCACTTCGTCGCCAAGGCTTCAGAAGCAGCATCCTGCAACCCAAGTCTGGGAGTTTCTGGGCAACTAGAGTGATCCAGCGAGTCAGATTGCCCACAGCAAACAAGAAGAGTGCTCTATGCTTGCAAGACGACATGTCAAATTCTGTCTTCATCCATTGTACCTGCACTCACAATGACTAACAGCCTTGTATGTATCGCAGTGGCAAGCGTTCAACAACATATTGCACGGACAGCTTGTGCTGCAAATACTATGCATAGGTGGCGCATGGTCAGTTAACAATGACAGCGATACAGAGAATAATCTAGCAGGCGAAGACTGGCCCAACATTGACTGCAGATGCGCACTAAATCAATAACATCTGAACAATGTTGTGAATGCTGAGCAGACATTCAATGACTATTGCTGCATCAAGGCAATAGCATGAACAACACAAGATGACCATACCTCGCCAAGATGATTGAAGAGGCCAAGTTTGATAAGGAGACCAGCAGCAGCATAACATGGTAAGTATTTAACACTGCCATACTGCAGTGGTGAAAAGCCTCCCTTGACGTACTTCTCAATATCCTCGACAGCTTCATGAATGCGACCCTCTGCCTGCATTGACACACTTCAATATTGACACTAGAAAGGCCTGAATGTGACAGCAACACTCTTAGCAATGCGCATATTTTACAAAAGTTGCCGCAGAATAATGCTGACCTTGTCCTCGCCCACCAGCACGGTTGCACCACCACTGATGAGCAGCATATCTGGCATGTCAAGCTTCTGGCTCAGCACACTTGAGGGGTTGCTGCTTCTGTCCTCAGTCATGTTGCCTGATGGCTCAACTCTGAGATAGTGTTCCGTTCCTGGAAGGGAAACTATCTGCATCATGAGCCCAATCAGTGATGAACGGAGGTTGGATGCGATGGAGCCGTTTTGACATTGCAGACAGCAGCTCTGAAGCAGCCCCACGTGCACGCACATGCTGAGTTTGCCAAAGCCATCATTGGCACCTGAAGGCAATGGTCATGAGCAAATAAGTTTGGGTGATGGCAGGGGGCAGATGATGATATGAACCCTATGTAATCGATGGCAGCTGTATGTCGTTGCATGCACTCCAGCAGGGCTGTCAAGTTGATTGCTGACGTGAACATCCAATCGTGCTGAAACAATCAGCACCATAACAAGCTCCACTGCAGAGAAGGCGCAACAAGACAGCACAATTCAGATCGAGGCACACCCTGAGTAGACTCTTCATAGTACTTGGAATGAATGTGTGCATCATTACGGTAGTCAACTCCTCTCCACCGTGGAAAGGCACCTCCTCGACAAGGCTGCTAATATGTGAAAGGCCTCCACTTGACTCTGGTATCAGAATGTCTGGCGAATCTGCCTGCAAGTGCACCTAATGCAGGTTGGGCAGGCACAATTTTGCACAATTTTGCAATGACTACTCGCATCCAACAAGCCATCACTGTATCATGCTTTCTAAAGCATTTGCATGCAGAAATAGCTTCTACCATCAGGCCCATAGCAAAAGGTCTAGAGACCTCGCACCTCATCAAATGCGTCCAATGATACAGGGATTCGACGGCCGTCCTTATGAATAAGGAAATCCAAAAAAGTATCGGCTGGAGGAAGGTCACGTAAAGGCTAACGTCACGTAAAAGTAATCCTTGACAAGAGCAGTCTTAGCATCTGCACAACAATGACTTACTGCAACGACTTACTGCACTTGTATGAACTCGATTTCAAAAACTGCAGGTGTGCCTCTAAGCTGGTTCATGGGTTTTACATTGTCAAAACATAATTGTGGTGCAAGCAGCGAGACAAGGCAATCAAAATCTACCAACACCCGTGCACACTTTTGTGCAAGACCAGACTCATGCGCTAAGGGTCTCCTCTTTCCCATCATTATAATTTGTGCATAGACACGCTGCTGTGGCACTACTTGGTACGACGTTGAGCACAAGGACATCCCTACTGAAATTCACACGCATGGTGTTGTCACTTTATAATCAGAGTATGCTCGCAGCCAATTGAGGTTTCTGTTTACTGAATTGTAAGGTTTGGTTCACGTGGTCATATTGCACAATAGAGCACATACGACGTGATATACCTTTCCGTGCCTTCTTCGCGACAGGAGCTTCTTCGTGAGCACTGTCTTTACCTACAGGGTTGAGCTGTGGACCATGGCAAAAGTGAGTGTTGATCAGTTGAGACAGTCAAGCAGTCACAGTCAGCTGTGAAATCTGAACGCAATATTTGGAAAGCAGGCTGCTCAGACAGCACCAGAATGCTAGAAAATGGCATATCAATGTTGCTTGCTGATGTCCACCATGCTTCCATTGGCAACATTCAGAGGACTATCATAATCGCCTCCCGCAGACAAGGCCGAGAAACTGTGCCTATCTACTCTACAGCTACGAGACAATGCCTTCGAGATATGCTGTGACATCAACAACCCCTCCCCCCAGCAGCAAGGAACTTTGTGAAGATGCGGCTACCTGGGTATGCACAGGAGTCAACAGCAGATCCTCAAGCCAGGCTGCATTGGGACTGCTCAGAAGCTTTGTGAAGATGCAGACAAGCTTTGAATGCCTCAAGACCCAGACAAGGCTGAGAGGCCATGTTGCAACAAACAACAATGAGCTGAGCGCAGTAAATGTAATCAACAATCAAGAGTGGTGATTGCTGACCTGTAATATCAATGATATATGCAAGTCAAGCTGTGTACCTGCTGACTCTAACAGCTCATCAGCAACACATATGCATTGAGTTTGTTCAGGTGCTATGCAGTGCTGCAACCTAAGCAGATGGGCACCGAAATCTACAGCAAGCCCTCAAGCCTTCGAAGATATTGAGGGCAGTCATCAGTGCTCTAATAGCGTAGCGCCATGCATGACATTACGCAACACAGACATACAAAGTGTACATGTCATGATTACATGTCAGTGAACAAATACCTGTTGGTTTGAGCAGCTCTTTCAAAGTGCCCACCCAAAGCTCTGGATTTGGAGCAGAAAAGTACCTCCTAGCTACAGCATCTGTTTTCTCAGCCAATGCAGCGACGAGGCTTTGCTTCTCTGAAGGCCCCAACATTGTGTCTGATGTGTCCCAAAGATACGCTATAGCCTCATCGACAGTGCTGGGATTTTTGACCATTTAACCTGAACCTTATAAACACTTGTTAAAAGGTGGGATGAAGGTGCTGAGCTTGAAATGCTGTGTGCATAACACTATGGCATTGTTGAGGACAACATTTGCACTCTACACATTACACAGCATGCAAATGGCAACAGGTAGCTGACACATTCAAAAACCTTGCTGAGAGGGCTTGAACAAGTTTGTAACGACACAAGTTGAGTATGTTCTGTATTGCAAAACACGCAGGTAGCACACCGATGCTCAACACAACATGCTGAGGGAAATCGTAAGAGCTGCTTGGCTTGAACGCAGTACAGTGCTGATTTGGATGCAACCATGGGCAATTCTGCTGCATTTGCAATAGCAGTGCAAAATCACCTTGCACATTGTCTGCAGGTGGAATACCTTGCAGACGCGATATCTGCATACTAAGCATATCACTCACCTGTCAAGAGCAAACCTCTAATCCACCAGCTTGATGACCTACAAGCGTGCCAAATTCAATGTCATCATACTTCATACCAGCAAGATGACTACTCGAAAGCGCTTTGCCCGAGTTACGCCCTAGGCAAGACCTGCAAAGTTGCCGGGCAGGGGTGCTGATGTTGCCTGTCAGGGGGGCCTGACAGGGTGTTGTGCTGCGCGAAATCTTGACCAGCGACCAGTCAGATCTGTGGTGTGGTGAAAGTCTGAGCACAGCTGATGCAGGCAACGCACAAAGCTTATGGCGCTGACACACCTGGTGCATCCCTAAGCCTGTAACATGAGTCATAGGTAAGCACAAAGAACAGTTTCTCAGTATCACAGCTGAGATGTGCATGTGTGAGGTCTAGCAGCAAAGTTACTGTCCCCTGATGTCCTGACTGTGCAAAGAACACCACAGCTGTAACTCAGTCTGCTGTTCTACCCATGAGGTTCAAGGACAAGCCAATGTCTAAACATTTGGTGCCTCTGCAGTGTTCACAAATTGCATCTTCAGTGAGTGAGCGCGCAGAAACGGTTGTATTCAAGGACTCATGCCATCATACTGCATAATGGAGGCAGCAATAACAGTGACAGGCTGCCATGATTGCAGGCATGGCAAAAACTTTGGGACCTGTGGCTTTGAAGCTTGGGGATGAGGTGCTGGTCAAGGTCCGGAATAAATACAACAATTCAGGATCTGCTGGAGCAACTAGACAAGGCCTGCAAGGGTGGTAGGATTCAAGATGTAGAAGGGTTTGATGTGACTGCACACTACTCACAGGACTTGCCTGAAGGAGAATATGCAATCAAGCAGCCAGTAGCAGGTGGGCATTTTACTGCTGCAGTCCTCACAAATGTTGCCGTGGTCATTGTTCAGCAACTAAAGCAACTACAACAACTTTTGCAGCTGCAGTCTGCTTTCAAAGCGTGTAGACCCTTAGCCTGTTCCCTGGCTTGAGGGTCTGATCTTGATTGCTGCATTGTCTCTTATGCTTGTCTCATGTGACATCGCATTCGATAGAAGGCTTTGCAAGCTCGCAGTCTCAGGTTTGTTGTGGTTGTTTTTGCTTCTGAAAGTAGG
>JAABUO010008090.1_pt1 | contig 11920 bp, 7 predicted proteins | sample 5559291 | NCBI WGS metagenome assembly JAABUO01 (sample SAMN10711878, study PRJNA513372) | rock metagenome | isolation source: Antarctica rocks | place: Antarctica: Victoria Land, Finger Mt sud | reverse complement strand
CGACCTGCATGTTCGTCGCTCTGGCCGACTACCGTCTTCGGAGGGTCGAAGAAGTCGCTCACGCTGGTGCCTTCGCGGAGGTACTCCGGGTTGACACAAACACCGAAGTCAACCCCGACCTTCTTGCCGGAGTACTTCTCAAGCAAGGGGATGAGCAAGGTCTCGCACGTTCCCGGGAGCATCGTGCTGCGGTAGACGACTGTGTGCCAGCCGTTCTTGCTGCGCAAGGCAACACCGATCTCTTCGGTGACGCGCTCGAGGTACTCGGTCGACAGTCGACCGCCTCGGCTGGAGGGTGTGCCCACGCAGACCAAGGAGATATCGGTCTCGTGCACCGCAGGCTCCCAGTCGGTGGTGACCGTGAGGTGTCCGGCGGCGACGACGTCCTCGACGAGTTCACCGATGTGCTCCTCGACGATCGGCGCGACACCCCGGCCGAGCCTGTCCACCTTTGCGGGGTCGAGGTCCACACCGACAACGCGATGTCCACGAGAGGCGAAGCACGCTGCGGACACACAGCCCACGTACCCCAGACCAAAAACGCTCAGCGCACGAATGGCGCGCATCCCCGCCCCCTCTGCCAGTATCAACGATTTATGCTTGTCTAGTACCGTCGCTCGGGTTGCCGAAATTGGACCGTAAGGGTGCTTTGGTCGGACCGACCGTGCTCTCGCCACGAGACCAGCGCCTGCCCTCCGTCGAGTGCGACGCGCAGGTCCTCGATCGGGAGAGCTCCTGGCGAGTCGATCGTCCGCACCACCGTGGCGAGCACGACCGGAACTTCACCCTCCGCGATCGAGCTGAGCAGGTACGCAGGTTCGCGACTCTCCAGCCGGGTCGACCACCATCCCAGCTGTGACTCGCCGTCACCCACGACGTGGGTGTGTTCAACGGGCACAGTCGCCGCCGTCGCAACCTGGAGGACGGCCACGCCCGCGCGGGTCACCACGTGCCCGAGCCCGTTTGCGTGAGCCTCCAGGTCCGGGGCCAACGGCCACGAGGCGCCGACTCGGTGATGGCCACGCCCTTCGATCACGTCGACCACCACGAACCCGCCGCGTCCGGGAGACACCTGGACCCTCCGGCGGTGCATCACCGGGTTGGGAAGCCGCTGATAGCCGTCGTGCTCCGCGTCGACGACTCCCCGCTCCAGATCGACCTCGTCCACCAGCACCTGCGCGCGCCTTGACCACATGAAAGGTCCTGCCATCACGGACTGGTCCTCGTCATCGACCGTCACGGTGGCATGCGCCCGGGTCGACCGGTGCGCTCGCCGCCACTCCGGATGGCCGTAGTAGCTGCCGGTGCCCGGGTCCTCGATAAGGGCTGCGCCGTTGACGGACAGGGTCACCGACAGCGCGTCAGCATGCCCGTGGGCGGCTAGCGAGAGATAGCCAAGGGGGCCCACGTCGACGGTGAGCCGCTGCGTTCGGTCGCGCAGGACGACAAGACCACCGTCGGGTGCGTGCACCGATGCCCGCCCCCGCGCCCTTGTCACCAGGGCGGATCGACCCGACGTGGCGGCCCGGATCCACGCCGCTGCTAAGCCACCATCAGCGACGGGCGCTGAGGAGCCGAAAGAGCTCACAATGCCGAGATGCTCGGCCACGGTACGGACGGGCTCCGGTCCCAGACGAAGGGCGAAACCCTCGTCGTCGTCCCCGTACCGCGGGTCCGGGTCACCGTCACCCACCACCGCACCGAGATAGGCAGCGCTCCGAGCGACAGCCCTTTCGAGCACCAGTACGTCGCCACCCTCCCTTGCACCACACAACGCGGCGACCAAGAGCAAGAGCTCAGCAGTGAACATCTGGTAGCCGACAGCCTGTTCCGCGCCGGCACCGTCGGGCAGCAGCTGGCGGTCGGCCTCAAGGCGCAGTACACGCAGCGCACGACTGCGCCACCGGCGGGCCTCCGGAAGATCCGGCAGCACCAGCGCGATGACGGCGAGCCCCGCCATCTCACCAATGAGGTGGTTGTTGGCGGAGCTGAACCGTGAGCGCTCCCGCCAGCACATGCGCCCACTCGCGCGGAGGAGACTCACCACCCGCTCGAAACGCTCGGGGGTCAGCGCCGGCGACCCTTTGAGACCTTGGACCGCCACCGCGATGGAGATCGCCCGGATGCCCGCTTCGAACGCGCCTCGCCAAGCGATCCCTTGCCCCACGGGGTTCTGTTCGATCCAGGAGTCCAGGTGCTCCATCGCGCCCTCGGCGAACTCCTCGCGCCCGGTGAACAAGTACGCCTGAGCCAGCCATGGCAGGTGCTGGAGTCGGTTGAGCTCCCAGATCCACTTGGGGTCGGCCGAAGCGGACCGGTGGTCGAGACTCCGAGCGGGCACCGCCGGCCAGTCGTGCCCGGTCACCCCGTCGCGATTCCAGTCGATCGGACGCTCCAGCACGACCGCGGGATAACCGAAGTACTGAACATGACCCGCTAGGACTCGCTCTGCGGCCGACACCACGCGGGCAGCCTCGACAGGCCTTTCCACGAGCACCATTTGCGTGTTCTCCGGGTCCAGCAGCCGCGGGGAGCCTTCTCCACGTCGGAAGAGCGCTAGTGCCCGGGCGCGCGAAGACGTGCTCGCTAAGATTGGGCGGGTGCGCGCGTCGAGCAGCGGACCGGCGAGCCCGATCCCCTCTCGCCACAAGCGCCACCCGATCTCGGCCGGCCCCATGGCTGCCAGCCTCCTCGCGTACCAACCGAGCCGCACCATGTTGGTGCCCATCCCCACCTCCGAGCCGAACTCTGATTACCAACCTGCGCGGCCCGCCACCGCAGGGGTAAGTCCATCACAGCCAGCCCGGCGGGATGGTCTGTGCGGTGCCCCACTGGACGTTACTATTGCCATCAACCAACACTTCCCCGTTCGAACAGGTCTGTGAGCGACATGACGTCCCAATCGCATGTGACAGCAGTGGTGGTCACCTTCAACCGGTCCGGGACCCTCGCGCTGTGCCTGGAGGCGCTGCGATGCCAGACCCGCCGACCCGACACCGTGCTGATCGTGGACAACGCCTCAGTCGACGACACCGCCGAGGTCATCGCATCGGCGGTCGCCCGTGATGGCTTCCTCAAGGTCGAGGTGCTCGCCCTCAAGGAGAACACGGGCGGAGCCGGAGGTTTCGACGCCGGCATGCGACGTGCGCTCGAGCTGAATTGTGACTGGGTGTGGACCATGGACGACGACGTTGCTCCCGACGCGAACTGCCTCGAGATTCTCCTGGACCACACCGGCGTTTCCGAGTGCGTACACCCACAACGCTTCAACGTCGACGGGAGTCCGCAGGCGTGGGAGCCAGTCGTCTCGGTGGCGACCGGGACCTCGACGTTCTTGGACAACTTGTCCTTTTCCAACGGGAAGGAGGTGACGTTCACCAACGTCGCCTGCTTCGAAGGAGCTCTCGTCTCCCGGCGGATCATCGAGCTGGTCGGGTTCCCCGACCCCTCGTTCTTCGTCGTCGGCGACGACACGGTCTTCGGGCTCAAGGCGTCCGTGCACACGAACGTTGCGATCGCACGCGACGCCCACATGAGGCGACTGCTCCCGATCACCAGCTTCGCGCCCTGGAAGGTCTACTACCTCACGCGCAACGCGTTCATGGTGCGGTCGCAGGCCTGCGCCTACCTCGCGGTGACGCCTACGCGCGTCCAGAGAATTGTTTTCGTCCTCAACCTGGTGTTGGAGACGTCCCGTCACGCTCGCCGGGGACCCACCTTCATTGGTCCGGTCCTTCGCGGCTTCCGCGACGGGATTGCGTACTCGCATGGTTATTCTGCGAGACCCACTCGTGGGCTCGGTCGTCAGTGTGCTGCTGACGCGGCGGACAGGGCCTCGCGATCGTGACCGAGCCACCACTCACCCCGCACGAGGATCCCCGCTCGTCGGTCGCAGCTGGTGGTGCGGACTCCAGCCTCTCGTTGCGTCGGCGCATCGGCACCGTGGCGGCAGCGTCGGCTTTCGCCCTGGTCGCTGGACAGCTGCTCTCGTTGGCTCAGACCGTCGCTCTAGCACGGCTTCTCAGCCCGACCGAAGTGGGGTACTTCGCCGCCGGCAGTGTGGTCACCGCCTTCATGAGCAACTTCGTCGAGGGCGGCCTCCGAGCCGGGCTGATCCACCGCGAGGACCGGATCGGGGAGGCCGCCGAGATCGTCTTCCGGGCTACCCTCGTGACCGGACTCATGATGTCGCTGTTCGCGCTCGCCTCAGCCCCGGTGATCAGCGTCCTCTTCGACAGCCGCACCGCGGGCGTCGTGGCGGCCAGCATGGCGGGCGGAATCCTGCTCTTCTCGCTCACCAACGTTCCCGAGGCCCTGCTACAGCGCGAGTTCAGCGTCAAGAGACGCCTTATTGTCGGCCCCGCCGTGGCGTTGACCTTCGCCACCGTCTCAGTCACCCTGGCCGCGCTCGGGCTCGGTGTCTGGAGCTTGGTGATCGGTACCTACGCCTCCTCGACCGTCTGGGTCGTCACCCTCTGGTGGCTGTGCGACTGGCGCCCCAGCCGGGGGAAATCCGACTTCAAGCTATATCGCGAGATGGTCCGCTACGGACTCCCGATGGCTATCTCCCTCTTCGCCGACCACAGCGTCAAGAGTGTCCAGGCTATCGTCACCGGGCGCTTCCTCGGCGTCAACAGTCTCGGACTGTTCAGGTACGGCGAACGAATGGCGCAGCTCCCGGTCGGCGCCATTGTCGAGGTGGGGGCGAACTCGCTGTTCCCGGCGTACTCCCGCATCTCTTCCGACCCCGCGAGATTCCGACGCGCATACCTGCACGCACTTGGTCTGGTCGTCGTGGTGGCCGCCGCGATCTCGGGGCTCCTGCTTGCGATCGGGGTACCGCTCGTCATCGTCGTGCTTGGTGACGAGTGGCGTGGCGCGGGCCTAACCCTCGTCGCAATGGCTGGCCTCGGGGTGGGCACGGCAATCTCTACCAGCGCCGAGGCCATCAAAGGCGCTGGACGCACCACCTTGCTCAACTGGGTCACGCTGGTCGAGACCATCCTCGGGATTGGCCTCGTGGTCGCGCTCGCGCCGCTGTGGGGGCTGGTGGGGGTCGGGCTGTCCATCTCCGTGACGTCGCTGGCCTCGGGGCTCATGCTCCTGACGATGGCGCGAGGGATCGTCGACGTCCGCTGGCGGACCGTGCTGAGCACTGTCCTGCCCCCGGTGGTCTCTGCCCTTGTCGCCACGTTGGTGATCTTCGTGGTCGAGCACGAGGTGTTCGTCTCCCCCGAGCGATCGCTCATGATCGGCCTGCTTCTCCTGGCCACGGACGGCGTGGCCTTTCTCTGCGTCTACGCGATTGTGCTCCGCTTGGCAGCTCCGGCGTCGTTTGGGCTGGTACAGGATCTCATCGGCTCTCTGGTGACCGCGGCCCGGGCACGGCTGGGTCGCGGATAACCGGACGGTGTGCGGTCACCCCGTCTGGAAGAGTGGCCTCATGGCACCGCGGATTCCCTTGCCCAGCCTGATGCACCGGTTGCGTACTGCACATCCCCTCGCCCCGTCCATGCGACGGGACCTCACCGAGTTTGATCGTGCGGGCCACGACGAGCTGCGCACGTTCCAGAACCGAAGACTGCGGCGGATGGTCACATGGGCGGCGCGAACCTCGCCGTTCTACCGGTCCTGGTTCGCCGACAACGACATCTCCCCGAACGAGGTCCGCACGCAAGACGACCTACGTCTGCTTCCCCTGATCGATCGCACCCAGCTCACCGCGAGCCCGGAGCGCTTCTGCTCCTACCCCAGGAAGCTGATGTGGGAGGCGCGATCCAGCGGGACCTCAGGGCAGGTGGTGACGGTCTTCCGGACCCCGGGGTCGTCTGCCTACGAGCTCTGCGCCCTGCAGCGCCAGTGGGGCTGGTTTGGCCTGGACCGCGAGGCCCGACGGGTGGTTATCCGGGCCGCCGGGGGGGGGCTCGACGAGGACGAGCCGCAGACCCTCGCGACCGTCGTCCCGGGCGCGAAGCAGCTCCTCGTCTCCGGTTACGCGCTCGGACGTGCCGACCCGGGGCGTCTGATCGGGACGGTGCGCGAGTTCGGTCCGGACGCGCTCGAAGGCTGGCCGTCCAGCCTCGCGACGTTCGCGTCGATCCTCGACCGCCGCGGCGAGACCCTCCCCTTGCAAGCGGTGATTACCTCCTCAGAGGTGATGACCTCACAGCAGGTGCAGACGCTCCAACGCGTCTTCGACGCACCCGTGGTGGACCACTACGGACAGACCGAGCGCGTGAGCCTCGCGGGAAGCTGCGAGGCCGGTGGCTACCACCAGTTCCCCGACTACGGGATCACCGAGCTGCTGCCGGTCCCCGGCAAGGATGAGCAGTGGGAGATTGTTGGCACTCCCCTGCACAACTGGGGGTTTCCGCTCCTGCGCTACCGCACCGGTGACACCGTGGGGCCGGCCCCGGAGGGCCCCTGCCCGTGCGGGCGGAGCTTCCCCCTGATGGGCTCGATCGGTGGGCGGGCCGAGGACTTCTTCACTGCCATCGACGGCACCCCCATCCCCCTGCCAGCGACGGCGATAGACGACGTCGTGGGGCTGGAGGAGGTGCAGATCGTCCAGCGGGCCCCGGGCAGATTTGAGGTGTTGATGGTGCCCCGCCCGGCGACCGACGTGTTAGCCGTCGAGACGCAGGTACGCCGGAACGTGGACCGCTACTTCGGTCGCGGCCAGTCTGTGCGCTTCGTAGTTGTTGAGCACATCCCCCGTCCGCCGAGCGGAAAGCTGAAGCCAGCGGTGATCGACGAACAGGACGGGGGTCGCGCCTGAAAATCTCAGACCCTGCCAAGCAGGCGGTCGTAGAAGCCGACTAGCTGACGCCGCGACTCGTGCCAGGACAGTGACTTCTCCACCCGATCGCGCGCGTATCGCCCCATCCGTCCGCGGACCTCGGGGTTATCGAGCAGCTCACCCACCGCCCGGGCGAACCCGACCTCATCGTCGTCAGTCACATAAACCGCCGCCTCGCCCGCCGAGACGCGGGCCTCGACGAGGTCGAAGGAGACGATCGGACGCCCCATGGCCATGTACTCCACGACCTTGTTCATCGTGGAGACGTCATTGAGGGGGCTCTTCGGGTCCGGCGAGAGGCACACGTCGGCGGTGGACAGGCAACGCTGCACGTACTCGTCAGACACCCGGCCCGGAAACTCCACCACGTCGCTGAGGCCGAGCTCGCTCCTGAGCGTGTACAGATCCATTAGTGCGTCTCCCGCGCCCATGAACACGCAGTGGAAGTCCCGCCGCACGGAGTAGAGGTGCGCCACTGCGCGCAACGCGTAATCGACACCGTCCTGCGGGCCCATAACACCGAGATACGTGAGCAGGTACTCCTTACCCTGCTTTAGACCAGGCTCGGGTTCACGACGAACGAAGCGCTCAAGATCGGGACCACTACGCACGACCACGACGTCGGACGGATCGGTCTTTCCGCGTCGGATAGCCACCTCTCGATAGCTCTCGTTTGTGGAGATCACCCCGTCGGCCACGGCGAAGGTGAGGCGTTCCAAGATGCGTGCGACCCAGTAGAGAACGCTACGCCCCGAGCCGACGCGCGAGAGAACGAGCTCGGGCACTAGGTCGTGGTGGTCGAACACGAATCGCGCGCCGAACGAACGCAGGACGAGGGCGATCAGGAAGAACAGGTCGGGCGGGTTGCACGCGTGCACGACGTCTACCCGGCCCCGACGTCGTACTCGCAGCGCCAGCCGCAGGGTGTGCCACAGCGCCAACGCGTACTCACGTGGGTAGCCCATCGCGCCTCCGACGGCCGCACGCAGGGGGTAGCGCAGGATGTGGATGCCCTCAACGACAACGTCGGGTTCAGAGTCCTGCTTGGGGCCTTGTGGACAGATCACGGTGACGCGGTACCCCGCATCGACGAGGGCGCAGCTCTCTTGGAACACCCGGCGGTCGAAGGGCACGGAGAGGTTCTCCACCAGGACCAGGACGTGGGGTTGCCTCACCGTCGCACCACGAGTTCTTGGACCAAGCACTCATACGCCCGTGCCATGCGCTCAACGGTGAAGTCACGCTCGGCCCGGATCCGCGCCGCGACCCCCAGCTGGCTACGGAGGTCGTCGTCGGAGGCTAGTTCAACAAGCGCCTCGGTCATGCTCGCACTGTCATCCACGGGCACCAGGATTCCTTCTTGTCGGTCGTGGACCAGGTCGCGCAATGCCCCGACGTCGGTGGCCACCAGGGGGACGCCCGCCATCATCGCCTCGATGACGCCGATGGGGGCCGCCTCGTGCATCGACGACAGCACGAAGACGTCGAATGCGGGGACCAGCTCGGCCGCGTTGCGTCTCAGACCAGTGAACAATGCTCGGTCGTCTATCCCAAGGTCGGTGGCGAGGGTCCGCAGCTCGGCATCGCGCGGGCCGCCCCCGATAATCACGAGCAGGGCGTCCGGATGTGTCTGGAGGAGCCCCTCGAACGCGACGAACAGGACCTCGTGGGCCTTCTCCGCGGCCAGTCGGGCGACGATGCCGACAACGAACAGGTCGTCGGGCAGCCCGAGCTCAGCGCGCGCGCGTGCGCGGTCGCCGGGCACCGGTGGCGGCGTCAGGGGAATGCCGTTGGGAATGACCGCCTCTCGGGTGCTGCTCCGTCGCCGGGCACCAACGCCCTCGTACTGGTGGAGGTAGCGCCCCTGGCTCGGTGCGAGCAACACCAGGGCCGTGACGCCACGCAGTGTCTGCACGGTGTGGACAGACCCTTTGCCCTCGAGGTACGAGGTCCATGCCGTGCGCGGCTAAGAGGACGACCCGGGCGCCGGCCAGCAGCGCTGCAATCCGGCCCAGCACGAGTGAGGCTCGATGGTGGTGCGCGAGCAGGACCACCTCGGTGCCGCTGGAACGCAACGCTCGGACCAGCCGTGGCAGCGTGCGCACGTCGAGCTTGCCGGTACGGTGCAGCACGTCGACCTCGACACCGACCGCACGGAAGTCCTCGACCAGGGAACCGCCCTTGCGCAGGCACACCAACCGAGGCACCACCAAGTCCCGGTCCATGGCCTCGAACATGCGCCAGGTCACCAGCTCGACCCCGCCGACGCCGGTCTCGTCCATGATCATGGTTAGGCCAATCGGGTGGTTGGACCTACTGTGAGCCACGTCCGCCAAACGCGTCTCGGCCTCACGGACGCTGTGGTCCAGCGTGAACCGCTGCTCCACCCGTTTTCGTCCAGCCTGCCCCATAGTAACCCGTCGAGCCGGCTCCTCGACGAGCTCCAGAAGTGCCCGGGTAAGGGCGCCCTGGTCACGAGCCGGCACCAGGAGACCCGTGCGGCCGTGCTCCACGATCTCCGCGACCCCGCCGACGTCAGTGCACACCGTCGGACGCGACGCAGCCATCGCCTCCAGCAACGAGATCGGGAAGCACTCGGAGTAGGAGGTGAGAGCAACGATGTCGACTGCCTGCAGGACACGGGCCACATCGGGACGGAAACCGGCGAACTGAACCCGGTCCCCCAGCTGCAGCTCCCTGGCCCGCATTTCGAGCCCAGCCCTCAGCGCACCGTCGCCAATGACAAGGAAGCGGGCATCGGAAGCACGGTCGAGCACGTCGCGCGCCGCCGCTAGGAACAGCTCGTGATCCTTCTCGGGCCGGAGCCCCGCCAGGATGCCGATCACCACGTCATCGACGTCCAGCCCGAGCTCACCTCGGATCCGGCTGCTGGAGGCCTTGTCTGGGGCCGCGAACTTGTCGACCTCGACGCCGTTGTGGATGACGTGCACCTTGTCCGACGGGTGCCCCAGCGTCTGGGTGAGGTAAGGCACTTGCCTATCCGCGACGCCGAAATAGGCGGTGGTGGCCCGTTCGAGGACACGGTCACTGACTCGGCGGACGCGCCCGCGCGGCTCAAAGTCCTCACAGTTGTGCACCCACACGACGCAACGCGGCCGACCCGCCAGCAACGCGGCAACGCGACCGACGAGCTCGGCACTGTAGCCCCGGAGCACGACCACGTCGGGCCGGGTGCGGCGCAGCTCACGCGCGAGTGTCCAGACGCTGCGCAGGACCTGACGCTTGCTGTGGTGCAGGGCGTGTGCCGGGACCGTTGACGCCACCTCCGCGAACAGCTCACCTTCGCGCCCCAGACAGATGACACGTGCCTCGAACCTGCTTGCGTCCAGCCGCTCCAACAGGGTCGCTAGGTGCCGTTCTGCGCCTCCCGACGCGAGGTCGGGGACCACGAAGGTGACGTTGAGGGCTGAGCTCCCGGTCATTGCGCCAGCTCGTCGTAAAGTTCGTCCAGCACGCGCCAGGTCCGTTCGATGTCGAAGTCGTCCCGCACGCGTTGCAATCCCCCAGCACCCAGCTCGTCGCGCAGCTGCGGGTTCGAGAGCACCTGAACGAGCGCGCACATCAGACCCTCCACATCATCGGGACCGATCAGAATGCCAGAGCGGTGGTCCACGAGGTCTGGGACCCCACCGACCGCCGTGGCCACCACGGGGATCCCGTGAGCCATGGCCTCGAGGATGGCCATGGGATGCCCCTCCCACCGTGAGGGGAGGACCAGGACGTCGGCCCGTTCCAGCAGCTCCTCGACCCGCTCGGTCGGGACCCAGCCGAGGAAGTCCACCGTGGTCGCCACGCGACGCTCGGCGGCCAACCGCACGAACCGCTCGACCTCACCATCGCCGGCGACGAGCAGTCGCGCCGAGGTCCCCTCGGGCAGGTCGTTGGTCACGTTGGCCCATGCCTCCAGCAGAAGGGGTATTCCCTTGTCCTCGCTGACCCGACCCAGGAACAGCACGACCAGCTCGTCGTGCTTCGAGCGGCAGCGCCTGCGTGGCTGAGGCGACACGGCGTTCGGCACGACGATCACCCGAGCATCGGGAGCAATCTCGAGCAGTCGCTCGGCCCACGTGGGACCCAACGCGATCACGGCGCCCACCCCCCCCAGCGTGGCGCGTATGTAGCGGCGTACGGGAGCCGGGGAACGGTCATGGAAGTCGCCGAAACCGCCTCCGTGGATGTGCAGGACCACCGGCACCGAACACGCGCGCGAGAACCACGCCAGCATCGACTTGCGAGCAAAGCTCCCAGACGACGCTGAGTGCAGGTGGACCACGCCGGGACGCCACAGCACCAGGTGCGCGACGAACGAGGTCGCCCCACACCCGAAGCGAAGCACGCGCTGTGCGAGGGACCCGTCCTGGTGCGTGGCGACGTGGCGCACTGACCACTCGGACCATAGCGGGGTCTCCTGCACCGACCTGACGTATGTCGCGATCCCACCCCGCGTGCGAGGACTGGTGGAGACCCACAACGCACGTCTCCGCTTCGTCTTCACGTTGCACTTTGGACGCGCGACGGAGCGAGATCGGACACGCCCGGCTGTCCCGGCGAAGCGCCCCGTGCCCGACCGATCGCGGCCCCGACACATAGCAGCACCATGACGTTGGGGAAATCGAAAAATCGAAGGTCGACCGTCAGACCAGTCATGAGCAAGGTCAATAGAGCGAGCAGGGCAAACAGCGCGAATGGCCGATCGCACATGCGCCCGTCTGGGAGCATTTTGGCAGCCCTGAGTGACCCCTTGACAATGAACGCCATGGCAAGGATCCATAGGGACACTCCGATCAGACCGAGCTCGACGGCAATCCCGAGAATATCGAAGTGAGAGGCGAGGCCGTATCCCCGGTTCCACGGGATCGAGGGCGACCACTGCTGGTGATGGTATGTGTTCACGACCGCAAATCGGCCGATTCCCCATCCGAAGAACGGCTTCTCCCGCAAGGCCCACAACGATGTCGCGATCATGTTGAGTCGGTCGTAGACCTCGTTGGTCGAGCCCACGCCTCCCGCATCGCGGTCCGAACTGGTGAACGTACTCCAGTTTACTGCCACCGCAAGCACCACAACGGTGAACGTGAACACGAACCCCTTACGCCAGCC
>JAABUO010008086.1_pt1 | contig 11922 bp, 8 predicted proteins | sample 5559291 | NCBI WGS metagenome assembly JAABUO01 (sample SAMN10711878, study PRJNA513372) | rock metagenome | isolation source: Antarctica rocks | place: Antarctica: Victoria Land, Finger Mt sud | reverse complement strand
GGTGGAGCGATAATGGAAAAGTTGAACCTTCGTTGCGCTTTTGCCTCTTTTGTTCATGAACTTTAGGTTTGTATTCTTGTGGGCTTAACGAAGGGAAGAATGGAGGGAGATAGTTTTGGTCTGTGTTTAGGCGTTGTTGAGGGGGGGTGAGGATGGCACGGGGATATGAGGGAAGATGAGAATACAAAAGGGAAGATGAGGGAGAGCGGAGATGAGGGAGTAGATGCGAGACGGGGTGTTAGGTAGAGATGCCAAGGTACCTTTTTCTTCTCTTTGGGGCGGAGAATAGACATTATTGCTCCTAATCACTGCCTGTTCTTGACAGGAGAGTCATAGCTAGGTGAATGGGGGACGTGAGCGGGTAGGCAAGGTCGGGTGGAAGAAGTGAGTAGGTACAAGAGAAAAAATTGCAAACATATCAAACTTTTGACAGCTATCCATTTTCCCGAATCCTATCTGACATTTGCATCTGATTTACATATCTTCTAAAACTCCCTCACATGGACGTAGAACAAAGATCCGAGTCCGTTCGCTCAAAACAACATGCCTTTGCTACGTCTCCACACATCTACTCGAAGGAATACGGGGATTCACATCTCAGTAAACCTTTTTCTTCTCGTCGACGCTGAATTGGCCGGGGCCCATGTTGACCAGGAGGAGAAGACCGCCGCTATTGCGAAGGGGCGGCTGTTAATGGAGTGAATGGATGGAAAGGGGAAGTTGGACTTGGGGAGAGGGAGAAAAAGTAAACTTACACAATGGATAAGATCTGGAAAAAGTCGTACTTGGCGAAGTCTTTGTGCGGGTGGTGTTCGTGTAGCTGTGATCATGTTAGATTTTCTTTACCGGGGAAGAAAAAGGGAAAGAAGACTCACAGTCCAGAAGTTATTCACCAACAGGTTAAAGATGCTCAAAATCACCACCAGCATAACCGCACTCCACTTGGCCTTGAATCCCACCACTACCATCACACACGCCACAAACCCAAACAAACTAACCACCACCCTCCCAAACCCCCACTCCCCTGCAAACACAAACCCCACAAACAGAAAAATCAGCAACACCCTCCCCGCAAGCTGAAAATACATCTTTCGATCCTTCTCATCCATCTGCGGCAGTCCGGCCGGCGCGAATTTCGTACGCACCCAGCTGTCGCTAAGAACCATAAGGAGCCCGCCCATGACGCTGAGGTTGCGCAGGAAGAAGTTGAGGTCGAAAATGAGGCCGTAGCCGAGAGCTTGGGTGATGACAACGCCGATAAGGCCGAAGACGGCGCGGTCGGAATGTTTGCGTATGATGACAAGAGTGGAGCAGATGACCATGGCAATGACATTGACAAGGAGGAAGGTGTGTGTTAGGCCCCATGGAACTAGGGGGTCAGGGGGTTAGGTTCTTGCTGGGAGAGTATGTGGAAAGGAAGTGGTGCAGAAGCCGAGGACGTACTGTGCCTGTGTTCGTGCAGGTACAGCAGTTGATCGCTCCACTGGGTGATAATCCGGAGTGCATCTTCAAGGAAAGTAACGACGATCAAGAATCGACCAATGGCAGGTAAATACCTAACCAGGGAAACCAATCTTGTATCAGCAACGATTTCCCCCAGCAAACATTACGGAGGAAGAAACCCCATATGCGCTCCCGCACAACTGGCCCCCAAAAACCCTCACACAGCGAAATTCACCCAACTCACGGTTTCACAGGCTCCGACAACGTATCCAACCAATCCTCAATCTTACTCGTCTGCTCACGAATCGCGTCCAGAGGACTCGGATCATTGGTTGCGTCCGAAGGACCAGGGACACCGAAGCGGTTGCCCTGAGGCCCGAGGTTGTAACCCACCGTGCCGCGAATTTGAGCCATGGTCGCTGCTCATGCAATGAAGCACAATCTGAGCCTGATGTGAGAGAGTCGAACGAGGGCTTTGCGAGAATGGAGAGATTTGAAGAGCGCCGGCGTAGTGCGCGCAGTGAAGAGGCGGTTTCGAATGTCAGTGGGTAGTGGACACGCTTTCAGAAGTTTAGACTGGAAGTCAGATTAGCTCCGCAGCCGGGAAAATAGAAATGCCGTTCCGTTTGCCGCTGCAGTGCTCGCCAAGAGTTTCCTGTATGGGAGTCGGGGAAGACAGTATAGTTATTGGTAGACCATGGTACTTCAAGCTATAAAGTCTACAGGAGAGCTTAATTGTATCCCAGGGATCGGGAGAGAATCAGTATGAATAAGTCAAAGGCTTGGTACTGGGGATGAGTCAAGGCTCTACGCATCAATGACTGAATCAACTTATGATCACGGAGAATCATGGGCGTTGAGTGATTGGGAGAAAGATGCCGTTGCCCTCCGACACCAGGGCAGGGTCATAGAATCTCGCATCTGAAAGAATGCATTCCAACCTGAATTGACATCGGTCATAGGTGGTCCCTTCAAAGCATACGAGTACGAGTACAAGATTCCCTTCCAACAAAACACAAGAATCAATCTAGAAATACACAGTCACATTCAACCTACAATGGGTGATACCTCGATGCGGAGCTCAAAGGGTCATGTGAGGGAACGCCGGCTGATGTTGATCCTCCATAATGCAAGTCAAAGTCTTTGCCTTCATTGGCAACAGAAATGTGAATTGGAAACTTCAAAGATTCGCTTTTGCTAGCTGATATTCGGAGATCTGACATCTAGAAGTAACTAGAGCATGAGCAAACGTATTACTGTTGATGCTTGCTGGAATCAAGACTCACAATGCAAGAGCCATGACCCCTAAACCACGGCCCAATCGTCGTCGTCTGGGTGGCCGGTCAAGGCGTATGGGAGCTCTGGATCGTAATCCGGATGATTGTGGATATTTGACCGGTTCCAGACGTTAGGGTCAATATCCTCTTTCGAGGCCCTTTTTTTCTTCGGCTCGTCCCTAGTAGAATTAGAATTGAGCGGCCCTTTGATGTTGTTCGATGCTGCAGATTCTCGCTTCCCTGAACCGTTTTCGTTTGCACTCGCGATTTTCGTTTTGTCATGTGGTTTGTTGTAATGAGTCTCAGTCCTCTTCTGGCCGTTTACTGGTAACACTTTCTCCGGTTCTTCGGGTTTGACCGTGGCCTTCTTTTTGCCTTTAGCATTCTTTTCGACAGTGTTCCAACCATCGTTATTCAATTCACTCAGCATTCTCATCTGGTCCTCTTCGGACGGAAGATCACGATCCCACATTTTCTCCTCTACTGTTCCATTCGCCTGACGCTGGTCGCCTGTAGTAGCGGCAGGGGTAGGTTCGTCGAAAGTGTCGAGTAGCGGACCAGTATTTGTTGCTGCGGCCGCCGCCATAGGCATTGAGCCGGTTGCTGGTTTGGTCCAGGCATTTGTAGAAGGTAGTCTGGAAGAAGCCAGCCCATTCTTTGAAGGCCTGCCCTCCGCCTCTCTAGCTGTTCGGAGTTGTTTTTCTAATGACACGCGCCTTTCCATTTCAGCTTGCTCGCGCGCAATCTTCTTCTCTTCGTTTTTTTGCCTATTTTGCCTCTGCTTTTTTGTTTCCGGCTCTGGGGTCTGCTTCTGTGGTTTGGATTGTTTAATCGGCTGTGGTGTGGAAGGTTGGGTCAAACGAAGTACAGAAGGTCCTTTTGATGGTGCTTCCAGCATGTCAGAGACCCCACCTGTAGGCGCAATGCTTTGGGTTGCACCAAATACTGGAGACATTGCCGGTGATAAATCGTCATCTGCATCTGCTCCTGTAGTGGAGGACGCGGTAGACATATCCTGCACCCCTAGGAGGCCGCTAGATTTGGAGGAAGAATCATTAAAGGGCTCTGGTGCCATTTCATTGCGTTTCCCCTGCTTCTTGGTTTTCTTAGTTTCATTGGTGCTAGCGGGTCGATTCAGAGCGGTCCCAGTCTTCAGGCTCGCCAATTGCTGGGCAAAGTCTTTATTGTCCATATCCGACTCTTTGCCCTTGCCCGAATCCACGTCCACTGGAATTTCCTTGCTGACTTCCACCGCCGAACTCTGAACAGGCTGACTCGGTTGGTTCTTTCCGCCTTTTCGTTTCTTCAGCCGATCATTTCCGCTATTGGCAACAGAAGCTGAAGATATGTCTGCAGCATCACTCGCGCCGTGGGACAATGTGCCCGAAGTATTCTCTCTCTTTCGCCTCCCCTTGTTCTCGTCTCGTAGCATAGAATCACGTCTTTGGCCCTGTTGAGAGGGTACAGTTGCGCGTCCTCGCCCACGCTTAGACCCATATTGATTGGTGTAATACCAGTATACCCCGACACCAACAATGCCCACGATGCCCCAGCTCTGCCACGGCTCCATAGGTTATCAGATAAAGATTTTTAAGTTCGCGGAGCGATGATCAAAAGAGAGTAGTACTTTGGATTGTTCGTGGCAAAGAAGACGATCGTAATTGCTGTTGGTTTATTCAGAAATAAGCTATCAACACGTAGCGAACACGAGCTTGAGGTGGGTCCTCTGTAAGACGTCTCGGCTAGATTGTTGAGGGCCCGGTTCCGCAGCTTCACTGGACTTGAAAAAAGGTTGTGCTGTTGTTGGAAGCAAGGGGTTCACCCGCAGAAAGGCCAAGAGAGGGGTTTCGGTTGACGTTACACTCAATCCGAATGAAACATAAAAACGATGGACGTGAGCTTCGATGTATCTCAAGCCTCAAGAGTGTCTGTACGCAAAGTTGGAGGCAACGAAAGTTGGTGGGTTACGCAGGTACGGTGATGGTTCGTCAGACCTATTGGGTGACCCTTGGATCGCCTCTTCCAGCCTAAACAAGTGAAGTTGCTGGATAAAGCTGCAGTGGAGCTCGGAAAAGACTGATAGATGATCGTCGCACTGGGTAAATGGGCACAAACACGAACGAAGGTGATAGAGGACACGTTGTAGTAGTGTTGTTCATTTACATAATGTAGTCGATCAATGCTCGACGTTCCAGGCCAGAATCTCGTTATTCGAGATGACCTTATCCAACTGCATTAGAGACCCGCGGGTGATACGTGTACCGTAAATTTGGGTCTAGTAATTTGGTTTCGTATGGTAGTTCAACCGTTATATTCACATCGCCCTCCATGGGCCCGTACTCGAGTCCACATTGTAATTCGTTCAGTTTCGAGAGTCACGATAATGACAATCTAATCTAGAACACTACCTAAGATGCTGAAAAGCTCCATATAAACTAGTTACCTACTTTCTGCATTGTATTAAATATGTCAAAGGTTTGGAGCCAGGCCTTACAGATATCTCAACCGAAACCTTCGTCGTTCTTTTCCATCTTGCTCAGTGATCTTCATCCCCCATGACTAAGCATGAGCCAGACATAGCACCCTTCTCTACTTGAGCAAAATATCACGTCTGTGCATGACAGTTCACAGCCCCTTTTGTCAAAAGCGTCTCTGTAATCTAGTATTTCCTTCAAAGCTCTAGCACGCAGCCGGCTCTTCGGATTCCTCGTCTCCAGAGATATACTTATAGTGCATAGGGGTTCATTGAGCGAATCGTCAAACATCTGCACCTGTAGTTAGCAATGGGTATTGGGGAGAACATTACAAGCAGGATGACTTACGGTGGGCTCTTTGTAAGGTCCGTCTTAAGAATCACCGGCACTCTGGCCATCTCCGCGACGTCCTGAATATACTCTCCGCCTTCCTCCCTGAGTTTGAAAAGTCCTAGATACTTCTCTTTATTTGTAAGACTTGCCTCGGGGGTCTCACCAGCGCTGGTCGCAAGCTTCGGGTCTGACCGAGTTCGATGAGGCGTCTGGCCGGCGGCGGCCTCGGTCCTCGTGGGAGAAGGGGGCATGCTCTGGGTTGGACGATCAGCTGCTGATAGTCCGAGGGATACACCTGCTGTCATTTCGGTCATTTCGGATGCAGATTCTTCATCATCAAAAAGGGCGTCAACATCATCAGTTGACATGGTTCCAGTTTCCATCTGGCGACGCTGCGCATCCTCGTTCTCCTTTGCTTGCTTCTTTGCATTTTCAGCACCACGCCCAGCTGCAGCAGTAGCGCCACTTTGGTGTCGTGATCCCAATCCAGCTTTCGGACGCTCATCCTCGGGCACGTAAGCAGACGATGGCACGCCCTTTTCCCAGTAAAGCTCCAGCACGCGCTCGTTCTTGCGGAACTCGGCTTTCTTTAACGGCAGTTGGTCACAGTGGACACGCTTCTCAAAGCCGTACTCAGGAATCAGGACGTCAAAGGCCGATTCGTACACGCAGATAATTATACCTTCACTTATAAATTCGCTACCGAGTTCGGCCCGTTTCTTGTCCATAATTCGACAAGACTCGATGTGAACACTCTGCTCCTGAGCGCTTTGCGCGGAGTCTTTCTTAGTGTTGCAAGCTTCTGCTGTCTTCATGAGGCTCTCAACATCTTCGTTGAACTCAATTGACCCGTTTGATAGGGCAGCTTCAAGTTGACGGTGAACGATGATATCCGCATACCGGCGTGATGGATTTGTAAAGTGGGTATATAAAGGCAAGTTTAGAGCATAGTGTGGGTACTGGTCTTGGCGTGCCCGTCCAGCGACAAAATATTTAGCGCGTTGCATAGCCTTGACAAGCAGTGTTTCCATACCCTAGATTATGTTAGCACAACTCCTCGCCAATACTGTGGTTGGACATGCCTTGCGTATCTCACTGTCCTTGACATTGAAAAGACTATTTTGTAGAGTTCCACTGCTTGTAGTATCAATCTCATAACCGATCTTCGTCATTCTATCTGCAAAGGTCTGCAGTCTTCTTGGATTGGGTGGAGCTTGGCGACGGAGGAATGCTTCTTCGGGCAATGCACTGGCTATTTTCTTCGCAACGAACGAATTGGCCTTGTGACTGAGCTCCTCAATTATTTCATGAGCCGGAGTGGAGTCGAAGATGTTCTGCTCGACAGGTACGTTCTCATCATCGAGCTGATGCAGTAAGCGGAGAGGTGGTACATCTTGGGTCTGCGAGCCGTAACGTGCCTCACGGAATTTCTGTGCGATTTTCTGCCCCATATTAGCTTTCTATTTCAAATTCTAAGAGAACCCAAAGATTACCTTCAAAATGTGGATGTCCTGCGCGGTAGCTCCTTGGAGCACGACTTCGCCGTCACCGTGGATAACCGCATCAACCTCATCGTATGTCAATTTGCCAGCACTCTTAATCATAGCTTTGCCGATCCACGCTTCATCATCAATCACCTTGCCACTCTCAAGGTCAACCTTGAAGACCACACTAACTGTAAATCTTTCTTCCCCGGGACTCAAAGAACAGATCTCGGATGATAGCCTAGGTGGAAGCATGTTGACAGTTCGGTTCATCAAATAAACGCCTGTGCCACGTTTCTTGGCCTCGCGATCCACAAGGGAATTAGCTTTGATAAAATGTGCCGCATCAGCAACGTGAATGCCGATCTCAACCATGCCGCCCTCCAACTCCTTGACATGGATTGCATCATCAAATTCTTGCGTCCCGTTAGGGTCAATTGTGAATGTAGTCTCATCGCGAAAGTCACGGCGTAAGGCGAGTGTTTCATCACTCTCGTTACTAACCGACCATTCATCGAATCCAATGTTTTTTAGGACAGCCTCCGAAAAGTCGTCAGGTCCGAAGTTGTTATCTCGAAGTAGAGCATCAGTCTCAACCTTGAGATCACCCATCTCTCCTAATAATTCTACCAATGTCCCGAAAGGATGAAGAGATGTGATGGGCCATCTCTTAATACAAGCCACAAAAATCCGATTCGCATAATCTTGATGTCTTTCAACAAAATCGCGAGGAGCCTGCTCTGTAGGAATGGCGATCAACGGTACGCGCTTATCGGTCGGCTTGAACCACACAATCTTGGGCTTATCTTGCTGACGGTCTTGCTGGTGTCGACCTGAGCCACCTTCGCGTTGTTGGCGCTCAGCTTCCTGCTTCTCTTTGGTTGCTTGGCTACTCGGTCTCAGAAGCCCCAAAGTACTAAAAACGTAAGCCATGCTTCCGATATTATGAGTGTGATTTTGAGGCTTACCCAGAAAACATCTGTCCGGCTACACGTTCAATGACCGCGACGACATGGCCGGCATACAATGGCTTTTGCTCATCGTTAACTTCCTCTTCTTCCATAAGTAGAAGACTCTGGCCTTCCACTTCTACATCATCGTTCTTCTTCTGTGTAGGACGCTGTCTCAAGCTACCTCTCCGTCTGAGCCCACCTTCGTTGCCAATGGCTTGTCCGGCATCACCATTTGCACCAGAATCACTACGTGGTCGACCCTCGGTGGTGCTAGATCCCCCAGTCCTAGAGTCAGTGATGTCTTTACGTTTCTTTTTTTCTTCCTTTTCACGCTTTTGGCCCCATACTTCGTCAACATCAAGAAGCTCAACTGCTACGTAGTCTCCTTCGAGTGCCCTATTCCTATCTTTACTTCCACATATAAAAATATCAGCATCAAGATCACTGGCAGTGACATACGCATCACTACGGTTCTTCTTGTTTACCCTGAGTATACCCGCGACAAGCTGTCCATCAGACAGTAACGCAGGTAGACTGGCTTGGGGAAGATAAGGGGTAAAAAGGGTTTTCCGCTGCTGTTGCTGGTTTGATAATTGGGGGTGAATATGTTGGCCTCCTTGAAGTCCAAATTGCTGGCCATTCAGCTGAGCGGCTTGTAGCGCTTGCAATTGTGAAAGTTGAAGAGGGTTGATCTGCTGACCTGGGAACATCTGGGGCTGCTGAAGCATGACTTGCCCTTGTGGCAGCTGCACCAGTTGCGGCTGATTTGGGAACTGAAACGAAGGAACCGAGCCGATTGACTGATTCATCGAGCCTCTGGTTCTGTGCCCAGGCTGGAACACGTTAGCAGTGGGATTCTGGTTCTGCGCAAAATTACCCATCGACTGTTGTTGCTGCTGGTTCTCTGGCATCTGCGCTTGCGCGCTATTCTGCTGCCGCCAATTGCCGTCAAAATTTCTCGACGAGGTTCGGCCGTGCCCATTTTGGCTACCACGACGTTGAAAATCGGCCTGGTGACCCGTGGAGTTCGCTCCAGCATCATTTGTCGCCATTGGGGGAGGAAACTGAAACCCACCCGCACCACGACCTTGGGGAGCACCGCGACCATTGCCGACAGCCATGCTTTGGCTTCTACCATGGGCTCCAGGACCGCGAGAATTACCTGCACGAACGCTCAGACCAGATGGATTTGGTAGAGGCTGTTGGCCTTCGGTACCTTTGTCTTCCCCTCTACCGGGGCTACTTGACCTATTGGCACTCGTAGGAGATGCACCAGACGCTCCAGGTATAGGGAATTGAAACCCGGATGTCGTTCGTTTTTGCTCAGCTATCTGAGCAGCTTTCTTAGCTTCAGGCAATGCGAGCGAGTGACGACGTTGATGACTTCCGCCTGGCGGTCCGCCGCCACGCCCCCCTCGTTGAGAATTCTCACGATTCTGGTTGACGGAATTTTGGTTGAAGTCACCAAACGCCGAACCAGACGCACCCGATGAAGGTGCCGGGGGCGGGCCCATGTTCATAGTAGGCATTGCCGATTGGTTGCGGCGATGCGACGAAGGTTGAGTAGGAGCACCCATGGGGATGCCCAATTGCTGCTGTTGAAGCTGCTGTGGGAATTGGAAAGCATTGGCATGGGGCGACATTCCCGACATGCTTACTTGCCCCTGTGGACCCTGTTGGGTAGGGAAGTTGACTGTGGGTAATTGCTGTTGTTGTGGAATCATCCCCATATTCACATATTGTTGGTGTGTAGCAGCTATCTGCTGCTGTTGTTGCTGAAGAAGCTCGATCTGTTGCTGTAAAGCAAGTTGTTCCACTAATACATAAAACACGTCAGCATGTCTACATATCCCACAAGTATGCCATCGAGGTTTTTGGGTCCGCATGCTGGAAGCCTCAATCAGACCAAAAGCAGAGATCTAGAGATAAGCTCACTAATCATTGGCGTCATCTCTGATGGGCTGCGTCTATGAGCGATGTGTAGTCTCCTGCCCGTAGGCCCCGGGACTCCAGTATGGGGTTGTTGATCCATATCGGCGGCCGATGATCGCGGAGATTCAAGGAGTGTGATCGGTCCAAAGGAGTGCACAACAGGGCTGCCGATGCAAGTGGGGGCTGCCAAAGGCCGCTCAAAGCTCAAATTGGACACCAGCAAGGCTCGAAGGTCGGAGTCCAAAGGTCACGTATACAGGCCGCAACGTTGAACGGACTTAGCGGGATGACTCTCAAGCTAGCAAAGGAGAGAATAGAGAATCGGAGACCAGGTACGAATGATGTACTGTTAGCCGTTGGGTAGATATTCACACAACGCTTCCAGCTGATGTGACTCTCTCCCTACAAAGGACAGACTTTGCGAAGTGTTGCGTATGTAACGCAATTGTGATCACACAGTGATAGGTGAAGAAGGATAGAAGGACTGACGATGGTGAAGGAAGGTTTGGAGGTGTGTTTGAAGGGAACGGCGTGAATAGGGAAGGAATGATGTGTGATGTAGAAATCGTTGGAGCTACTCTAAGGCTGATAGCTTTCTACCTCATGCGCAGCCGCACTGTTCCCATATCAATTAGATACTCCGTACTTTACTCATCTGTCATGACTGAATACACAGTCATTCTACGGGCAGGCTTCTGTTCATCCATCACACCATTTCTACTTTGCAAATTGCAATACTACTCGTGTCTACTGATTGTACTACGCAGTTAGCGAGTATTCACAGCAGACTTGTAGAAGCTCTTTCCCGGGTGAAAACCCCTGTTGAATCTTAATGATTACTGCATTCGTTCACATTACCTAAACCAAGACACCAAACTTAGAATAGAGGAACACAGAGAGATCACCTAGTTTTCTCCACAGCTCATCCCAAATTGAAGCATGCCACAATGTATGCAGATGAACAAGGAGCACTTTCGCCGGATAGCCAGAAGCTTCGTATTTGTGGTAAATTTACCCTGCACACCGTGTACTCTATTCGCCACATGGGAAGCTAAACCTAAAGCCTCTCGATCCCGCGTTTAGGATAGCTCGCTCATGGCAACTCCCGTTTCCTTTGTTAACCAGCTACCATTGAATGGTGCTGCAATTAACTTACATGGGCAGAGTAGCTTGTAAAATATCCTAAGAGCTCCAGTGTTCTATTTTCTACGTGTTTTCTCACGCGTCGACGGTTCCAGCAGATCTCACAAGACAGCAGAACACTCTTAGCTCTTCTCAGCTGTCAACTGCTGGATTGATCTTTGGCCAATCCCCGTTCTCTCCCAGCCATCATTCGAGAACCCCTAGATTGAGTTGATAAATCTAGCACTCAGAACTCACGAGAACGTTTACCACAGCTTTCCACTCCAAGCCCTTTCCAAGATCTCCTCTCCCTCGCTACCTTACAATGCTCCAGGAGGAACGATTCAATATAAACACGAGCTGAAGAGGCCCTTTGCTCCCACCCGGCAGAGGATGGCGACGATGGCAAGCCCGTACAAGTTAGCAACTGATAGTCCTTCGAGACAATTGCTGTACGAACTGAGCCGTCTAGGTGTTACATCTCAAGAAAATTTCTACGCCCGCCTTGACCATGATAACCACGCACAGGAACTTCTGCATAAGGAAGCGCTGTCTCTTGCTGCAGCGGAGCACGATCGGGTCAGAGAAACCGCAGTGGCTGTGCAACAACAATTGCAGCTCCAGATCGAGGCTGAGCGCAAAAGGAGGGATGAGGAGGAGCGAAAGCGTCTGGAAAAGCTACGTCAGGAGAGAGCGGAGGAAGAGATCGCCGAAAAGAGGAGGGCAATTGAACAGGCCAAGATTGATGAGGCGCATCAAAGAAGGCTAGCAGAGGCCCGGGAAGCCGCGGCAGCCGCGGAACAGAGGAAAGCCCACAGAGAACAGGAGAATACCGAGGCTGCGAATAGATCAAGAGAGGCGCAAGACGCAAAATCAAAAAGACGGCAAGCAGAGGAGGAGGAGA
>JAABUO010008084.1_pt1 | contig 11922 bp, 16 predicted proteins | sample 5559291 | NCBI WGS metagenome assembly JAABUO01 (sample SAMN10711878, study PRJNA513372) | rock metagenome | isolation source: Antarctica rocks | place: Antarctica: Victoria Land, Finger Mt sud | reverse complement strand
GCTGGGTCATCTGGTCAGCTCCTGCGCAGCGAAGGAGACGTATGAATCAGGTGCGACCGTGGTCAGGGAAGCCCCCCACACGCGCCGGCCTTGCGTCACGATAGGGCTTTCGCAACAGGTCTATTATAAAAATAGGTCTCCGCCCTGGATTGTGCACTGCAACAAGTAATGAACCAGAGTGACTTGGAGGAGCTTTTCTAATCTCAATATAATACCAACCGGCTCTGACCTTGACTCCAGGGATTCCCAAATTGCTGCGGATGTGAGTCCATCGGCTCTGTGTTGGATTCGGGGTGAGCGGCATGGCAGCGGTTTCGATCACGCGGACGGAGTTGGACAGCGTTGGGCTGCGCGCGGCGGCGGCGGGGTCGTCGGATGCCAAGCAAGCCCGCCGCTTGCTGGCGCTGGCGATGGTGTTGGACGGGCACCCGCGCCTACTTGCGGCGCAGGCGGGTGGGATGAACCGGCAGACCCTGCGCGACTGGGTCCACCGCTACAACGCGCACGGTGTTGAGGGCCTGCGCGATATCAGCAACAAGGGCCGTGCGCCTGCGTTGTCGGCGGAGCAGATGCAGACGCTGAAGGAGCTGGTCCTGGCTGGGCCGGACCTGGCGAAGGACGGCGTGGTGCGCTGGCGCTGCGTAGACCTGCGGACGCAGATCAAGACACGCTTTGAAGTGGAGCTACACGAGCGCACGGTGGGCAAGCTGCTGTGCAAGCTGCGGATGACGCGCCTGCAGCCGCGGCCGTTTCACCCGAAGTCGGACCTGGCGGCGCAGGAGGCATATAAAAAAACTTTGCAGGTCTGGTAGCCGACGTCCTGCCGCCCGAGGCCGCCGGGAAGACCATCGAGGTCTGGTTCCAGGACGAAGCCCGCGTGGGCCAGCAGGGGACCCTGTCCTACGTGTGGGCACCCATAGGCTCGCGCCCGGCCCGGGTGCGCGACTGCCGGCACCAGAGCGCCTACCTGTTCGGGGCCATCTGCCCCGCCCGCGCCGTGGGGGCTGCCATCGTCATGCCCCGGGTCAGCAGCGAGGCCATGACGCTGCACCTGGCTGAGATCAGCAGGCAGGTCGGCCCGCAAGCCCATGCCGTGCTGGTCTGCGACGGCGCGGGCTGGCACAGGCCCGGCACGCGGCTCGCGGTGCCGGACAACATCACCCTGCTGCGCCTGCCGCCCTATGCGCCCGAGCTGAACCCCATGGAGAACGTCTGGGAATACCTGCGCAAAAACCAGCTCAGCATGACCGTGTGGCGGACCTACAACGCCATCCTCGATGCCTGCTGCAACGCCTGGAACAGCCTGATGAAGGATGCTGAACGCATCGCCTCCATCACAACCCGGACCTGGGCACAGGTCAATGTCTAGGGCGGTTGGTATAAGGTCTACTTTCTATCAGCCACTTACAGGCAGTATAAGTGCTGATAACAGCGCCATAAGTCGCTAACACGGAAGAGAAGTAAAATTGCACGTCGGTCAGCTCCTTTAATCGAGCCTTTTTTACCAACTATTTGTCAGTAACCTCCGAGCACACGGATATCTTCTTGTTTGCCGAACTTGCCGGCCGCTTCGTTTACCCGCACGCAGGGCCGATTGCCTGGATCGCAGCGCTGCAGCTTCTCCAGCATCCCCGTCTTTGCCCAGCCCTCGCGATTGACCTGCATCTCCGTCACCTGCCCCTGCAGCTCGGCCACCTCGCTTTGCAGCCGCATCTTCTCCAGCTGCTTCGCCTCGATTGTCTCCGCGTCCCACCACAGCACCGCCGCACTCGCAAGCCAACCCAGCAGCACAAGCATCGCCACCGCAGCCACAACCCACCCCAGCAGCCGCCAGCTCGCCCACAGCACCACGCCCCGCAACGCCGCCTGCGCCTGCTCCGCCCCCGCCGCCACCCCGCCCAGCTTCTCCAACAACGGCCGCGTGCTCGCCTCCACCGCCCCCACCGCGGTCGTCGCCGCACCCGCCAAGCTGTGGCGTACCTCGGAGCGCACCGCCGCCACGGCGCTCCCCTCCACTGCCTGCACCCCGAGCGCCAGCGCCTCCCGCTCGCGCTGCAGCGCCACCCGCTCCGCCGCCAGCCCCTCAAGCGCCGCCTGCACCGCCGCCTGCTGACGCTCCACCACCTCCATCAGCCCGTAGAGCCGGTCCTCCGTCTCGCTCATCACATCGACATCCCATGGCCCTGGCTCGGCCGCGACTTCGCCCGCACCTGCTGCTCGCGCTCCTGCTCAAGCCGACGCGCCGCCTCCTGCGCCAGCCGCGCCACCTCAAGCTCCGCCTGCTGCCGCAGCTGCGTCCGCATCCCCACCTCGGCCGCCTGCAGCATCTCGGCCACCACCCGATCCGGCCGGACGCTCGCCACCACCTGCGCCAGGTTCGGCCGGTCGGCCATCCCGAACTCCGCCCCGCGCTCGCGCAGCACCTGCACCACCCCGGGCCGCTGCTTCATCACCCGGCCCAGCTGTTCCATGCGCTCCCGCGTGCCTCCGAGCGTCGCATCCGCCTCCAGCCCCGGCAGCGCCTTGCTGTAGGCCTGCACCGCCTGGTCCCACGCCCGCACCAGACCCCGCGCCTGCGCCTCACGCTCCTTCGCCTCCTGCTGCTGCGCCTTGCGCGCCTCGTAGCGCGCCCGGAACCCCGCCTTGCCGTCGTCGATCGCCCGCTGCTGCTCTGCCGCCCTCTGCTCTGACGCTGCCCGGGCCGCCTCCTGCCGCCGCAGCGTCTCGAGCTCAGGCCCCAGCTCGCGCCGCGCCGCATACGCCGCCACCAGGTCCTCCACCTGCGCCGCACCTCGGCCGGGCCGCACCGCGTCGCCATAGTCCAGCGTGGTGTCCTTCGCCCGCTCGCGCCCCAGCACCTTGGCCAGCGCCGCCGCGTCGGTGAACTCGTCGCGCCCGTAGTGCAGTGACACCCCATCCCGGTGCCGGCTCAGGCCCACATACGCCGCGTGCCGGTCCATGAACCTCGACGCCAGCACGTGCGCACGGTCCACCGTCACCCCCTGCGCCTTGTGAACCGTCGCCGCATACCCGTGGTCCACGTGCCCGTAGTCGCGCAGGGTAAAGGTCACATCCTTCCCCTCCTGCCCGCCTGCCTTGCCTTGGCCGTCCACCCGCACTGTCAGCCGCTCGCCCCCGGCCTCCACCGCACGCACCGTCCCTAGCGTGCCGTTCTTCACGGCCACCCCGCCCTGGCCACCCGGACCCGCCCCAAGTCCGCGCTCGTTGCGGCCGAACATCACCCGGTCCCCTACCGCCAGGGCACGCTCGCCCCGCTCCGTCACCACCACCTGGTCCGGCCCAAGCTCGCCCGCCGCCCGCAGCCGATCCCGAGCCAAGCTGTTCAGCTCGGCCACGTCCGCCCGCGTCGAGGCCAGCATCACCCGAGTCGCCCGGGGACTCTGCCGGCGCTCCTCGTCCCACCCCGCCACAAGAGCCGACATCGCCACGGCCCGCGTCTCGGACGCCTGCACCATCCCGGCCTGCTCGTAGCCAGCTAGGGCCTCCCCCGTCCGCCCCGTCGCCAGCTGCCGTGTCGCCTCGCGCTGCCACGCCTCCCGTTGACGCCGAACCTGGGTGATCTCCACCGACCCCACACGCTCGGACACCGCCCGGAACGCCGCCCCCGCCTCGATCGCCTGTAGCTGCTCCGGGTCGCCCACCAGGACCACCTTCGCCCCGGCCTCCTGCGCCGCAGACAGCACCCGCTCCAGCTGCCGCGACCCCACCATCCCCGCCTCGTCCACCACCAGCACGTCGCGCCGGCCCAGCACGTCCCGGCCCTCCCGCCAGCCGAACTCCAGGCTCGCCAGCGTCCGGCTCCCAATCCCGCTCCCCGCCTCCAGACCCTCCGCCGCGATCCCCGACAAGGCCGCCCCGCGCACCCGGTAGCCAGCCCCCTCCCAAGCCTCGCGCGCCTGGCCCAGCATCGTGCTCTTGCCCGTCCCCGCGTAGCCCACCACCACCGCCACGTCGGGCGCCTCCAGCACGTGACGCAGCGCCGCCGCCTGCTCCGCCCCAAGCGTTACCCCACCCGCAACTGCAAGCCCCACGTCCAGCGCCGGCACCGCGTGGCCCGGCCGCTCCGACAAGGCGATCGCCGCCTGCTCCATGCGCCGCTCCGTGGCCAGCATCTCGCGCGTGCTGAACCGAGCCTCGCCCCGCCCGTCCACGCCGACCTGCACCAGCTCGGCCGACGCCTCCACCTTCGCCAGAGCCGCCGTGAACTGCTCCGCATCCGCCGTGTGCCGGTCCACAAACCGCGCCAGGTCGCGCCTGCTGAACGTCGAGTGCTGCCGCGTGATCGCGTCCAGAACCACCACCGGCTCCGCCAGGAGCGCCTCGCCGTTGCGACGCGCAATCGCTAGGTGCTCCACCGCACGCTCCGCGTCCTCGCCCCGCGCCTCACGACGCGCTCCCGCTGGCCCGATCTTGTGCTGCGGTTCCAGCGCGATCCCTTGCTCCGCATACGAGCGGTGGTCGATCCGCACGTCGTGCCCGTGCTCGGCCAAGCGCTCGTTCGCCAACTCCGCCCAGCGCTGCCGCACGCCCTCGTACAGCCCTGGCGCGTTCCACTCCCGCACCTTCGGGCCGAACCCCGCAGGCGTGACCTGGCGCATGGTCAGCATGACGTGCGCGTGCGGCTTCAATCCGCCGTCCTCGCCCACGTCCCAATGCACGTTCAGGTCCGCCACCATCCCGCGGTCCACGAACTGCTCGCGCACGAAATCGCGCGCGAGCCGGATCGCCTCTGCGCGGGGTAGCTCTCGCGGAATGGCGAACTCCATCTCGCGGGCAAGCTGTGCGTCCTTCCGGCGCTCTTTCGCTTCGACCTCGTTCCACAATGTCGAGCGTGCGACCTGCAAACTTTCCTTCGTCGTGCCCTGCGTCCAGCGGGCCGGTGCACCGTCCGGCAGCATGATCTCGGAATGCACTACGCCCTGCTTCGCAGTGTAGTCGTGCGCGCGGTTCTGCGCCACGTCGTGCAGCTCCGACGCCGCGCGATAAGCAGCCGCAGCCACCACGCTTCGTCCGGTCGAGCGACCGATTACCTGGATGTGGGCATGGTAAATCGCCATTCGTGACGTAAGCTCCAGCTTTGCAGCCCTGAGCCTAGCCACTGATTGGGTATGCTGTCACTGACCTGAGCGCACGTTGCCCTTACAACGTATCAGCGCGCACTCAAACGCTTTTCTTCGCTGCGCTTCGATCGCGTGAGTGACGCTCTTTACCGGTGCCAGGGTCTGTTGCCGGGCACGATCGGCCACGGCTAGGCTGCACCCACCAGCATGGGGAGCCGGGGATGGTACGCAAGCCGAGGGACTACAATGCCGAGCTCCAGGCCCTCATGGACAAGGCAAAGAGGATCAAGACACAGAAGACAACCCAGCTCGGCGAGTTGGTGCAGATTACCGGCGCCGACGCCCTGCCCATGGAGGCTCTGGCTGGGGCACTTCTCGCCGTCGTCAAGCAGAGCAAGGATCAGCCCGGCGCCCTCGCGAGGTGGACCGAGACCGGCAAGGCCGTCTTTCAGTCAGGCAGCAAGCGCGGGAAGGCAAAAGCAGCCGGCGACACTGCTCCAGGAACTCCAGGCGTCAACGGCACAACTCCAGCGGCTGACCGTTCTTCGGAATAGGCTCGTGCTCGCCCGCAACCGCGATGACACACGCGACTGGGTGCAGGAGAGACGCGCCCGGACACGCCAGCTCATCGAACTCGGCGGCCTCATGCACAAGGCCGGGCTGGTTGAGATGCTGGAGGACGATCGCGCCACAATGCTCGGGGCCATAATGGAGCTGGTCGAACAGCTCCAGGCAGGCGGGCCAGAGGGAAAGGATGCCGCAGCCCTCAGGACACGATAGAGGCGAAAGGGAATGCGTGCGTTCGAGGCTGATGAGACGAAGGTGAGCAGCTAGGCTGTCCGGCCCTCAGTGTCAGACGCGTCCCGTGCGTTGGCCGCAGTGTCTTCCGCATTGTCTCCAATCGAAAAGCACCCGGGCAGGTCAGGCACAACGACTCCAAAGCACGTGGCTCTCGTGCCCGGCCCGATCGCGATCGGGTAGCGCATCGTCACCTCCTGTCGGCCTCACTCGCTGCGAGGAAGCAGGTCGGCCCGGCTGTCCCGATAGCGAGCAAGGAAGCGATCCCGGACGGCTCGGAACACGACAGGTGGCAGAAAGCCATAGGCCGCGCTCTCAGGACCTTGCCCCGGCAGAAACCGAAGATCCGGGCCGGGCCATGCGAAGTCGTTGGCCTCACTTACGATGATCCAGGAACGCGCATCGTCCAGGCCAAGTCGCACTTTCGTGGGATGCGGCAGCTCAATCCCCTCGTCCGGCGGTTGGGGCACAGAGTGGGTGATCGGCAGGACGATAACGCGAGGACGGGCCGCTTGATCTTCGATTGCGACCACTACGGCACAAGGTCGATCCTTGACGCCTTCCTCGCGGCCAGCGTCAGCTTCCCTCTTCCACAGGTAGGAGTATCGGACCACCAGGCCGGGTTGCGGTGTTGGCCAACTCACGGCCGCCAGTTGCCCGCCTCGGCATCAAGGTGGGCGTGCTCGGCTGGAACCTCGGCCCTGGCGATCAGCTCGGCCTGCTCTTTGGTCAGTTCCTCGGGCCGAAAGACACGACGATCACGGCGGGCAAGCCGGTCGTATTCCTCCACCGACACCACCACCAGGCGATCCCTGCCGTTCTTCGTGATGGTCACAGGCTCCATCAGCGCTCTGTCGGCAAGGGAGCCATAGTTCTTGATGAACTCGGCCGTGGTCACCCGCATGGCCCAAACTCCGAACTATATGAATAATTCATATTATACACATTTTTTCATATGCTGGGCAAGCGTCTGGCTGTCATCCGTGCCCGGTGACGACGTCTGACACAGGCTGTCCCAGCCACTTCTTTCCTGTCAGCCTCTTGCTTCCTTGGGCTCTCGATTGGCCCTTTCAGCGTGCGAGCTGGAGGAAGCCATCCAACGTGACGACCATGGCGGCACCATTCCCCTGGTTCACGACAATGCGTGCCATCCACGAGTCGCCGCAGATCACCATCACCTCTGCCTTGGCGCCCTGGACAGCCTCCGCCAGCCAGTCGATCGCAGCCGTCCTCCCGCTTCTGCGGGCGCACAGGGCTGGATCGACCTGGCGTGCCAGGATGAACAACTGCCCGGCTGAGGTCTCCTCGACGCTGACACGGCTGGAGCCAGCAACTTGTCCCGCCGCCAGCCAGTCCCGAAGGTGTCTGGCACCGGGTTCGTCCACCTGCTGCGCAGCCTCGAACGCGGTCATGTCGGCCATCCTGACTCGACCGCCTACCTGGGGTAGGACGTTCAGGATATTCGCAAGGGCAAGACGGCGGAGGGGAGCCGCATCGGCAATGATGACGTCCATGTTGGATGCTCTGCCCCTGGTGACGTCGAACGCCTCTTCCGCAGCGACCTGGGCGGGCACTGGCGACGGTTCACGCCGCCAGCATTTGCCCGTTGTGCACGGGCGATTGCCGGTTGAACTCTAGAAACCGGGCCATCAGCTCCCGGTCGCCCATGGTCGGGTGCATGTCCAGCAGGCGCAGCGCCTGCATGACCTGGCCGTGCGTGAACACCGCGATGCAGCCGGCAGGGTGCCTTGCCAGGCGGTCCTGCAGGTCCCTGACCCGGCCCAACATGGCCGAGAAGCTCTCGGCACCCGGTCCGTCGTCATGGTCGGGGTCGCACCGGTGCCAGTATGCCTCGACCACCGGCTGGCGCTGCTCCGCCGTCGTGTCGATGCAGCGGCTGGGCGAGAGATAGGTGAACTCCTGCACCGGCCAGGTCTCGACTGGCACCTCCGGGAAGCGGCGCATGGTCGGCTCCGCCGTCTGCTGCGTCCGCAAGTAGGCTGAGACCACGATCAGGTCCGGCCTTTGCGGGAGCACTGCGGCGACTCGCTGGGCTTGGTCGCATCCTGCGAGGGTCAGCGGAATGGTGGCAGGGTCGGTGGTGGCGATGCCTGCGTTGGCGGCGCTCTCTCCATGCCGGACCAGCCAGCGCTGCCGCTGCTGCCCTGGAGCGTCTTGTCCGTTCTGCGCTGTCTTACTTGTCAGCATCTTGCTTCCTTCGTGGCATCCGGGATGGCCCCCATTGCCCTTCCCAGACGGATCAGCACGGCTTCAAGCGGGTTCGAGGGGTCCAGCGGGGCCACCTCCTCGCTTTCTGCAAAAGAGAAAGAACCCTTGAAGGTGGTTCCGGTCGAGTTCTGCGACTTAGGCGTATCGGCTCGGGTTTGAGGCTGCGGATCGCGGAAGCTGTAGGCGTTCGAGGTCCGACGCGGCACCAGCAGCACCACGCGGCCGATAAGCCCGGGCGTGACCACCCGCTGTCGCACCAGGCGGTTCTCCCATGTCAGGACACCCCCCGCCTCCAGCGCCGCGACCGCCCGCGCCACCGTCGAGCGGTGCACCTTGGCCTTCTCGGCGATCGCCTCGTAGCTCGGGAAGCACCGGCCGGTGTGGGTGTTGTGGAACCCCCACAGCAGCGACCGCAGCACGTCGAGCGAGGCTCGCGTCAGTGGTCCCCGGTGCTGCCCCCGGCGGCGATGCAGGGCCGTGTAGCCCTGGGCGTACGCCCAGATGCGGGCCTTGGCGTTGCGGTCGAGCGGGATCGCCCGGCCTGGTCCGAATACCTTGTCCCGGCGCCTGCCGGGGTTCGCTTTGCGCATGGCGTTCCTGTCGGTTGCTGGGCAACCGCCGGGTCAGAGCCGGACACCAGGCAAAGCTCAGGCGTCGCAAGGTTTCGCTTGCAAAAACGCCGGAGATAGGAGAACATCAGCTTCTCACGGATGATGTTTTCCCGGTTCTACCGGTAGTGCGGCCCGCTCTAACCAAGCGGGCTTCTCTACTTCTGGGCCTTTAGTCCTCCAGACGAAACGGTTGAGCGCCCCACGGCTGGAGCGCAATGCGCAAGCGTGAACGATGCGCGAGCAAAACTCAACAAGTCTTCATAACTGGCTAAGAAGTCGGCAAACCGTCGTGCTCAAGCGACGAATCACGCACCATTCATTCGGTAGCAATCTGCCTAAGCTAGCTTGCTAGCTTAATATCGTGCTAGCAGGCTAGCATAACTTCATAAGCCTTCAGCGTTCTCCAAAAGGGTGCTGGCCTCGGGCGCGCATCAAGAGATCAAACGCTTCGCCCATAAGCGCCTGGACGGTACTACCCTCCTCAATCGCCATGATGTTCAAAGCCCGACTTAGCTCTGGGCTGAAGTGACCAAGGATGCCTTTTTTCCCTTCACGAGCTGGTCGGCGCTTGCTGCCGGCAGCTGCTTTCCCATCCACAGTCTGGGCCACTTTCAAAGCTGGCACTTCCTGTGTTGCAGGACGCCCTTGCGGCAGATCGTCCTTGAGCCCGGCAAATCTTGTCATACTGCACCTATGCTAGCATGCTTTCTTGCTAACTTGCTAGCATGCTTGCTGATCCAGATCCATAGCTGGGCCACGTCTTCGGCCGCTTTGCCTCGTGGCTCTATCTCGACAGCCGTTTTTCCCTCGGCAACGCTATGATGGAAGGCCGCTCGCTCGGGAAGCATAACTGGCGCAACCTGCAAGCCAATTCGCTGAACTAATTCACTAGCTTCGGGATAAAGGATGGACCCCCGCGAAGGACCTGCCATGAAGATAACAAAAGCAGGCTTCCCGCTTGCTTTTGCGAGTTCGGCTGTCGTTCTTACTGCGTCAAGGTCAAAGGCGCGAGGACGACAAGGTATAAGCAGGAGGCTGGCTGCGCGACATGCTTCACGTGCCATGATGTCAGCAGCCGGAGGCGTGTCGATCACGGCAAAGGCCGCACCTGCACGCGCCAAGGCTTCGAGCTTGTCGGGAAGCAGGCTGTGAGAGGCACAGTCGATCACGTCGGGGTCTTTCCCCGTCCGCCACTTTCCCCAACGGGAAGCTGTCGCCTGGGGGTCTGTATCCACGATGACGGTTGGCAACCCAGCCGCGTGGGCTGCAGTTCCCAGGTGAACAGCAAGGGTTGTTTTCCCAGCTCCACCTTTTTGGCTGATGACCGCTACAGTTAGCATGGTATCTTGCTACCTAGGTTGCATGCTAGCATGATAGCTAGCATGGCTGAGCGGCACAAGGCGGGCAAGGAGCCGGCTCACGAGCCCCACCATCTCGTTCGACACCCTCCCCCGTCATGTCCCCGATCACAGTCCTGACGTGTCGAGCGATTATGCTCAGAAGAAATGCGAACGCTGACAATCTCTTAACGAAACATGCATATGAAAGAAGCGCCTCGTTCATGGAGGCAGAGGAATCAGCAAAATGCTTCACATCAACGCTCAGGCGCTACTCGACCTCAATCTGGCCGCGTCCTACTTCGTCATGTTCCTGCTTCACATTACCAGCTAAGCGATCGGCTGGCCGTCACGACGATGATGGCCAGCCACCGCTAGAACGTCACCACGCGCGCAATGCTTGACCTGCCCCCACGAGAGTGGTGTCGTTTATTCAGGGTTGAGTTGATGCGCATCGCTTGATGAGATCACCGACAAATGGTACAATTCGTTAGGTGGATGACTCACGCTCGAGTCGCGGCGCGCAATTTGCGCCAAAACCTGCGGCAGCTATGGCGGTAGCTATGGTTGCACTACTGAATGGATCAGCAAGTAATCCACAGTCTAACCCGCTGTAACAGGCGGGTTTTTCATACTTAAATCACTAAGGCACAGCAATGAGTCAACTCATTGGCTGGGTGCCGGTCTTTGTCGCTGCGATTGGTCTTTTCGGTATCGTTGTCAGTCTTGTTGTTCCGCGCGTTTGGCCCCTACCTCCGCAAAAGACGGAAGTTAAGGTCATTATTGCACACGAACACTCAACGACCGTTACCTTGACAGACAGTCACTCGACTAAGCCGAACACCACACACCACCGCTAACGCTAAAAAACGGCGTTGAGCCGCTCTGCAAGATGCTTGTCCACATTGTTCCGATATCGTAACAATATTAGTCGCTTGCGGCTGATCTCCGCTCCATGTCGCGTGCGGCGGCTGATATCAGCCGATCAGGTAATAACACAAAGCAGGGCAGCCTCCGATGGGCAATGTTGACAAAACGAACGCTCATTCAGGCCATGCTGACAATGTTGACACGATGAGCGGCGGGCAACCCGCGAGCGCCGCCGCCGCGCCCGCCGCTTTTTATTGCTAAATAGTGTCGTGAACCCTTGTCAGGCGGTTGCGGCGTCAAAACTCGCGACCTACCTCGACCACGGTAGCAATCACGCTCACCCCAGGATGCCAAAAATGCCCGACCTCGATCCCGCTCAGACCATCTCCTTCGCCATTCTCATGTCCTCCGTCATCCCGATGGCGGACTTCGTGCAGCACCTTCCGCACATGACACCAGAAGTCATGCTGGACGGCATCGTCGCCATCTGCACGGTCGCGCTGTTCATGCTGCGCCTCGCCGCACACTAACCGCACAACTGGCCGTCGACCCGAGAGGGCCAGCCGCGCGCCTCGCGCGCGCGAGGATGTCAGCCGCACGAACAAGGACAGGCGGCACAGCGTCGCCTGTCCTGTGGTTGCATAATCGCTACTTATGCGGCTCAGTGGGTCGCGAGGCTGGTCAAACCGCGCTTCGGATCAGGGTCCAGCGTTGGCCTTTCTAACGTTTTGAAGGCCGCCGCGACGCTCTTGCCGATCGCGTTGGACAGCTCGACCGGCAGCACTACGGCCGTCCTCATCACGCCGTCGCGTGGATGCTTGAATGCCGGCAGCGCCACCGTGATCCGCTCCGGGCTGACACGTCGCACCTGCAAGCCCGAGCTATGACCGAACCTGGGTGATGGCGGATTGAGAGAGGCGGCGTATCGAGGCGGGTGAAGGCCTGCCTGAACCTCCCGAAGGAGCGATACGCCATGATAAGCGATAGCATTGTTGT
>JAABUO010008079.1_pt1 | contig 11925 bp, 9 predicted proteins | sample 5559291 | NCBI WGS metagenome assembly JAABUO01 (sample SAMN10711878, study PRJNA513372) | rock metagenome | isolation source: Antarctica rocks | place: Antarctica: Victoria Land, Finger Mt sud | reverse complement strand
AGGGGACGACGAGCTCGCGGGCGAAGTGGAGGCCGAGGCGTTTGCTGATGTGGGTGAAGGCGGGGGCGCCGTCGGGGGCGGCGACGGTGAGGGTGGCGGAGGTGAGGATGACGGAGGGGTAGGACTCGAAGAGGGTTTGGGAGAGGAGCTCGGAGACATCGATGGGGGTGGCCTGGAGGTGGGTGTGGAAGGACTGGGGGGAGGCGGGACGGGCGGTGTTGCGGATGCCGGCGGCGGGTCGGCGGTCGATCCAGAAGACGGTGTTGGGGTCGGTGGACTCGAGGAGGAATTTGAGGTGGGTGCGGATGTCGGAGGCGCGTTTGCGGAGGCCGGGGGTTTCTTCGACGTTTTTGATGCGGTCGAGTTCGCCTTCGAGGCGGGCGAGGGCGTTGGTGACGGAGAGGTATAGGTCGCCGGAGGTTTCGAGGAAGTCTTCGCGGTCAAGGAAGGGCATGCGACCGACGTTGGGGGTGGAGTTTGGGATGTCGGCGGGGAGAGCGGCGAAGAAGAGGCGGGAGCGGTCGCGGAGGGTGCTGAGGGAGCTTTCGAGGGAGGAGGAGGTGGCGTGTTTGGCGCGGAGGAGGGTTTCGGTGTCGCGGGCGAGCTCGTCGAAGCGGGCGTTGGAGAGGCCGACGCCGAAGTAGTTGGAGGCGATGTCTTCGAGCTCGTGGGCCTCGTCGAAGATGACGGCGCAGGCGTCGGGGAGGATGCCGGCGTCGGGGGCGTTGGCGGCCTGCTGCTTGATGGAGAGGTCGGCGAAGAAGAGGTGGTGGTTGACGATGATGAGGTCGGACTCGATAGCCTTGCGGCGCATGGAGGTGATGAAGCAGCGCTCCCAGTCGGGGCAGGTCTGGCCGAGGCAGGCTTCGGTGCGGGCGTCGAGTTTGTGCCAGAGGGGTGAGTGTTCGGGGAGCTGATCGATCTCTGCGCGGTCGCCGGTTTCGGTGGTCTTTTCCCAGTTGGCGATGTGGTGGAACTGGGAGATTTCGTCGAGGCCGTTGAGCAGGGGGGAGTCGCGAAGGGCGTAGAGCTTGTGGCGGCAGAGATAGTTGGCGCGGCCCTTCATGTAGCAGACTTTGAGCGGGCCGGAGGAGCCGAGGACGGTTTCGAGGAAGGGGATGTCCTTGAAGAAGAGCTGTTCCTGGAGGTTTTTGGTGCCGGTGGAGATGATGACGCGCTGCCCTTTTTCACGCGCTAGGCGCAGGGCGGGGAGGAGGTAGGCGAGGGTTTTGCCGGTGCCGGTGCCGGCCTCGACGATGAGGTGGCGGTTGTCGTGGAGGGCGGACTCGACGGCGCGAGCCATGTCGTACTGGCCGGGTCGGACTTCGAAGGCGAGGGAGGACTGGGAGAGGAGGCCGCCGGGGGAGAAGAAGGCGTGGAGGGTGGGGAGGTTGTGGGGGGCGGGGTGGGCGTTCTCGGAATCTTCGAGGTTGGGGGTTGCGGGCGTGATTTGGATGGGGGAGGACACGGGTGCTATCCCTGATGATAGGGGAGGGCTGAGGACCTTAGCTGCGACATTTACGTGCAGGTCATCAGAGGCGTGTTTACGTATCGATCGGCAAGACCGTTGGTGCTCAATCGGAAACCATGCCGATGGTGTGAAGCCATGTGTTCACGAGTTCCGGCCATGCGCTCGCGGGGTACTTACTCCTGCGGAGCCCGAAAGCGTGACCTCCTTCCGCATAGGAGTGGAACTCTACCGGGATGTGCGCTTTGATAAGCGCCCCGTAGTAGCTTAAGGAATCCCATATGCTGTCTACATGATCATTCTCGTTCTGTAGCAGGAACGTTGGTGGCGTCTGAGCAGTAATGTGGCTCGCGATATCGCGGTTCAGTTCAAGCGTCCCTTCGTTGCGTGAGAGATGGCCCGGGTACAGCGCAACCGCAAAATCAGGGCGGCAGCTCTCTTTGTCAGCGGCGTCCACGTTCGCATATACGCGCTTATCGAAGTGCACGCTAGTAGCTGTAACGAGATGACCACCAGCCGAAAAGCCCAATACGCCAATCTTGTGGGGGTCGATCCGCCACTTTGCAGCATGGAGGCGCACGAGCCCGATCGTCCTTTGCGCATCCTCCAAAGCTTCTGGCGAGGATGGGTATGCGCCTGACTTCGGCAGTTTCGCCTCTCCAGGTACGCGGTACTTAAGCAGCACGCAAGTGATGCCCTTCGAGGCCAGCCAATCACAAACCTCCGTGCCCTCGAGGTCGATAGCTAAGATCTGGTATCCCCCGCCGGGGAAGACTACGACTGCGGCTCCTGTGTTCCTCCCTTTGGGTTCATAGACGGTCATCGTGGGTGTAGAGACATTGTTGATGTACGTCCACGGCTTCCCGGCGACTAGGTCCTTGTCGTCCATTTTCAGTGTTTCCGGACCCGTGAACGGCCTAGCGTTAGGCACGGCACCGGGCCAGATTGGGATTTGGGTGTGACCGGGCGATGGCTGCCACGAACTTTGAGCGTGAATAAAGGTGGCCGCGAAGAAGACGCAGGCCGCTGTCAGTGACTTGATCACGAAGATGCCCTCACATATTGGATTTGCAATTGGGGGTGAGCATAAGGAACGAAGGCTCACTGGGTAGAGCCGAGTCTAGTTGTGGCTCTCGGGGCACGAGGTTGTGATTCGCTCGAAGGAACCACAGTCGTAAAGTGGATCGCCAACAAGAATGTCTGCTCACGGGGTGAGCGTCAGCCCTAGTAGTAAATGAGCGGATCACAGCAGAGACCAGGCCCGAAGGTCGGCTTGTCGGAAGGGGACGGACGGCAACGGGTTCTCAGATGCCGTGCTGTCCCTACGGTGGCGATACTCTTAGGAGGTGAGCCTTTCCGCGGGCGTCGTGGTTTAGCGGGAGAGAATTGAGGCGGCGTTATGGCACAGAGGCGTGAAGAGAAGAAGAGGTTGGGGAAGAAGCATCGGCAGGCTAGTACGCGGCCGAAGAAGGGGAAGGCTCCGCGGGCGGCTGGGGGGCGGGGGGCGGTGACGGGGGCCGTGGCTCCGAAGGCTCGGAAGAAGATTGCGACGAAGAAGGCGGAGGCGGAGCGGAAGGCGAAGACGCCGCGGCGGAGTCCGGAGTTTGAGGCGAAGCGGACGATTGCGCCGGATGGGATTGGGGCGGCGGGGCTGGCGGAGCGCAAGGAACAGCAGGTTCCTCCGCTGCGCTACGGAATGACAACCAAAAAAACTGGCGGGCGGATCTCGAAGGGGCCGCAGAAGCCTGCGGATATGGATGAGGCGCAGTGGAGGGAGGCGGAGCGGATTGGGGAGGAGCTGTCGGTCCAGATGGGGCGGCAGGATCGGGGCAGGGCGGGGCGCGACGGGGCTGGCGGAGTGATCCCCGAGCGGGGCGGGGCGGGGCGCGATGGGATCGGGGAGGCGGTAAGGCGTGGAGATCTGAAGCGCGAGGGGGGGCCGCTGGGGGTGGATCCGGAGCTGGCGGAGGACGGGACGCTGCCGCTGGTGGCGATCTGCGGGCGACCGAATGTGGGGAAATCGACGCTGTTCAACCGGCTGACGGGGTCGCGGCGATCGATTGTGGGCGATGAGCCGGGGATTACGCGGGACCGGATCTACGGGGAGGTGGAGTGGAGCGGGCGGGATGTGCGGATTGTAGATACGGGCGGTGTGGTGCCGGATGACGAAGCGCTGATTCCGAGCGAGATCTTTCGGCAGGCGCAGGTGGCGCTCGACGAGGCGGACGCGATCGTGATGGTGGTGGACGGGCGGACGGAGTTGGCGAGCCCGGATTTGGAACTGGCGCGGTTACTTTTGCGCGGGGGCAAGCCGTGCTTTCTGGCGGTGAACAAGATGGATACGCCGGAGATGGGGGGGCAGGCGGAGAACTTCCGGCGGCTGGGGTTCCGGAATGTGATGGCGATCTCGGCGGAGCATGGGTCGGGGATTGGGGATCTGCTGGACGAGGTGTTTGCGGTGCTGCCGGCGGCGGTGGAGGTCCTTCCGGAGCGGATGGAGGGGATCGAAGAGGAGATGGAGGAGGACGAGGGTCCGGTGGATCTGCCGGTGCGGGAGGGAGACGTACAGGGGTCTGTCCGCTCCGGCCTGCGGCCTACCGCCGAGAGGACGAACGCGAACGATAAGCCGGAGGTGGCGAGGCCGCGGAAGCTGCGGACGCATGGGGAGTTCGATCAGAAGGAGACGAAGATCGCGATTATTGGGCGGCCGAATGTGGGCAAGTCGACGCTGCTGAATGCGCTGACGGGGACGGACCGGGCGATCGTTTCGCCGATTGCCGGGACGACGCGGGATGCGGTGGACGAGGTGGTGGAGCGGGGCGGGCACTCCTTCCGGTTTGTGGATACGGCCGGGATTCGGAGGAAGGGCAAGACGAAGCTGATGGCGGAGAAGCTGAGCGTGATTATGGCGCGGAAGCATCTGGAGGCGGCGGATGTGAGTCTGCTGATTATCGATGCGGTGGAGGGGGTGACGGCGAACGACGCGAATATTGGCGGGTATGCGCATGAGAGCGGGCGGTCGGTGATTATTGTGGTGAACAAGTGGGACCTGATGACGACGGCGGGGCCGGATGGGCTGCGGATATTTGACGGCAAGCCGGTGGTGGACGCAAAGGTGTACGAGGAGCAGGTGCGGCATGCGCTGAAGTACCTGGACTATGCGCCGCTGCTGTTTATTTCCGCTTCGGAGGGGATCAATGTGGAGCAGGTATTCAAGAAGGTGGAGCTGGTGTCGCGGGAGCGGCGGAAGCGGGTGTCGACGGGGCAGATGAACCGGTTTCTGGAGCGGGTGGATTTTCAGAGGGCGTCGGTGCCGATGAACAAGCGGGTGAAGATCTATTACATGACGCAGGCGGCGGTGGCTCCGCCGACGTTTGTGCTGTTTACGGATAAGGATGTGAAGCTCCACTTTTCGTTTGAGCGGTTTTTGGGCAATCAGATTCGGGAGGCGTTTGGGTTTATCGGGTCGCCGATCTGGTTCAAGATAAAGGCTCGGAATAAGAAGAAGACGGCGTAGGTGGGGGGCTTCCCCCTGCTTGAGGGGGCGGAGCGGTGTCGCGGTTTGCCCTCGTGTGGGGGGTGGACGTATGGTGGACGGTCTATGACAACGCTTTTCCTGAATCGCCGCCAAGTCCTTAAGGGTGCCGCGCTTGCGGCTTCTTCGCTGGCTGTCTCCCGTTTTGCCGGTGCGCAGGGGGCCTCGGCGGGGGTGGATGCGCGGATTGACGTGATGCCGGGCGAGGCGATTGGGACCATTGCGCCGGAGATTTACTCGCACTTTATCGAGCAGCTGGGCGGTGTGGTGTATGACGGGGTTTGGGTGGGGGAGCGGTCGAAGATCGCGAATAAGAACGGGGTTCGGCTGGACTTTATCAAAACGATGCGGGCGGTGGAGGCTCCGGTGCTGCGGTGGCCGGGCGGGTGCTTCGCGGACAGCTATGACTGGAGGGACGGGATTGGGCCGGTGAGCAAACGGCCGAACCGGGCGGCGTTCTGGGATCAGCAGGAGCCGAACCGGTATGGTCTGCATGAGTTTATGGCGACGTGCCGGGAGATCGGTTGCCGGCCGTACCTGGCGGGGGATCTGCGGTCGATGCCGGCGCGGGAGTTTTACCAGTTTGTGGAGTACTGCAATGCACCGGCGGGGATGCTGCCGTCGAACTCGGCTGCACCGGCGGCGGTGGATACGCTGGCGGCGGAGAGGGCGGCGAATGGGAGCCCGGAGCCGTTCCACGTGGAGTTCTGGGGTGTGGGGAATGAGAGCTGGGGGTGTGGCGGGAACCAGACGCCGGAGGAGTATGCGGGGGAGTTTCGGAGGTACTCGGCGTGGCTGCCGCGGTATGGGAAGGAGCCGCTGAAGCTGGTTGCGGTGGGTCCGAATGGGGACGACGTGGACTGGACGCGGCGGCTGTTCCGGGCGCTAGCGGCGAACCCGGAGAAGCGGCATTTGTGGGGCTTGTCCGTGCATTACTACACGTCGGGGAGCCCGTCGCAGTTTGCGGCGGGGGATGCGCTCCAGTATGACGAGGGGGCTTACTACGACCTGCTGACGCGGGGGTCGATTATGGAGCGGGTGGTGACGGACCATTGGGGGGCGATCGAGGAGAACGGCGGGCAGAACAAGGTGAAGCTGGTGGTGGATGAATGGGGGGCGTGGTACGGCAAGGGGACGGAGCTGGGGCCGAACTACAACTTGTCGCAGCAGTCGACGATGCGGGATGCGCTGCTGTCGGGGATCACGCTCGACATCTTCCAGAGGCATGCGGACAAGGTGGCGATGGCGAATGTGGCGCAGTCGATCAATTGCATACATTCGCTGATGCTGGCGCGGGAGGACCAGTTTACGGTGACGCCGACGTTCCATGTATTTCGGATGTATCTGCCGCACAAGGGAGCGACGGCGGTGCGGGCGGAGTTTACGGCGCAAGGGATCGACAACCCGATGGCGGGGGCGCCGATTCCGGTGGGCGGGAACAGCTACCTGGGGTCGCTGAACGCGGTGAAGACGCTGGCAGGGCTGAGCGGGTCGGCTTCGATGCGGGGGAAGACACTGACGTTGAGCGTGGTGAATCCGCACCTGGAGCGGGCGATGACGACGGAGATTGCGGTGCGGGCGGGGGCGATTGCTTCCGTGAAGGGGACCGTGCTAATGAGCCATGATGTACATGACCATAATGATTTTGCGCATCGGGATGCGGTGCGGCCGGTGGCGGCGGTGGTGGGGGCGGCGAGTGGGGGGCGGTTGGTGCATGTGTTTCCGCCAGCTAGTGTGACGGTATTGGAGGTTGGGTTGGGGTGAGTCGACATGAGCTTTGGCGATTTGATGAAGTGGGTGACAGGACGAAAGGGAGCAGACTAGAATCTCGCGCTATGAAACGAATTTTTGCTCTAGCCGTGTTTGCCTATTGCACCCTACCTCTTTCGGCTCAGCTTGCGGTGCCAAACAAAGGAGCAACCCCCTTCAAAGACACCTCCATGCTCAAGCCCCCAGCTGGTGAGAAGGTAGCCATTGTGGAGTTTGAAGATCTTGAGTGCTTCGCCTGTGCACAGGCTTCACCGATTGTGCGGGCCGCAATGACTCGCTACAACATTCCTCGAGTTCATCATGACTTCATCATCCCGGGCCACGTCTGGTCGCGCACAGCGGCAGTTTATGCGCGATATCTTGAGGACAAGGTGTCTCCGAAGGTCGCGGAAGACTTTCGGCGTGATGTGTTTGCAAAGCAGTCTAGAATTGCGGGCCCGGATGACCTGCAACGCTTTACGCTCGCCTGGTTTCAGGCTCACGGCCGACCATTGCCTTTTGTTATCGATCCGTCCGGTCGTTGCGCGGATGAGGTCCAGGCTGACTGCATGCTTGGTATTCGCCTCGGTCTGCTCCATACTCCTACCATCATCGTGGTGACTGCTCACCGGTGGATTGAGGTGACGGATCCTCGACAGCTCTATACCGCGATTGATATCGCGGAAGCGTCTGTAAACGATCACGCGCCCGTCTCTGCCGCGCGAAAGCCTTGAACTCGTCTCAGCCTGTTCGTTCTCGAAGCCAGATATTAGAAGGCGATGACGTCGAGACCGGGGATGAGGCGGAAGTGCCGTTTGTTGGTGGTGAGGATTGAGGCCCCGTTGGAGAGTGCGGTGGCACCGATGAGAAGATCCGTGAACGGAATGATGTTCCCGCGCATCGTCTGTTCTCCATCAATGCGACCCGCAAGCCTCGCCACCTCCAAGGTGTAGTCGAAGACAGGAAGATCTTCTATGAGTGCTTCGAGGAAGTCTCGACGACGCTGAGCTCTGGATGGTGAGTCCGCGCGGTAGATTCCGTGGATGAGCTCTGTGATGCCAATAGCGGTGAGTCCAACGTCATCGGAATTGGCGAGTGACTGGATCGTGATGAGCAGATCTTCAACGAGGATACCTTCGCGCTCCGCCCTGATGGCCACACTGGAATCGAGGATTACTCCTCCCACAGATTTCGAATCCCTTCATGCTCATGGTTGGAGATTACTGTCTCGAGATCGCGGCTGAACTGATCATCGAGAGTCACGTTTACTTGGCGCTCCTTTGCGCGACGAATTGCTTCGGAGAGCGTCTTCTTTCGAGGAGACGCATCCGGAGACCGCAAAACCGCTACTGTTGCAGCGTCCTTCTCAATGCGGATCTCTTCGCCGGCGCGGACTTTGGCAAGGAGGCTAGGGAGGTCGCGGGCGGCTTCGGCTTCGGAGATGTGGATGACGGCCATTTTGCTTACCTCGCCGCAAGTTTATCTCATGGGGAGATAACGTCCACCGGTCACTCTCCTAGCCACTCTGACCAGGCTTCTAGGGCTCTTTCGCATTGGAGGCGGTGGCGTTCTTTTTTGTCGCGGATTTTTTGGTGGAGGTCGACTTCGAGTGGTGGGAGTAGGTCGAAGGTGATGTTGGCGGGTTGGAATTTTTTGTGGTCGGCGTGGGTGATGTAGTGGGTGAGGGAGCCGTTGGCGGAGGCTCGGGGGGCGGGTTGTGGGCCGGGATAAAAGCCGCAGGCGCTGCCGCGAGCGAGGGCGGCGGCGTAGCGACCGGCCAGGAGGCCGGAGGCGATGGACTCGGTGTAGCCTTCGACGCCGGAGAGCTGGCCGGCGATGAGGATCGAGGGGTGAGCGCGGAGCTGGAGGGTTTCGGTGAGGAGCGAGGGGGCGTGGATGTAGGTGTTGCGGTGGATCTGGCCGAAGCGGAGGAAGGTGGCGTGTTCGAGGCCGGGGATGAGGCGGAGGACGCGAGCCTGCTCGCCGAACTTGAGGTGGTTCTGGAAGCCGACGAGGTTGTAGGAGTCGGCGCGGAGGTTTTCCTGGCGGAGCTGGACGCAGGCGTAGGGCCAGCGGCCGGTGCGCGGGTCGGTGAGGCCGGCGGGCTTCATGGGGCCGAAGCGGAGGGTGTCTCGACCGCGGCGGGCGGTCTCTTCGATGGGGAGGCAGCCTTCGAAGTATTGCAATTTCTGAGGGGCGGCTGTGGCCACGAACGTCTGGCCGCTGGACCCCACCCGTTCCGACGATGGAGCTGTCGGAGAGGATGGGGCACTCGCTTCGTGGGGGTGTCCTGAAGGGGCAATGGAGGAACTCACCGATGACGGTGACGCTGTCATGGGTGGGGCGCCCGCTTCGTGTGGGTGTCCTGAGTCAGCACTGGAGGCACTCGCTTCGCCCTCGGGGCTGGCTGCGGAGGCGCTTCCCTGCCCCGCGGTTTGGGCGAGGTGGGTGGGGTTGGCGTCGGCGGGGAGTTGTTCCCAGGGTTTTTGTTCGATCTTTTCGGCGGTGGTGAGGGCGTCGAGGAAGGTGTTGTACTCCTCTTTGGTGAAGGGGCAGTTGATGTAGTCGGCGGTGCCCCGGTCCCAGCGGGCGGCGAGGTAGACCTTGCTCATGTCGATGGTGGAGGCGTCGACGATGGGGGAGATGGAGTCGTAGAAGGCGAGGTGGCCGGAGCCGGTGAGGCGGGTGAGCTCGGCGGTGAGGGCGGGGGAGGTGAGGGGGCCGGTGGCGAGGATCGTGATGGTGTCGTCGCTGTGCTCGTCGAGGGTGAGGACCTCTTCGCGATGGATGGTGATGTTGGAGTGCTGCTCGAGGCGTTGGCGGACGCGGGCGGAGAAGAGTTCGCGGTCGACGGCTAGGGCGTGGCCGGCCGGGACGGCGGTGGCGTCGGCGTCGAGGAGGAGGAAGGAGTTGGCGCGGCGCATCTCCTGCTTGAGGAGCCAGGGGGCGGAGAATTCGGATTCGGATTTGAGGGAGTTGGAGCAGACGAGCTCGGCGAAGTCGGAGGTTTGGTGGGCCTCGGTGGAGCGGTGCGGGCGCATTTCGTAGAGGTGTACTTCGCAACCGGCCGCGGCGGCTTGCAGTGCGGCTTCGGGGCCGGCGAGGCCACCGCCGATGACTTTGATTTTCTTCATGCTGGGATTTTCTTCATGCTGCTTTGAGGATACGGCGAAGAGCGAGGGCTTCCCTGCGGAGGGCACGAGGCGACGCGTACGGTGCGCGGAGGTGGGACAGAGAACCGGTCAGATGCAGCGTTCGGAGACGTGGCAGAGCTGGTCGCCGGTGAGGCGCATGATGCGCCAGTCGGTGGACATCTGGGCTCCCATCTCGTAGTAGAAGTCGATGGCATCCTTGTTCCAGTCGAGGACGTTCCACTCGAGGCGGGGGCAGCCTTCGACGACGGCGATGCCGGCGACTTTGGCGAAGAGGGCTTTGCCGATGCCTTTGCCGCGGTGGGCGGGCTCGACGAAGAGGTCTTCGAGGTGGATGCCGTGGTGTCCCTGCCAGGTGGAGTAGTTGTAGAAGTAGAGGGCGAAGCCGGCGGGTTGGCCGTCCCAGTCGGCGAGGAAGACGTGGAAGCGGGGGACGGGGCCGAAGCCATCGCGATGGAGGCCGGTAGCGGTGGCGAGGACGGCGTCGGGCTCGCGCTCGTAGACGGCGAGCTGGCGGATGAAGCCGAGGATGGTGGGGACGTCCTTGGCGGTGGCGAGTCGGATCTGGAGCGAGGGCGGCGTCATCGTGGGGCTAGTGTAGCAATGGCGCGGGCGGACCTTGGGAATGTGACTGAGAACGATCGTTATTTGAGTCAGTGCGGGGCGGGGACGGTGTCGGGGGCGTTGGCGGAGGTGGTGGATTTCTGGGGGACTTTGGGGGCGTCTTTGGGCTGGGCATCGAGCCATTTGTCGAAGGGGATAGTGAAGGCGAAGAGCTGCTGTTTGGCGTCGACGGAGTGGATCATTTTGACGTAGAGCTCGGCGTGGCGGAGGGCGGGGTCGTCGAGCTCGCGGATGTCGTAGAAGAGGTATCCGGCGAGGGTGGCGTGGGGGTTGACGGTGGTGGTGGAGAAGCCGAAGTCGGTATCGTCTTCGGTGACCTTTTTGTCGACGGGGGTGTGGTGGATGGTGATGGGGACGATGGGAATTTTAGTGCCCATGGCGGAACGGGTGGAGAAGAGGCGGCGGTTGATGTCCTCGAGGTTGGCGGCGGGGATGATGTCCTTGTTGGCGGAGATGAACTGGATGCGGACGTCGTCGAGGGTGAGGGGGTGGTCGGAGTCGTTGGTGACGATGACGCGGACGGGGACGAAGCCGTGCTGGAGGTAGGGGAGGCGGAAGAAGGGGCAGGCTTTGGGGTCGGTGCAGGGGTCGGCGGCGACGGTGACTTTCTCGTTGGGGTGGGTGTCGAAGCTGATGTACTGGGCGGCGGGTTTGACGGGGGGCGCGGGCCTGGGCTTGTCGGCGGCGTGGGCGGCGAGCGGGGTGAGGAGAGCGGCCAGGGCGAGGGCTTGGAGGGGCGGGTTCAGGCGGAGAGGCATGGCTGTGTGAGAGACGCGGCTGGGCGGAATGCGTGAGGCGCTCGGGTGCGAGTTTGGCGTTCGGGTTTGATTATGATCGTCGGTGGCGGGAGCGGTAAAGCGCGGAAGTGGAGGAAACGTGTTGGAGCGGGTTTTGATGGGGGTGTACGGCTCGCTGCTGGGGGCGGTGCTGGTGGTGGGAGCGCCGTTCTGGCTGGTGCGGATGGCGACGAGCGGGCGGTACCGGGCGGGTCTGCGGGGGCGGTGGTGAATGCGCGGGTGTCGGACCGGTCGTATCCGCGGTACATGCGGCTGCGGCGGCTGTGGCGACCGCTGCTGAGGCGGGTGGGGGTGTTTCTGGCGCAGGGAGGGGAGACGGCGGAGCGGCTGCGGGCGATGGGGGTGGACGCGGGGCGGGTGCGGGTGACGGGGAATCTAAAGTACGACGTGCGGGCGGTGGCGGAGGGGGCGATGGTGGGGCGGATGCGGGCGGTACTGCCTCCTGGAGCGAGGGTGGTGATTTGCGGGAGCACGCTGGAGGGCGAGGAGGCGATGCTGCTGAGGGCGTGGCCGGGGGTTGTGATGAGGCGGCCGGGGGCGGTGATGGTGCTGGCGCCGCGGCATCCGGAGCGGTTTGGGCGGGTGGTGGAGATGGCGGGG
>JAABUO010008078.1_pt1 | contig 11926 bp, 10 predicted proteins | sample 5559291 | NCBI WGS metagenome assembly JAABUO01 (sample SAMN10711878, study PRJNA513372) | rock metagenome | isolation source: Antarctica rocks | place: Antarctica: Victoria Land, Finger Mt sud | reverse complement strand
GGGGTTGCCAAGGCGAGGCGCCCGGCTGCCCGAGCGGAACGGAGCGACGGAATGCAGCACAGTCGGCAGTTTTACATCGACGGCGCCTGGGTGGAGCCCGCTATTCCCAAGTTGCTCGACGTGATCGACCCCTCGACCGAGGAAGCATTCGAGCAGATCGCCATCGGCAGCGCAGCGGACGTGGATCGCGCGGTTGTGGCCGCGAAGGCGGCGTTCCCCGCGTGGTCGCGCAGCACGCGGACGGAGCGGCTCGATCTGCTCAAGCGCATCCTTGAAGCCTACAAGGCGCGCTACGAGGACATCGCGATGGCCATATCGCGAGAGATGGGCGCACCGCTCACTTTGGCGCGCCAGGCGCAGGCGGCTGCCGGCATTGGCCATCTGGCCCATATGATCGAGGTCCTTCAGGCCTACAAATTCGAGTGGATGCAGGGCTCGACCCTGATCGCCAAGGAGCCGGTCGGAGTCTGCGGCCTCATCACGCCTTGGAACTGGCCGATCAATCAGATCGTCTGCAAGGTGGCCCCGGCGATCGCCGCAGGCTGCACGATGGTGCTCAAGCCGAGTGAAGTCGCCCCGCTGGACGCGGTGATCTTCGCCGAGGTGATGGACGCGGCAGGCACGCCGAAGGGCGTGTTCAACATGGTGCAGGGCGACGGCCCGACCGTCGGGGAGGCGATGTCGGCGCATCCGGATATCGACATGATGTCGTTCACCGGCTCGACGCGCGCCGGCATCCTGGTCGCCAAGGCGGCAGCCACCACGGTCAAGCGCGTGGCGCAGGAACTCGGCGGCAAGTCAGCCAACATCCTGCTGCCCGACGTTGACTTCCAGCGCGCCGTGACGAAGGGCGTGGCCGGCGTGTTCAACAACAGCGGGCAGTCCTGTAACGCGCCGACGCGCATGTTCGTCCCCGCTGACCGGCACGAGGACGTGAAAGCGTTCGCCAAGGCCGCCGCCGAGCGCTTCGTCGTCGGCGACCCGCGTGCGGAGACGACCAATCTCGGCCCGGTGGTCAGCGAGGTGCAGTTCGACAAGATCCAGCGCCTCATCCAGTCCGGCATCGACGAGGGTGCCGAGCTCGTCACCGGCGGCCCTGGGCGCCCCGAGAACCTCAACCGCGGCTACTACGTGCGGCCCACCGTTTTCGCCGGCGTTCGCAACGACATGACCATCGCGCGCGAAGAGATCTTCGGTCCCGTGATCGCCATCTTGCCCTACGAGAGCGAAGAGGAGGCGATCCGTCTCGCCAACGACACGGTGTACGGGCTTGCCGCCTACATGCAATCGAGCGATCAGGCGCGCGCGCGCCGCGTCGCGTCGCAGCTCCGTGCCGGTAACGTCCACCTGAACTACCCCGCCTGGGACATCGCGGCTCCGTTCGGCGGCTACAAGCACTCCGGCAACGGGCGGGAGTTCGGGGAGTGGGGGCTCGACGAGTTCCTCGAGACCAAGGCAGTCGTCGGCTTCGAGGCGGCGTAGGCGCGGGTGACGAGGCCCGCTCCCTCGATCTCGCTGCGCCACGGCGCGACCGCTCTTGCGAGCCTCGCGCCGGCGCCGCCGCGGCCGGTTCTCGTCACCCGCGAAGCGCTCGAGCCGGAGGTCGCCGGCACGCGGCGGACGCGGCTCTGGGAGTTCAACACCAACCTGCACTGCTCGATCATCGGCACCTGCCTCTCGACCGGCGAGTTGCGGCAGGTCGTCACCAAGCTCGGGGCCGCGGGCCCGTCGGCGACGGACCACGAATTGCATGGCACGGCGGTCTCGCTGGCGGCGCGGCACGACGTGGCCTCCAAGCGGCTGCACAAGGCTCTCGATCAGCGCCACAGGCTCGCGATCAATCGCTTCGGCAAGGCGCACTCCGAGCCGGATGTGCGGGCGCTTTGGCGCGACAGCGTGAAGCAAGGCGACATCCCCGGCGCCTACTGGGCGGCGCTGACGCATCCGGCGACCACCGCGGCACTGATCCGCGAGGCGTTCGGCGAGGTGCACATGCTGTCGCATCTCGTCGGCGCCGCGAACCGGGCGGACATCCGCCGGCTGAGCGAGCTGGAACAGGGGCGGGCCGAATTGGAGGCTCGTCTGGCGCGGCAGCAGGCGCAGCTTCGGGATGCGATCGTCACGCGTGACGCGCAGATCCGCCAGCTGCGCGACGCGCTCGCCGCGCGCATCGCCGTCGACCAATCGACCAGCACGACAATCGTTGCAGATGAGACGTTACGTCATCTTGTCGCCGATCTCGAACGCCGCCTCGGCGCCGAGACGAGCCGCCGTCTCGCGGTCGAGCGACGGCTCGCCGACTCGCAAGCGCGCGCCGAGGAGGCCCGGTCAGCACAAACCGCAGCGGAGCAGGAAGCGGCGCGGTTGCAGGACGAGCTGCACGCGCTCGAAGCCGGTCTGGATGTCACGGACGGTGGTGCGGACGCGGGCTCGGACCTACGCCTCGACGGTCTCTCCGTTCTATATGTCGGCGGCCGTCCAGGCGACATTCCACGGCTGCGCGCGTTAGGCGAGCGCGTCGGCGCCTCCCTCCTGCATCACGACGGCGGGTTGGAGGAGAGCAGCGATCCGCTTGCGGCGCTCGCGAGCCGCGCCGATCTGGTGTTGTTCCCGGTCGATTGCATCAGCCATTCAGCGGCGCTGACCGTCAAGCGCCTCTGCCGGCAGGCGAGCAAGCGTTACGTGCCGTTGCGTTCCTCCGGTGCCACGTCGTTCCTGGCGGCGCTTTGCCGCCCGGAGGTCGCGGACCTCGCCTGCCGAGAGCGGCAGGCGCGCATCGCGTGATCTAATCGCGGAGGCATGACATGCGCTTTCTCACCCGCAACCGAGTGTTCTTCGACGCGGACGCGGACGCTCTGAGCCCCGCCGGGCCGGTCCCGCTCGACACGGCGGAAACGGCGGAAACGGCGGAAACGGGCATATGAGCGAACGCGCGCACGTCAACGCACAAGAGCTCTTGCGGATCGAGACGGCGGACGATGGGCGAAGTGTGTGTCTGCACCTGGTCGACGATGCCGGACGAGTAGTTGTGCTTCGGCTGCCCTCCGGCATCGTTCGCGCGGTTGGCGAGATCGTGCCCCACGCGCCGGAGCCGGCTTGCCTGCATCTTGTCGACAGCTGGCGACTCCGGCCGTCTGATGACGGGGCCGCTCTCGTCCTCACCTTGCAGACCCCGGACGGCTGCGCCGCCTCGTACGTGATGAAGCCGTGGCAGGTTGAGGGTATCGCAACACTTGCGTCTCACAGCGGTCCGACACCAAGGGCAGCGCGACTGATGAATTGAGGAACCGCAGGATACGACCAGGTGTCGTACACCTTCACACGCCCGTCGCGCGTGACCGTGGCGGGCGTCGAAGTCTAGACATGCATCCGGCAAAAGTCTCGGCGGCCAACGCTTCCGCGGTGCGGGCAGCGGTCGCTGCAACGCGGCGGGCCTTTCCGGCGTGGGCGACCCTCCGCGCTGAGGGCCGGTTGCCAATCCTGCAGCGGTTTCGCTCCCACGCCGACGAGATTGCGGCGCCGTGGACAGATGCTGGACCGGGGCACTGGCGCATCGTCGTCTCGGCAGATCGCCGTGGCGGCCGCAGCATCCGCGCCGCAGCGGGGATCAAGGTCACGCTTGGGCCGTGAATCCGTGAGCTCACTGCGTGCTTCTATGCCCGAGCGCCCACACGTAATCGGCGACGGCAGCAACCTCGGCCTTCGACAGGCTCGCACCTCCCTTGGGCGGCATGGCGCCGATGTGCTCCTTTGCTTTCGGCACGCCGCTGTTGATGGTTCGAGTGATGCCCGCCACGCTGCCGTCGCTCCACAGCCATTTGCCGCTCGTCAGGTTCGATCCGACCTCCGACCCTCTGCCATCGCCGCTGTGACAGCCTGTGCAGGTGCCGCCCGAAGCCTGCCCATGGAAGATGCGCTCGCCGAGCGCGACCTGGTCCGGCGATCCGCCCGGAGGCGTCGGCAGCGGGCCCGCGCCGGCGTCGGGATGAATGCCTTCCGGCGGCGGGACCTTCGCTGCATTCGCAACCTGTACGCCGGAAGGGGCGGGCGCCGCGGGCGCGATGCCGGTGGACTGGCCGCCGGGTTCAGCCGTGACATGCCAGATCCGCCCGCCCTGATCGTCGGCGATATAGAGCGATCCGTCGGGGCCGACGGCCAGCCCGGTCGGACGGTGCGCAGCCCGGCCCGGCTCCTTGACCGCCCCCGCAAAGCCGTCGGCGAACACCACGAAGGGACCCGAGGCCTTGCCCCCGGCCAACGGCTGGAAGACCACATTGTATCCGCCCTGCGGGCCGGGCGCGCGGTTCCACGAGCCGTGAAAAGCGATGAACGCGCCATCCTTGTAGGCCGACGGGAACTGACTGCCGTAGTAGATCAACAGGTCGTTGGGCGCCCAGTGCGCGGGGAATGCGGCCACCGGCGCTTGCTTCTGGGCACAGACGCCGACCGTCTTGCCGCCGTCACCGCCGTATTCGGGGGCCAGGACGAGCTTCTTCTGGTCGTAGTCGAAGTAGCATTCCGGCCAGCCGAGATCGGCGCCCTGCTGCAGCTGGACGAGTTCCTCGGCGGGCTGAACAGCGCCTTGAGCCGGCTTGTAGAGGCTCGGAAAGTTCTCCGCCAACTGGTCTCGACCATGCTGGGTGGCGAAGAGCCGGCCCCCGGAGTCGAACGCGAAACCCTCGCCGTTGCGCAGACCGGTCGAGAAGCGTTCCGCCGGCGAGAAGCGCTGATTGAGCTTGTTCGCGTCGTAGCGCCACGTGCCGCCCCGTGTCTGCAATTCCGTGCATGGCTTGTTGCCGGTCACGTTCGGCATCCGGTTCTGGCTCTGGCAGGAATTCGTTGCCGACCCAAGGTCGACGTACATGTGTCCATGCTCATCGATCTGAAACGGATGCATGGGGTGATCGCCCCCAAGCGGCAGGCCCGATACGACGGTCTCCGGCTTCGCGTCTGGTGCAGTGCCGTTTGCCGGAAGGGCGTAGCGCACGATGCGGTCATTCGTCTCGGCGTAGATATGACCCTGATAGATGGCGATGCCGGTGCCGCCCGCGTTGCCGTCCGCGGCGGTCGGGCCGAACCGGACGATCTTGTCCGCGTGGCCGTCGCCTCCGGTGCTTTGCAGCGCGATCAGGAAGCCCCCGGCGGGCGGCGTATCGTTATGATAGTAAAGACCGCTCCACGTGTTGGCGTAGACGGCGCCGTTCGGCGCCACGGCGAGGTGACGGACATGACCGAGTTGGTCGGCAAAAACGGTCGCGCAGAATCCTGGCGAGAGAGTGATCCCGCCGTTGTCGGTGGGACAGGCCGCAGGCTGGGCGGATGCCGGTGTCACGACAGCCAATAGGAGCGTTGTGGCGAGAGCGGCGGCAACGGTTAGCGGAGACGCCCCTCCCAAGGTGTTTCGAGAGCTCATTCGGGGCAAACTCCTTGAGGCATCAATTGGACCTTGTTCATGCCCGCCACAGTGTTCTGCGCCGTTCGGACAGAGCCGCGCAGCCTATCGGCTGAAGTCCGTGACGGCATAGGCCTTGAAGGGGTCCGGCTTCCCGGTCTGCCGGTCGAACAGATGATTGAGCTGGCCCTCCAAGACCCAAGCAGTGTTTCCAACCACGGTGACCGAAACGGGCAGCTTGTAGCCGTCATGGACAACGTCGACCTTTGCCGAGTCATCCGTCACGGTGATGCGATCGAGCCGTCCCGCCCCCTCGATCATCAGGAACGTGTTCGGGCCGATCGAGCGCAGGGCGTCTGGCAGATCGATCTTGCTGGACGGGCGAAGTGTTGTCACTTGCCCGGCCTTTCCATCCTCGCCCACGGCCACGCGAAACAGCCCGCCGCCCTTGTAGGTATTGACGTAGATGTTTCCGTCACTGCCGAGCGCGATGCCGTCGAGACCTGCGCCGCCCTCGACCTTGAACCGTTCGTCCTCGGCCCAGACTTCGAGCCGCTTGCCGCCCGGTGCGAGCCGCAAGATGTGCGGGCTGGAGGAGTCGGTCACATAAAGCGTGCCGTCCTTGGCTAGAACCATGTCGTTGCAAAACGTCCGGCTGCCCGGCAAGGCATAGGCGCCTTTTGCTGCACCGGTTTTCAGGTCGAACGATTTCAACCCGCCCGGCTTCTCGCCCGCCTTCATCACGACACCCGCGGCGGACAGGTCGCCGGAGCACGCCCACAGTGTCTGGGTACCCTCGTCAGCGAGGACGCCGGCAACCGACAGCAGGCCGTTGCTGCCCGCCTTCACCCAGGGCTCTGCTTGGCTTCCCCCCGGCGGAACGCGCATGATCACGCCATCGCCCATGCTTCCCACGTACAGCGTGCCATCCGCGGTCGAGGTGATGCTTTCCGGATAAACGTGGTCGCCCGGGATCGCCACCTCGGCCGGTGCGGCATCGACCGCTGAGCCACAGAACGCCGACCCGAGGGCCACGAGGCAAGCTGTCATGAATAGCCACGGCCCTGGCCGGCTCCACGGGAATGCCATGCGGATGGCGGTCGAAGCCGGCATCGTTTCCTCCTTCTTATTGCTTTGCTGCGGACCCTCTACATCCTGCGGGCGTTGTATCCGCTCGACAATAGCGTAAAAATACGTTCTGCATAATTCGAATACGAAGCCGGTCAGCCTACGCGTCCTGAGTTTCGCGAACCTGTCCTGAGGCCAACGTTGATGGTGTCCGTCGCTGCAGGACCACGCGCTCGGCGGATCGCCCAAAGAAGTGGTAACCCGAGCCGCCCTCGGCCAGCACGTCGAGGAAATCGTCGGGCGCCGTGATGCGAACGCCGCCGAGAACGTCCACGCCGCGTCGCAGAAAGGCATCCGGAAGCAAGCTGACTGAAGGCCCGACCAAGGTCACGCGCGTTTGCGGCCTGAGCAGGCGTAGAAGACCGCCGAGCGTGTCGTTGACGAGTGCCGTGCCGGTGATCAGGACGACATCGGCCGTTGGCAGGATCGCCGGTGCCTGCTCGGCCGGTCGGAAGAAGGGGAGCTCGTCGGCCTTCAAGGTCGCCGGATCGTTCTCCAGAACCAGGTAGTTCACATCCTGGCGCTTGAGAGCGCGGAGGAAAGGCACAAACGCGCCGACGATGACGACACGGTCACCGGGGCGGATCTCGGTCGCGTCGAACGCATCGACGCCCCGGCGTAGGTCGAGATCAGGCAGGGGACGGCGCTCCCAGCACAGATCCGCAAGCGCGTTCATCACGGCGATGCCGACCGCGCGACGAATGCCGCTGGCCGCTTCCGTTTCCTTCAGTAGATCAAGCGCACGACGGCCGCGCAGCCGGCCAGGAAACGGCATCGCCATTGCCGAGCTTGGGCAGCAGACCGCTTCAGGGATCGTCTTTACCGGGGTGGCGCAGGTCCCCCCGGCGCCGTTGCTCAACTTCACGCCGGTAAAGAAGATCCCGATCACGACCCGTTCGACCGTGATCGCTTCGAGCTCGGCGCCGAGGATTTGCCGTATCACGGCGATGCTCTCGCGAAGGATTTGATGCTCGTCGTTCTCCATGTGATCCCTCCGTGCTGATTGGCTACAGGGTGATTCGACCGCTATACCCTAGCTGACATATCGTCCTTAGACGAAGCTAGTGGTGCACGGCTCACCAGAACTGGAACCAGGAGGAAAGTACCCATGGATGCAATCGCGCTCGACCAGCGGCTCAGCCCGTCGGTCGCCGAGCGGCTCGGCCGCAATGGCCAGCTTCTGATCGACGGCAACTTTGTGCCGGCAGCCTCGGGAAAGACGTTCCCGGTGTACAATCCCGCGACCGGCACCGTGATCAGCAACGTGGCGGAAGCCGACGTCGAAGACGTGAACCGCGCGGTGGCGGCCGCCCGCCGCGCCTTCGACGGAAAGGAATGGTCTCGCACCACGCCGTCGGTGCGCGGCCGCCTGTTGTGGAAGCTCGCCGACCTGATCGAGCAGCATACCGAGGATTTCGCCCAGCTCGAGTCGATCGACAACGGCAAGCCCGTGTCGGTCGCGCGCGCGGCGGATGTCCCGCTGGCGGTCGACACGTTCCGCTACATGGCCGGTTGGGCGACCAAGATCACGGGCCGCACCAGCGACATCTCCATGCCGGGCGAGTGGCTGACCTATTCTCGCAAGGAGCCGGTCGGCGTCGTCGGCCAGATCATTCCGTGGAACTTCCCGCTGTTGATGGCGGCCTGGAAACTCGCCCCGGCGCTGGCGGCCGGCAATACCATCGTGCTCAAGACCGCGGAGCAAACGCCGCTCTCGGCGCTCCTGCTGGCCGAGCTGGTGCTGGAGGCCGGCTTCCCGCCGGGCGTCGTCAACATCATCTCCGGTTTCGGCGAAACCGCCGGAGCCGCCATCGCCGCGCATGACGACGTGGACAAGGTGGCGTTCACCGGCTCCACCGAGGTCGGCAAGCTGATCGTCAAGGCCGCCGCCGGCAACCTGAAGAAGGTTACGCTGGAACTCGGCGGAAAGTCGCCGGTGCTGGTGTTCCCCGATGCCGATGTGGAGAAGGCGGTCGCAGGTGCGGCCAACGCGATCTTCTTCAACATGGGCCAGTGCTGCGTCGCCGGCTCGCGTTTGCTCGCCCACAGGAAGGTCTACGATCAGATCGTCGAGGGCGTTTCCGACATTGCCGGCAAGCTGAAGGTCGGCGACGGCATGGACCCTTCCACCGAGATGGGACCGCTGGTTTCCGAGGAGCAGTTCAACCGCGTCACCGGTTTCCTCAGTTCCGGCCGTGATGAAGGAGCGCGCGTCGCTGCGGGTGGCGACCGCGTCGGCAATCACGGTTACTTCGTGGCCCCGACCGTGCTCGCCGACACCACCGACCAGATGAAGGTTGTCCGTGAGGAGATCTTTGGTCCGGTCGTCTGCGCCACGCCGTTCGATGACGACGACTTGGAGCGGATCACCCGCGAAGCCAACAAGACAAGCTACGGCCTTGCCGCGAGCGTTTGGACGAGCAATCACGCGCTGGCACACCGCGTCGCCAATCGCCTACGCGCCGGTACGGTGTGGATCAATTGCCACAACGTGTTTGACGCCGCTCAGCCTTTCGGCGGCTACAAGCAGTCTGGCTGGGGTCGCGAGAGCTCCGAGGAGATCTTCCACTCCTACACAGAGACTAAGGCGATCACGGCTGCACTTGCACCCTAGACAAATGCAGCCCGTCCCTTGCCGCAGCGGCCTCTCCGAAGCGGCATGGTACGGGTGGTTTGAGATGGTCCGGCCAAGGCTTACGCGAAACTCGGAATGACATCTTCGGCAAGCAGCTTGCGAGGCCGGAAACGCTCTTGATCGTGATGTCGCTCGCGGACCTACCGGCCGAGACCGACCAGCCGCCTAAGCCGGGCGAGGTACGCCTTGATAACGGCCCAGGCGAGTCCGCCCGCCGCAATGGGCGCCACGCTCGGCTGCTCAAGCGGCGCAATCGCTGCAGGCGCACCCTTCGGGGGCACATTCGCCAGGGCGCCGTCTGCCTGGTGACCAGCCTGGGCGAACGGAGCTTGTCGCGGCGCGTCGACCATTGGAGCCGCATCCTCGTGCGCGAACTCCTCGGCGGCGCGGCGCGCGAAGTCGGTCATGATGACGTTGGCGACCGCGACTCCGCCGGTCCGGGCGAAATCGGCGAGCACGCCGCCGAGCTCCGCATCGGAGACGATCCGGACGATCGTCGTAGGCGCGGGCGCCGACGGATCGTCCGACAAGGCGAACGACACCTTCACCCCGATGCGCGCCGCGCGCATGTCCGCGGCCCCCCGCCCATGCACGCTGCCAGTCAACCCGTCGAAATCGAAGGCGGTGGTCGCGCGGCCCCTGAAGCTCAGCTTCTTCGGGCCGAACGCAACCACCATCGCCCCGGGCCAGGAGCCGTCCTCGGCCTGAGGCTCCAGCACGGCACCCGGCATACAGCGCGCCATGCGGGGCACGTCGGAAAAGCGGCGAATGACATCCGCGGCCCGGCCAGGCACGGTGAACGCACCTTCAAAATGCATCGTTAGTTGGCAACCGCAGGCAGCAACGGCGCGCGACTCTCGATGCCGAAATAGACCTTTGCGTAAGGTTCGGTCGGTGTAGAGGGCGAAACTCGCGCGTCGATCAGATATAGGCCGCCCTTGCGCAGGCCCTCCGCGATCGCGGCTCCCACCTCGGAGTGGTCGGATAGTAGCACGCCGTCGCCCCCGAATGCCTTTGCAAGTGCCACGAAGTCCGGCGACTCCCACTGCGCCAAGGTCTCGTCGAAGCCCTTGGCCACGAGCTTGTGGACTTCCGCCCCATAGCCGCGATCGTTCCAGACGATCAGGACCATCTGCATCTTGTGGCGGACGACGGTCTCGAGCTCCTGAAGGTTGAACATTAGGCTGCCGTCGCCCTCGATCGCCACGTGCGGCCGGCCCGGATTGCCCGCTCCGGTGCCGATCGCGACACCGAGCCCCTGGCCGACCGCGCCGAAGTTGTATGAATACTGGATTTCCGCGAGCGCCGGCAGCGGCATGTACATGCCAACCCACGAGAAGAAATGACCGGCCCCGCAGGTCAGCAGGACGCTCTTCGGCAACGCCTCGCCGATGCGGCCTGCCAGCGCGCGCGGATCGAGCCCGTCGGTCGGCGCTTCGAACCGGTGCGGCGGTGCGTCGAGCACGGCCCGTGTCTCCGCGGTGCGCAGGCCGTCCTTGCGCACCTGCCGGGCTTCGAGCGCTTCGTTGATGGCGGCAACCGCCTTGCGCGCATCGGCCTGGACGTACAGGCCCGGAATGACCCCGATTTCGTCGGGGATTGCGTTGATGTCGATCCGCGCGACTTCGGCGGCAGGAAACAGCAGTCCTCCCTCGGTGGTGTAGTACCCAAGCTCCGCTCCCACACCGAGGACGAAATCCGCTTCGCCGAGCAGCCGCTCGGTGGGGGCCGACGCGAACGCGCCGGCGATACCGACGTCCCACGGATGGCCGGCGAACAGGCCTTTTCCTTTCAGCGACGTTGCAAGCAAAGCGCCGATACGGTCCGCCAGCCTGACGATCTCATCCTTGGCGTTCGCCGCAATCGCCCCACGCCCCCCGATGATGACCGGCCGTTGCGCAGCAATCAGCTTCTCGATCACCGGAGAAAGCTGGTCGGGGTTTGGCGTCTCAATGCGGGCCGGAAGGAACTGCGTCGAAGGACGATACCCGTAATCCCAGTCGATCTCCTCCTCTTGCAGATCCATCGGCAGGTTCAGCACGACCGGCACGCGGTGAATCCGTGCCGCATAGAACGCCTCGGCGATTTCCTCGGCCATGTTGTCGACGTTGCTGATCGTGTGGAACCGGGCGCTGCTAGCTTCCGCGAAACGCCGCTGGTCCATCGTCTGCGTCCGGTTCTTCGCCCCTTGCATGATCTCGCCGGCAATCAGCACAACCGGCGTTTTGCCCCGCTGCGCGGCGATCAGAGAGGTGCCGCACTGCGTGAGGCCGGGTCCACAGGTGACCATCGCGACGCCGACCCGCCCGGTGGTGCGGGCATACCCATCGGCCATCGAGACGGCCATGGACTCGTGACGGGCGGAGTAGGCCTTGATGGACGGATTGCGGCACAGCACGCCCCAAAGCCACATGTTTCCGTCGCCCATCAGGCCGAAGAAGTCCGTCACGCCTTCGGCAACGAGGGACTCAGCGATCGCTTCATAGACTTTCATCCTGGTTCCTTCCCTGCGCGGCAGCGGACTTATAGTTTGTGACCGGTCTGCGCGGCACTGTCACGTGCCCTCGCACCTCCTCAAGTCCGCCCGCAACGACCTGGTAACTTGACCCGTAGAACCGAGGGTGCGAATCGGGAGGGACCGGGTGGGCGGTCCTTCTCATGGCCTTGAGAGAGACGTTGGTGCAGCGAGGCGAGAATTCGCTGATTCGAGGACGCCCGTCGGGGTCGGTATCGACTATCGTCGCTGGATGCCGTTCAAACACAACGCCGCT
>JAABUO010008077.1_pt1 | contig 11927 bp, 12 predicted proteins | sample 5559291 | NCBI WGS metagenome assembly JAABUO01 (sample SAMN10711878, study PRJNA513372) | rock metagenome | isolation source: Antarctica rocks | place: Antarctica: Victoria Land, Finger Mt sud | reverse complement strand
GATGCAAGACAGCAACGAGCGTGTTTGTCCAACTGTGGAGTCTTGCTTAGAAGGACTAGGCGTGGGTTGCTGGATTCATGCTGAAAACCAAAGCATCTGAAAGGTGTCTTAACCCTCAGGGGCTGGGGTTGGGGTTGACAAGGGGAATGACATAGGGAGTGAGGTGGGGCATGGCAGAAGGAAAGGGAATATGAACAGGGAGGGGTACTGCTGCCAGGGGCCACTGCTGGACCAAAGGTGCATGACACATGGCCTGTCCCTTGTTGAGATATCACACATGCTGTGCCCATCTTGGCACTCGCCCTGTGAAATGATCAGCATGCATTTGAGTCAAGAGACAGAGAGCATGCCTGATTGAGGAGTTGTGTGCACTACAGCAGAAAGGAAGTCATTGGCCAAAGTTTATCTCCAGCACAAGGAAGCTGCAAATCCAGCCACAAAAAAGGATCTCACCTTTTCTATGGCCGAGCATTGGACTTCAGGCACAGCCAGGTCCTTGCCAGCAAGGCCTCGCGAGAACAGAGCAGCAGCAGACTGCCGCAAGAAAGCATCTGCTTTGCTGCATTTGATCTGGTCAATCTCTATACCAAAGCCAGTGGCTATCCCAGGGCTGATCAAAGCATGCAGCAGCGGCCTGCACAAGCAGCCACACAGGATCCAGGTCAGGCACCAAAAGGCAGCATGTAACTGCTCTGTTGCATTTAGGCACTGTTGATCATAACAGTTGATCATAACAGTTGATCCTGGTCAATCTGCGCAGATCCGAGCTCACTGTCAAGCTGATTTGAGCATGCTGGGTGTGCCATGTGACTTTTGGGTGAGGCCTGATCTTCTTGTCAGCAGGTTTGAGAAGTCATTCAGGAAGGCTTGTCTGCAGGAGCAGTGTTGATGCAAAGGTGTGCAAAAGTTTGGCTCCGGCTCTCATGTATGCATGCTGCCTGAGGTTATTGTACACACCAAGCTGCAACAGACATGCACAGCCTGGTGTATGCACATTGTGTCTTGGTGTGTTTGCAGCTTGATGCAAAAGCACATGAGGCCCCGGTGATGCGTCAACTTCCTTGCAGGCAAACTACCAGCCGTTTGCAATTCCCAAGTGGCACGCACAACATGGTACTATAGAGATGCAGCAAGTGCTAGGATCACTGACTTTGCGCATATTCAAGTGCGTTATACACGCCATTGCAACATCTTCCAGCAGTGGCTCCCAGTATACATGGGCAGACAAATGCATGCTAGGTTTTTGACAGGATGATTGGGACAAATAAGGACCACGCCTCAAAGGAAGTGACACTGGCATTGCTGGCTCACAGGACGCGGCAACTTCAAGAAGGGCTTTGTTTACAAAATTGGCTGACACAGCACTGGGCATACAGCAGTGCAAGAGAGTTCTGACCTGCCTAGACCTGCTCCGATGTCTACAAGCCTGCTTGTCTGATCTAGTCCGCAGCTCTTGGCCAAGCTGTGAAGCACTTTCTGCATGCCTGTACGTGTGAGAGACCCGTACAAACCCTCAATGCCTTCACCCCCTCCCAGCTTGTTCTGCATAAGGAGAAGCATGCTCAATCGCTAGCATTGCCTCGCTAGCTTCGCTGCCTGCAGAGCTCGCAGCGAGAACTATATGCTTTAGAAACATACAGATGCAATGCCTTGCCTCTGCTGACTGCATGATGTAATACAGAGCCTTCACGCGAGCCTCCGCTTCCGACTTCTTTGCTGCAGACATGGTTGTCTTCGATCTGTAGCTTGGGTATGAGCAGATTTGTCCGTAATAGCCTCGGGGGACCAACGAAGCGGCTGAACAGACAACTGTGCACCGACAGCACAACTGATCGCCGCTGTCCTGTTCCGGTCAACCTCTTCGTTGCAGACTCAGATTTGACCCAGCTCCACCGCACTGGCGGGAGCGACAGCTGCTAATTCGTAATTTTGTCAATTACTAAGCTACTGCAAAATTGACCAGCCAACAGCAAACCCACACATCCGCTTTGTTCCTGGGTACGTATCCGCATTCGCTTTGCGTTGCAGACTTCGTGTACACTGTAGCTCCTACTGATGTACCTATCTTGTGCAGCTTGTCTATACAAGGCACGTTGAGACAATTAAATCTTCACATTTTTTAGCTATTATTAGGGGAGAAACCCCTGTATGGTTGCCTAGACGTGGGAGCACCAGGGCAAAGTGCCAGCCACAGGTTTACATGTTCGCTCAACTGTGTATCAAGCTTTTTTGAAGAAAGCATGCAGGGTACCACTAGCTTGTCGTGGTTTCTGTTTCGTTCTCAGAAGACCAGTCAGCACAGGTCGGCTGTGCTGCCGCTGCAGAGCATGCTCCTGCTCTTGCAAGCGCATAGCAAGCTGGAAGTCAGACTGTTCAGTGTCAGCTACCTGCATGACTGCATCTTTCACAGCATCACTACTACCAGACTCTGCACATCCCCCAAGCTGATGCTTATCCTCTGCAAATGACGCAGCTTTCATGCCTGCTATCTGCTCAGACATTTGCATCTGTGCCATTGTTCCATTCTGATAAGCACGCTGCTCATCATGTTGACTGAGATCAGTGCAGTTGGGGCCCAGAGACTGCAGCTCTGCCCCGCCAGATTGACTATGCTTGGCATGGTCACCTAGTTGAAGTTGCATATGCCCGGCCTGCCAACAGTTGCTGGACACAGTGCCTTCAGCTGGGAGCAGCCTTACACCACATGTGGCTGGAGCTGTGATTGGTGTCTGAGAATGCGAGACCTGGGGCTGTTGCTGATGTTGTTGCTGGAGCTGATGCAGTGCCTGCCCTGCAAGCTGTCTGCTGTTGCCTTCTACTGCAGGCACTGACTGGCAGCTACTGCCTTCCATTTCTGAGGCAGCTTTGCAGCTTTGTTGCATCAAGCTTGGTTTCAGCCCATCTGGTGGCCTGTGATGCTGATGATGCACCACTGCAGATGCAGTCTGAGATTCCAAAGGTAGCACAGCAGAGACTTGCTGCTGCTCCTGCTGCTGGGCAGGCTGCTCATATGCAGCTGAGCTAGTGAGTAAGCTTGGCTGCTGTGTTTGCTGCTGCTGGTGAGGCAGCTGTGGCTGCTGCTGCCACTGCTGTTGCTGCTCACCAAGCTGCTGAACATGCAAGTCGCCTGCCAACTGCTGCTGCTGCTGCTGTTGCTGCTGTTGCTGCTCACCAAGCTGCTGAACTTGCAAGTTGCCTGCCAACTGCTGCTGCAGCTGTTGCTGCTGCTGCTGTTGCTGCTGGTGTTGGTGATGGTCGTGATGCACATGTGACAACTGTGCAGGCTGCTGCTGGCAATTGACTACATTAAGATGGGGATCTTGTTGCTGCTGCTGCCCAGCTTCAGGTGGCTGTGAGCCTGGCAGCAATGATTTCTGCTGCGGCGCATGTGAGTTGGCTCGTTGAAAGGCACTCCTTGCAGCTGCCTTGAACGTATTGCCTGCGCCATGAACCCTCCATGCACCCTCTTCTTCAAGGTCCCCATGCAGCCAGTCTTCTTCTTCTTGCTGCCAGTCCAGGGCATCCAGCTGGTCAGATGGCATGCATGCTGGGGGATGCCCTCTGCCCTCCTCCCGGAGGGCCCTTTCAATGCTCTTGCTGATGCAGGCAGCTGCTGGCTGAGCCCCATAGTTGCGCCTTTGGTTCAGAGACTTCAGTGCTGCTGACTTACTGTCCTGAGAACCTGAAACACAACCAGGACTGGTGACATGCTGACGACAGGAACTGGTACATCATCTAATAACACATGACACACCATTTATCACCTGGACTCTATGTATACGGTAGATTACAGAGGCTTACTTGTGTTTCATTTTGCCTTTATGCAACCATGTACGCAGCATACGCAGGTATAAACCCTATAAACCCTTAAGATGGCAGGCCCAAATCCTATACACTCTCAGGATGGCAGGCCTAAATCCTATAAATCCTTAGGATGGCAGGCCAGAAGTGAGTCACCAAATTTGCTGGCCTGGACACACAGCGAAATGCAAACTATGCCCACATGGAAGCAATGAGCAATACCAAAACTTGACTTCAAGCAGCAAGCAGAAATCCCGACAGATCCAAGACATGCAGATACCAAATGACATGCAAAACACATGTGCCTTGGATATGTTGTCACAACTCTGCAATATGCATTCTCAGCAGGCACACCCCCTTTCAGGCTCATGCCCAATGACTGACTTGGCATATGGCTAACCCAAACCATTGTAGATTGTAACGAATAGTTACCTGAAAGGCGTCAGATTTGATGTGTAGCTGAGCATGATTAGTCTGATCAGCACTGAGCAGTGCATAGCGCATCAGCAACAAGCAGCAACTATTGATTGCTGCAGAACAACGAAAACAAAAAGTGTTTGCATCTCACCATTGAGAGGCAGGTGGGCTGCAGCAGGACTGTCCAACTTCTGCTTCTTCGTCTGTGGTCCCAAAAGCTTGGCAAAGGCGGGATTCCAGCCAGCCTTGCCTCCTGCAAAAATGCCATGTGGGATGACATACAAATGGCGCTGACATGCACAGTTTCCATGCACTGTAAACGCACAGTCACACTGTACTGTCTTCTGTCAAAATTGCCATGTGTGATGTGAAATGGCACTAACATACACAGATTCAATGCACCATGAATGCACTGTCCAAATGCATCGTCAAACTGCACTGTCAAAAATGCCATGTGTGATGTGGAAGGGCGCTGACATACACAGTTCCCATGCACTGTAAATGCACTGTCAAGATGCACTGTATTGCATGGTCACAAACACCACATGTGATGTGAAAGGGCGCTGACGTACACAGTTTCCATGCGCTGTAGGCATCAAACTGGTGACAAGACCAGCCCACTGCAAAACAACAGCTCTTTTGTGAATTACTGTTGATGTTCAAAGCAGCTGTGAAGAGCGTGTGTCTCCAGCTGATGCGCAGCCTTCACTGCAGCAATTGGTTGGTTTGATGGATGGTGATGGCAAGAGGCATGACCAAAGTAAGCAACAGACAGGCAAACCTGCGTGGGCTAGCAAAAGCATGGATCATGATTCATGTCGCTGGACTCTGGGCAGCTCGATATGATACTTGGCTTCGCATTGTTTTGATGCCAAAAGGTATAGTCTGTTCTTTTCTTTTGTTTCTGTTGCTGGACCCAACCAGCAATGGCGCTCAGGCAACGCCAGAAGAAGAATGTATGAGACCAGAGTGGTGGGGGCAGTACACAGGAGCAAAGAAGAAGGATGGAGCAGGGGCAAGCAGACAGCGCAGGACTGCATGGGAAAGAGCGCAAAGACAGCAAGGGAGAGGTAAGACAGGAGAGTGGAGAAGAAGGAGAAGATGGGAGGGAACAGTGAAAACACGGGCAGAGCAAAAGAGGGGACCACATTTGGAGACAGAGGACAAGTTTGTGAAGAAAAGGATGAGAGGGAAGCAGAGAAGGAAAGACCCACCAGCAGAAGCCCCCTTAGCTCCTACAAAGTTGGTCACGCCAACATTGAGCAGAGTCAGCTGAAATGGCTCTGAGATGTTCTTCTTCAGCAGATTCATCAGTGTCGTTCCCAGCAGGCTGACTTGGGATGGGTTGTCCAGCTGGGGATTGAGCAGGGGAGTTGGCATGGGGCAGGAAGAAGAGGACCTGCCCCAGCCGGACCCCCTGTGCCGCCATTTGAGGGTGAGTGTGCTTGCATGCCTCCCAGTCTCCTGTGAATAGACTCAAAAGTCTGCAGCCCCAGATTGCATATGTACACTGTACGTATATGCATATATCCTACTCTGCATGCAGTGTGAATTCCTAATCCTACCTGATGTGGTATAGAACCCAAACTTCCCAAAAGACAAAACCGGGTATACAGACACAGCTCTAGCTCTCACACACACAGCTCTAGCTCTCACACACACAGCTCTAGCGCTCACACACATTCCCCAGCTCTATGCAGAGCGTATATCACAGCTTTTCCTGTGAGTACACCATCCATGTGAGCCATACATTACGCCAGTGCAACTATGCAAAAACGCAACCTTGTTGGTGCAATGTGCAATGGCATTTGGCCAATGGAAGACCTACATGCCAGACTAGATTGCACAACAGCTGTTGTCACACAAAGCTACAGGGCTTCTGAAGTCAAACAGCACAAATGCTGACAACTCACATGACCTGATTAGTACACATGCCGGGAAGCTGACCAAACCCTTTTTGACACCATCTGCATGCTGAAAAAATGACAGAGCAGATTGTATGACAGCTGCTGCCACACAAAGCTACAGGGCTTCTGAAGTCATACAGCACAAATGCTGACAACTCACATGACCTGATGAGCACACATGCTAGCAAGTTGACCAAACCCTTTTGACACCATCTGCATGCGACATGGGAATGGCGTTGCCAAGGGCATACCTGGTAGTCTTCAACCATGCGTGCCAGCAGGTCAGGAGCCAGCACCTTGATGACATGTTGAGCAGCATGCAGGGAGGAGCAGTCCTTGAAGGAGTCCTCTACAGTGATGGACTTGGCTGGGCCCTTGTCTTGCACTGGAGAAGGATCCTGCATACTAGTAAAGATCAAACATCATGATGATGGTGATGCCAACAACCAAATCACAAGTTAACGATGAGAATGACAATAAGAAAGATGATAAGGGGGGAAAAATCAATAAAAGTAATAACAATAATAATAAAATATAATTAACAATAACAATAACAATAACAATAAGAATAAGAATAAGGATAAGAATAAGGATAAGGATAAGAATAGAATAAGAATAAGAATAAGAATAACAACAGTGATAATAATAGTAACAACAACAACAGGGGTACTAGCCGCTGCTAGATAGCTGCTAGGTGTGTGACCATGAATTCTGTGTGCAAGAATGCAATTCTACATGAGGCAAGCGCACTGACTGCCGCAGAACTGTGTTGGGGTCAGCAGACAGAGGTACAAGCAAAGACAGCAGATGGGCTGTTGGGGACACAGGCAGGTGTGCGCTGGCTGGATTGCAGTCAGCAAGTATAGAATAATACTACTGATAATGTACGTAATGTTATGAATATCGTTGTCATCATACATGATGTTATAGCTATTATTGGACAAGCAAGTGAAGTTTAACATGGTGACAGAGGAGCTGACCTGGCCCCTGCATGCCAAATACAGGAAGGCGCCGATGCGCTCCCCAAACTTCTGCATCAATTTCTCCTGACTAATGCGCCTTAGGTCAGCGGCTGTCTTGATGTCCATGTGGGTTAGCTCGTTGCCCATTTTGTACCCCACACCTGCAGCATTGACTTGTGACATCTTTTCATGCGATTGACATGATAGTTTTTTGCCCTGTTGCCTTTCACGCCAGCTCTCTGTTGTCTGGCCTATATGGTTTGCGCTCGAGTGTTGCCTCAGTGTCAGCTTCTGCAGCAAGCACTATCACTGCTGCTTGCAAGCATGTAGTATCATTGTTGAAAAGCTGGTTGCATTCAGCAAGCCAAGACAGATCTGCTCTGCCCCATCTGGCTGGTATAATCCTAAGTAACCCTCAGGCCCAATCTAAGATTGTCAAGCCGGTGAGCAGCGTTTGAGCAACACCAGGCACTGCTGCTCACTAAAGAACAGCTCAGAATGCCCTGCCGCAAGGCAGGGAAGCAAGCGACACCGACATCTTCTTCTGTTGCGTTTTAACCTTTTTGGAGCAACATTGCATGACTTATTCATTCGAACTCTTGAGAAGACTGGGTCATTGTCTGATAACCTCCCTGATGAGTCCCAAAGACAGAAAACGTTGCGTGATTGATATGGAAGAGTGACAGCAGACCTGGGAGAGCGCGTATGGGAAGTGGGGCGACAAAGGCTGAGGCATCAGGAGGCAGCAGCACAGTCTGGTAGTCTGGCTTGTGCAGGCCAGACACTAGTTTAGCCAGCATGCGGTTGCTGGAAATGCCTGCCGAGCACCTGAACCCCACCTCTGCCTGCAACCGATGATTATACTTTTGCATGATTGGTGACAATTACCTGTGCTTTGGTCCAATTTCATAGATACATTATATATTTTGCTCTAGATTCAAAATCAAAAAGTTTTATTATGGTTGCATGTCCACACCAGTTTGTACTTATGTTTGTTTGCACTACTCCCACAGCAATGGTGAATACACTCACTGAGGTGTCCAAGCCAGAGCCTAGGATGCACAGTCTATTTCCATGGCTATCATAGGCTAACGGCTAGCTTAGCAACCTGCCAACACCAGCTGCAGCCTGCTGCTTAGATCAGGTACAAAAGGGTTGTTTTTACGGTTTAGGGTTTAAACCCTGCAAGAGTCATCAGGACTGACTTGGCACACGCGCAAAACATGGTGTTGATGTCTCCATCCATTGTCAAGGGGCTGTCAAGCCTACTGTGCCCATCTTTCCGCTGACACAAAATGCTCTGAGTGGACACATGAGGGGAGAGGCAAAAATGTCTTGACCTGGTGAGCCAGGCACCGTGCTTAGACGGCCAAGCAGGAGGCTCTGATGCTATGTGATGCATGGCACCACCCAAAGTTGAGAGCCATAACATGTCATCACAAGGCAGCAAGATCTGACTGCACCTTCAAGGCAGCGCGCATTTCTTGGGCAATCACGCATCCTGCCATCAGCAGGGGCTCCCAGACCTGCCCTGAGGGCTTACACACTTCTTCTATGGGTGGTTCAGCTCCAGCTGCAGTCACTGCTGTGATGGCCCCTCTCAGGGCAAGGGCTCGAAGGTCCATGGGCCGGTGCTTGTTGTCTTGAACCAAAGCAACCTGTGCTACAGAATGCATGTTGTCTTGGAGCAGTGCAGAATGCTTGTTTCCTGGAACCAGGGCAGCCTGTTTGACAGGGTGCTTGATGTATCCAATATGAGTATGCTTGTTCAGGGGAATCATGACTATCATTGAGGGGAAGTTAGCAACCTGGCAGCATGTGCTGCAGCAGAAAGTGATCTTATGCTCACCAGGCCAATGACAGATGCATATGAAGAGGTGCATATTTACACATGGTCGATCACATCTTTTGGGGCCTAGAGGACCTTGACACAATTTGTCTCATGTCAACCAACACTCCCAAATCAACATTCGGCACAGCAAAATTGCTTGAGTGTTTATGTATGATGCATGGTGACCCAAACATATACCTTGTTGCTGTGTACATGGGCAGCCCACTGAGCAGGAACAGAATTTTGCAAGGCTCTGTTGTGAGCCTCAGCAGTGACATCGACCAGCATCTCGTCCATGCCACCACGCTCACAGACGCCAAACCTCTGCAAGACTGCCAGTATACGTTTACTAGCCTGCCTGCAATTACACATAAGTGCCCTTTGTTTCTGACCAGAGGTCTGGAGCAAAGAGACGTTGAACGCAGAAGCTTGATGGGAGACAGACAAGGCGAGAGATTGCCTGTAAGGTGTAAGGTCTTCACCACTGACAAGCACTAGGTCAGGACACTTTTGTTGAGCCTCAGTGATCCCCATAAGCTTGGTGACGCCACAACGCCTGGCTGGGTAGTTTGAGGTGACCAAAAGGTATTTCTGGGTAATGCCTGTGATTTCAGGAAGGGCGAGATCAACACGCGCCCTACGCGCAACAAGCATAACCAGCTTTGCTTGTTGCCTGTTTCGCAACTCACCCAGGGGGCGTTCTCGGAGAGCTGGGTTACGGATCTCCTCGCATTGCGCGTAGAAAGCGTCTACATCCACATGCACCACGCATCGGCCGGTGTCTGCTGAGTCCTGAACACCGGCCATATTGCATGCCTATGCACCAGCTTTAGCCAGCCATTGAAAACCTCGAGGAACAGCTATGCAAGGCCTGCCCCATGTCCACATTATCATGGGGCTGTGCGAAGACTCTGGATAATTACAGCATGATAATTACAAGATCATTATCTCAGGCATTGTTATAGCTACATCGCGGTCACAGCTGCATTGCAGTCAAACCGACAGCCCATTCACATCTACATTGCTTCTGCAACCGAGAACTTTGCTGTTTTGCTTGCTGGCCCAATAGCTTGAGGTCGCTGACATTGTAGCGGTCGTTTGCCATTCTGCCTCTTGATATCAGATGCTAAACAAGGCTTGCAGGCCTTGCAGAATCCACATGGCTTGCGGGCTTCTGTTGAGCTGCTGTTTTCCTTGTTGTCAAAGACTTCAGCTGCTGTATATGACTGCACTGTGTGATTGATGCCTGTGTAGCAAACAAGAAAACTCGGTTGCCTGCCAATGGAAAGAGAAAGACAATGCTTGGCAAAGAGGCTGCACAGTTTGGTAAAATCGCTTACCTGCAATGTCATTTGTTGAGGTCGGTTGGTCATTGAGCATGGTGTAAGATGGCTCAGCTGATGGTAACCAATCCAATTTGGCACCTTTGGAGAGGTTGTCCTTGGCCCAAAGGGGCTGGTAGTTTGTGTAGTGGAAGCAGCCAGCTTGCTCACTAGGCTTTGTCAAATCCCAAGCAGCACAAGGCCTTATGTGATCCAGGTGCCACGATCCCTGGTTCCCCCATGTCATTCCTGGGGTAAATTGTTGCTGGATATGCTGCCTGAACTCTGCTATGGTGCATTCCACAAGGTCCATTGAGTGCTGTGACTTATTATTTCCTTTCAAAGCCTTGTTGACGCGCTCTCTGAGGAGCACGCTGAGTCTGAAGTGCTCATCTGTTGCATATCGTACTGTCCGGTACTCCCGGTTGTACTTATTGGAGCACTCATGGCACTTTCGCTTATACGCACACATTTGTTCTGCAGGCTTGAGCTTGTTGCACACTGTACAAGTTGCGCTCTGGTTGACTGCGAGCTCTGCTTTACATTTCTGAGCCTGGCTGAAAGTGCTCTTGCCTATGCAAGACTTGCAGTACTGGCAAAGGCCTCCTGGCTGACATTTGTTAGAGGTAAACTCACTGGCTCCTTTGGTGATAGCACACCCGGAGCACTTGCGGGCAGTGGCGAGTGGAGTTGCAGCAGCTCTTCGCGCTCGTGCGGCCGCGCTTTTTCTGTTGTTGCAGGCTCTACAGATAAGACTCCTCTTGACAGTTTGAAACAGATCTAGTGGTTTGGTCTCACCACACTCTCTACACTTTCGCTCGTGCACGCTGCTTGCATTTGTAGCCACCGTTGTCACTAGCACAGCAGGCAAGATCACTAGCAAGATGCTTACAAGCATGATAAACGCCGTGTCAAGCATGATAAACGCCGTGTCAAGCTTGACACTCACGTCTTTGCGCGGGCGTTTGCGTCTCTGGCCAATGGGATTCCCATTATGGGAATCCCCGGAAATCGAAATGTCCCGGAACAGCTATGCACAAGCTCATGACGACGGTCAACTGCGCAGACATAAGCTGTCGAATAATAGTGGCATAGATGCTGTGCATATGCGCTATCCTCTTGCAACGAGTGTATCTGCTTTCAAAGGCCTGTCGTTCATGCTGTGCACGTCTTGTTATTGCAGCATGCACGGACACGACGGCGTCATTGGTTGTTACCATGATCGCAGCTGGCTGCAAACAAGGACAGCGTGGCATTGCTGGAATTCAGGTCTCTGGATCCACCATTTACGGTATTGGAAATTCATCAGGCGCGAATAAATCTTGCATTGAAGCGCTGTACTTATCACCAGCAGGACACCATATGAGTACTTTCCGTGGATCATCCTCTCTCAGACAGACAATTGTATACAATTGCAAAAACTTGTATAGCATCACTGACGCAAACAGACACTGACCTGCCTGACATTCTACTCACACTCTTTCCCACAGCACAACTGGGCTGTAATAAATTGACACTTCCAAATGATTTTACGGAACATGTCTCCGGGGAATCAGCTGCAGACAGCAAGAAACCAAGTATGTCACGCAGCTGCAATAACAAAAGAATACATCTGTTGCAAGTGCTGCAATTGCATCTGCTCTTTTCTACACAAAAATTCAAGGGGGGACTGATGCTCTAAACACTC
>JAABUO010008076.1_pt1 | contig 11927 bp, 12 predicted proteins | sample 5559291 | NCBI WGS metagenome assembly JAABUO01 (sample SAMN10711878, study PRJNA513372) | rock metagenome | isolation source: Antarctica rocks | place: Antarctica: Victoria Land, Finger Mt sud | reverse complement strand
GTAGCGGCTGTCGTCCGGGCGCACGGACGGCTCCACGTAGCACACGCGCCAGCGCTCGGGGCCCAGCACGCGCAGGAAGGTGGCCGGGTTCATGGTGCCCGCGCCCACCTGCGCGGCCCGCGCCTGATCAGGCGCGCACACCCCTCCCTGAGGCTCGCCTGCTGGCGCTCGGCACTGGTGCGCGCGAGGCCGCAGCCGGGAGCATGATCGCCTGCGCGCCATGCGCGCGTATGGGCATACCCGAAACCACGACGAGCCAAACGCGCGCACGCGGAGCGCATGGCCGTTAGCCACACCTAGCAGCTCTCCGGTGGGCGAGTGAGACACACCGCTGCGCCCGCTTGCTCAGAGCGCACGCTGCGGACAATGGAGTGGCAGGTTGCAGGCGGCCGTCACGGCCGCGAGTGTGGGCGAGGGCGGCGGGCTGCGCGCGCACCTCGGAGTTGTGCGGCACCCACACCGCGCAGCCCTGGGCCGCCCAATACTGCTGCAGCCGGGCGACCGCCTCCTGGAAGGTCAGCGCGGCGTCCTGGCCGCCGCCAGTGCCGTTCGCGCTGGCGGGCGCCGGCGCAGTGGCCGGCTCCGGCGCGGCGGCGGGCAGCGCCACTGCGCTCTCCGTCACGCCCGCAGCCGCGCGGCACTCCAGGTGCGCACGCCGCCCGCCCCAGGCCGCGTCAGCGCACCTGCGTGCCAGCTCACCGTCTTCAGCCTGCCCTACGAGTCGCCGCTGTTACACCCACTACACCCGCTGTCTCGTCGTGTATGCCTGTTCGACCAGGAAGGTCTCTGCGAACAGCCTGAACACCCCCTTTTCCCAGCATGTTCAGCTGTCGCTTCGTGTGCGCTATGCCATAGCGGCGCATGCCTGGGCCGCTGGCTGCTCCTGGCGCTCCGCGCTGGTCCGACCAGGCTGCAGATGAAGCGGCGGCACTGGCCGCACTCAGAGAGCCTGCACAGCAGTCCATGCAGCTGCCGTGGGCGCGCGGCCATGGCCGGCACCATGGCGCCTCTCTGCAAGTCGCTGGCGTACTCTATGTCAGTGCCATATGTGCAAAGGCAGCGGCAACCGCTGCTTACTGCGTTGTGCAGCCTGGCTTGCTGTGCCTTGCGACCAACGTGAAAGCGGCCAGAGTTTCAGGGACACGACGCACTGCCTTGTCAAGCACGCAGACGTAAAAAGGATGTGCGCCAAAGCGGAGACCTCTGGTCTACCTGCCCGACAGCCACATCCGCGCTAGGCCTCATGCTCAGCAGGGCTACCCGCTGGCCGTCCACACCCTGAGCCAGAGTACTAGTGTGCTTAGCAGGTTGGTTGAGTCATAGCACGATCGCTAACCACAGCTGCAAGCCCAAGCCTCCTACAGCGGCCTGGCTTGTGGAGGCGCAAGCGTCTCGCGTGCGGGCATGGCGCGTGACACGCCGCGGTACCCGAGCCCGGAGGTGTCGCAGCGCGTGCGGACCACCGCGGACCCCATCATGGTGCAGATGCGGCGCCTGGTGGGCAGCGTGGACGGCGTGCTGTCGCTGGGCCAAGGCACGCACCTGCACCCATGCATACCGTGCGCATGTAGCACCAGTGCTGCGCTGTAGCCGCAGTATGACTGCTGCTCAAGTGCAGACAGGCGTTAACTGGCACGAGCCTTGCTGTGTGCATACTGAGTAGGCACTGCCGCGCTCTGCAAGGAGACCGCGCTCACCCCGAGAGCGCAGCGGCGCGCAGGCGCGGTGTTCTGGGCGCCGCCTCCCGAGGCCATCGCAGACGCGGCGGCACACGCGCACGAGGCCCCGTACTCCCAGTACGGGAATGACGAGGGCGTGGAGGAGCTGCGCGCCGCGCTTCATGCGAAGGTCGCCGAGCAAAATAAGCTGCGAGGGGTACGGGCGCCGCCGCACGGGGCTTGCGAGCGCGGGCCGCAGACGCTGCGCAGTCTCCGGTGCCCGGGACCTTTGCGTCATTGTCCTGAATATTGCAAGATGCGTCCTCGCAGGCAGCCGGCGCTCCTGGTCCCTTCCTGCTGTGACAGAGCGCAGCAGGCCGGACTATCAGCCTGTCAGGACTGCGCCCTGAGAGCTCTGCATTTGTGCGCCGCATGATTTCTAGGCGCCTCTCGGTGAGGCGGGGCGGTCTCCAGACCTCCGCTGAGGGCTGCCAGGGTGGGGCGTCTAACAACCCTACCCTGGCGACGCGCAGTACAAGGTGATGGTGACCGCGGGCGCCAACCAGGCGCTGGTGAGCCTGATGCTGACGCTGCTGGACCCCAGCGACCGCGCCGTGCTCTTCCGGCCCTACTACTTCAACACGCTCATGGCCATCCAGGCGCGGGCCGCGCCCCCGATATATTTTGGTGCACGGCCTGCCAGCGCAGGCACTGCGGCCCTGCCGGCGCACGCCATTGTGGGACATGAGCGCGGTGGAGCACGGAGCGTCCCATAGAGCCAGCCCAGGCACGAGCCTGAGTCAGCAGAGGGCGCGCCCGAGGAGCGGGACGTGCGAGCGCGGGCGGCCCCGGCGCGCGCAGATGACGGGCGGCGGGTCGAGCGTGGTGGTGGGCCCAAGCGACCCGGAGACGTGGCACCCAGACCTGGACTGGCTGGCCACGGAGCTGCAGGGCGCCGCCCCGCCCAAGCTCGTCTATGTGGTGTCTCCCGGGAACCCCACAGGTGCCGCCACTGCCTGAGACCCCTCCGCATCAGCCCCGCCCGCTCAGATACCCGGCATCCGTGCCTCACACCGACTCTGGCAATCGTGCATGCCTGCTGAAGCCTTACTCACGATATCAGGCGGTCGCACCCTGGGCAAGCAGTGCGGTGGGCTTCGTGCGGGGGGGGGCAGACGCCCGCTCAGCATTATGCACTGTCCGTCACTGCTGGTAGCCCGCAAGCTCTGTGTCTGCAGACAACGCACTCCCTTTTCACGCATCACGATTCCATTGCCTCTCCCCTTGTGGGTGACCGGGCTGGAATGGCCGGACTTGCTGGTGCCTGCTTTGGGCGCCGAACGCGCTGCGAGCCCCCGTGCGGTCGGCGCAGGCGTCACGCTGCCCCGCGCCAAGCTGGAGCGACTGGCGCAGCTGACGGCGGAGGCGGGCTGCTGGCTGCTCCTGGACAACACGTATGGTGCGTGCCTGGCAACCTGCACATCTCTGGTGATGGGCAGGTGCAGCGCGGCCGCGTACGGCCCCCAGCTTGCTGCGCGGCACGCGGACATTGCCCGCTCTGCGCCTGCGTGTCCTGCATGCAGCACGCTGAGGGAGAGGCCTGCGTCGCGGCACTGCAGCATGACGCCAAGGGCGGGCGCTGCTTGCAAGGAGCAGTACATGACCGTACCCCGGGTGTCCCATGTAGGAGGCAGGTGAAGCCCGTCTGCCGGACAGCCGGCATGGGTCTGGTTTAGCGCAGGGCGTGTGCGCCTGATGCCCAGGTCCCATGTCGCGTGGCGGGATGCAGTGTGCCACCTCCCTGGATTACTGTCACTTGGCGGGTCTGAGGTGAGCTGTCTCCCTGGGACCGCGTCAAATTGCAGCCTCGAGGTGTGCCGGCCCCCGGTATCCGTGCAACAGTGCGGGCCTGTGGTGCGCCAGCCCCAGGGCCCGTGTCACAGTGCGGGCCTGACGTGCGCCGCCGCTGCGGCGCCGCAGAGCACTTCACGTACAGCGGCGAGGCGCACTACTGCCCGAGCGCGCCCAACGTGATCCACATCTTCACCTTCTCCAAGGCGCGCCCGCCCGCGACAGCAGGCAAGCGCATTGCTAGGGTCAGATACCCTATCGCTATTTTGCACCATAAACCGTTACCCTCGTCCTGTTCTCCGTCCACCTGTTCTCATTCTCCAAGGCGCCGCCCGGCCGCTTAAATAGGCAATGCGCGGCGCCCCAGCCAGCCGCTGCTCGTTGGCGTGCCGTCGCGGGCGCGCACAGAGCAGTGCTGGGCATGTTGCATCTCTTGAACTGACTGCAGCCCTGCCAGGGCGGGCGTTGTGTGGGGCCTCTGGCGAGGCCTCCGCAGGTGGCCCACTAAGCTGCTGAGCGGGGAGTCAGTCAGAGGGAGTGGCGGACAGCATCAAGGAGCAGCTGCCGCGCGGTGCGCCCAGGCGCACGGAGCCATGGGCTGGCGGGTGGGCTACATCGCGTACCCTGACGCGGACGGCTCCGACTTCCTGGGGCTGCAGCTCGTCAAGGCGCGCTCAGGATAGGGTACAGGGGTATGGATAGGGTTGGATGCGGACGGCTCCGACTTCCTGGGGCTGCAGCTCGTCAAGGCGCGCGCAGTGCGCCCGGCCGCGAGCGCGCCCCCGCGCCCGGCCGTTGCGCCGCCGGCCGGCAGCCAGTCTGGTGTGTCAGTGTGCCGCATGTGGTTCAGTTCATGTGCTGGGCGCGATGCGTAAATCACAAGGCCATCGAGCGGACGCCTGTAAACGTGCACCGCCCGGCAGGCTGCCCGCAGACCCTGCTCAAACCCTCACGCTGACGCCAGCGCCCGCGCTGCGGCAGGTGCAGGACACGGTCCCTGTTCATGTGGCGCAAATGAGCCAGAACGTGGCGCCGCGCGCAGCCCGCACACCCTGCCAACACCCTCACATTGACGCCAGCGCCCCCGCTGCGGCAGGTGCAGGACACAATCCCCATCCACGCGGCGCACATGAGCCAGCAGGTGGCGCTGCGCGCGCTGCGCGCGGCGCCCGGCTGGCTGCGCGGCCGCGTCGACGAGCTGCGCCAGAACCGGCGCGCGCCCCTCGCGCACAGGATCTAGGGTTACTCCCTGACCTGTGGGCGGTGCCTGTTTGGGAACCTCTCTGCACGCTCGAGCGCAGGCCATGTTGCATTTGGGCAAGCTGCCGCGGCGCCAGCGCGCTCCGGGCCCTGCCCGGCGCTGTCGTGCGGGCGGGCGGCAGGGCTGTCTCATTCCTCGGGCGCACGGCGGCCAAGTTGTGTATGCGCCCGCAGCACTTTGCACCCGCTGCGCGCGCCGTTCCCGGCTTTCTCCCAAAACGCAGGCCCTGGAAATCAGGCTGTCAGCGCGCGGCGGTTTATGATTCCCCAACCCTAATCCCTGACGGGGCGGCGCGCGCGGCCAGGGACGCAGCGCTGGAAGCGCTGGCGCCGCTGGGAACGCTGGGCGCGGGCGTCTGGGGCGGCGACGCGATCTACCTCTGGGCGCGCCTGCCGCCAGGCGCGCGCGCGCTGCGCTGCCTGGCTGCGCGGCCCGGGCCCGCCCTCCGCGCATGCGCGCCAGCCGCAGGCCCGGGGTCGGGCGAGCGTCCCCTGCCGTGCCTGCCCATGCGTGTGGCGCGCGCCGGGCTCGCGCGCGTGCACATAGGGCTTTCATGGTTGGGCCGTCCTCCTGGCGACTGCTGGTCCCGCCGCCAGCGCGAGTGCAGAGTTTTACCCTTCTCAGACACTTTCGCGCAGGCTGCGACGACGACCGCGCCGTGGTGGCCTGGCTCGTGCACGCGCACAAGGTGGCCGTCATCCCGGGGTCCGCCTGCGGCTGCGCGGGGCACATCCGCGTGGCGTTCGGGCAGCCGGCGCCCGGCCCGTTCCGCGAGGCGGCTGCGCGGCTGGGCGGCGCGCTGCGGCAGCTGGCCGCGCAGGGGTTCGGCGTCGTGCAGGCGTGGCGGGATGCAGGGGGCTAGCGCTTGGGGTGCCGGGGGCCAGGGTTTGGCGCGGCTGCCGGCCCGCGCTTCGGCCTGCAGCGGCGCAGCGGCACACAGCCGCGAGGCCGCAAGCCGGCCGGGGCCCGGTCCGCTGTCCGGCAGGCCGCCATGCGGCCTGGGCGAGCCGCGTCGCAGGCAGCGCGCGCGGGGCGCTGGTGATGCGTCGTTCGCAGGGGGTGTGGCGGCGCAGGAGCTCGACGATGCAGCGCCAGGGCCGCAGGGCACTTTTGCAGGCCTGTCAGGTCGGCCGGTCAGGCGCGCATGCGCGTCTCAGGGCTAGTCTCCTGCGTGGTCGAGCCTGTGGGCAGCGCCCTGCCGCTGCCCATGTGCCTGCTTGGGGAGCATGCTGCCGAGCTCGATGCAAGCTCTGCACTGGCTGGCGGGCGGCGCGCAAGTGAGGCCGCACGGCAGCCGCATCCAGCCCAGAGCTCTGCAGGCCTGGCCGCCGGCTGTGCTGCCGCTGTGTGCATGCTTGGTTAGGCTGCTGGCCTATGGCCATAAACTTGCGCTAGAAAGAACAGTGCAGGGGGCAAAAAGAACATGACCAGCGCTGCCCCCTTGGCAGAACCGTCCCTCGTGAACAACCCTACGCCTGTGCACTGCAGCAGTGCAGTTGCCGGGTCCCGTTTTGATTTTGGTGCGGTGCAGGTCAGAGACTTTGCAGCTAGCGGCCTGCACAGCGAGCGGGCAAGCAGCGGTGCAGTGGCGCGCATGTAAGAATTTGGGGGTGCCTGCGGGCATGCCTGCGGTGTAGCTGGCTAAAGATGTGATGGCTGCGGCGCATGCATCCTCCTCCTCTTACCTTACAGCCTGGTATCCTGATTGCCTACTTCATGCATGCAGTGTACGGCTGACATGGAAATCATTGCCACACAGAGAGCAGCAGACACAGGGGTGGTGTACAAGAGGGGTGTGCACGCCCAGGCACTTGCGCACGGACTCTCCCTGTGGGACACGGCACAGACACAGCAAGCCCGGCGCGCTGCAGACGCAGCCGCAAATGAATCAAGTCGGTGCGCAAATGGCAATCAGCGCGTGCATCAAGAATTGGGGGCCAAGAAGCAGCCATGCAAGCCCAAGCATGCCTAACCCGAACCCTGTCAGCACAGCCGTCACCCTGATACAAAATGTTGCCTTGCAGCCACAGCCAGCGCTGCGCATGCGTCCCGAGCCCCAGCCCGCCCTGCGCAGGCCGACAGCGGCCTCCGCCAACCCCGCTCGGGCGCGCCGGTGACAGCACCAGCCAAGAGCTGCGCTGGTCAGCGCCGTCGCTTTCACCTCGACCCACCTTCCTACGAGAAGTAATGAGATGTCATGAGTCCGGCGCGGCGCGGGCGGGTCAGTAGTCGGGCTGCGGCCGGCGCCGCGGCCCGCGCGGCCGGCGCGGCCGGTCGTCGTAGTAGCCGTCGCCGCCGTCGTTGACGGGCGCGGCGGTCTGCACGGGCACGGGCGCGGGCGGAATGTCGTTCACGCCCGCCGGCGAGTACTGGTAGTCGTCCACGCCGCCGCCGTTGACCGCGCGGACCGTGGTGCGGTCCTGCACGGCGTCGCGCGACGGGCCCTCCTGGTCCAGCACGGCCGGCGCGGCCGGCGCGGCGGCCGGCGCGGCGCCCGGCGCGGCGGCCGGCGAGCCGGCAAACGCGGCGCCGACGCCGGCCGCGCTGGTCAGCGAGGAGCCGTCGACGGGCGCGGCCACCAGGCCGATCTCGCTGAGGCAGTAGGACACGTTGCCGCGTGCGGCGGACGCAAACGTGACCTGGTCCGCGCGGTCCAGGCCGTAGCCGGCGGGGCAGCGGAAGGCGGCCAGCGGGATGGAGAACTTGAAGTAGTTGTTCTGCCGGTTGACCGGCGCGATCGTGCTGGTGTTGAACGCGCTGCAGTACTGGCGCGCCTCCTTGTTGCCGATGCTCACCTGCGCGCGCCGGCCGGGGGTTGGGCGCTGCGGGCGGTGCTCGGCCCCGCGCTGGCGCGCATGCATGGTGCACGCTCCCGCTCTGCAGCCCGGCTCGTCACAGCAACCTCATGCCAGGTGCATGTCGCTTGTGGCGTCATGGCCCTTGCACCGCGCGTGTGCAGGTGCCTGCTGCCCGGTCAGAGGCTGCGTCCCTTGGTTGCGGCATGAGCGACGAGCAGAGTGACCAAAATGAGCACGGAGCAGGGTGCGCCGGCGCGGGGCCGCACGGTGAGCTCGGGCACGGCGAGCGGCATGTCGGGCGTTGGCGCCGTCCAGAACTCCAGCGCGCCGTGCGCGCCGGCCTTAGCAAAGGGCTGGTAGCCGTCGCGGTCGCACTCGCGGCACGCCAGCGTCAGGCCGCCGTCGGAGCCTGTCGCCTGCGCAGCATGCCCGGCAGCCAGGGGTCAGGCGCGCGCGCTGACCCTTGCTGACGCGGCGGCGCACCTGCCGCATGCATGCATGAGCCGCTGAGCTGGGCAGGCGCTGGCGGTGATGCACTGCGCGCGGGGCAAGCAAGCGGGGACGCGGCTGGGGAGCGTCCGCCGCCAGCAGGCCTGGCCGCCAGCCTGCGGGGCGGCAGAAGGCAGGAAGCAGCCGCGGCGATGGCGCCCACAAGCGCTCGGCGGCGATGGACGGATAGCACGCATTGCGGGTCAGTATACAGGGATTTTTGGGTGGAGTTTGAAGCAGGCGGCCGGGCGCGCGCGCGCCTGGCAGGTCGCGTTGCGGCCGTCGACGCCCGCGGCGGGCGACCAGAACGAGGAGTAGCTCTGCCGATACGGCTCGAATGACCAGCCGGACTCCAGGCGGTCGCCGTAGATGGTCTGGTTGACGAAGCCGGGCAGGAAGGTCAGCGGCTGCTGCGTGGCGCAGTCGACCGGGCGGAAGTCCAGCATCATGATGCCGAACAGCGGGTGCGCCAGCCGCTCGAACGCCCAGTAGGACAGGTCGAACTGCGCGCAGGCGGCGCGCGCGGCCAGTCACGGGTCTGCCCGAGGGGCCCTGGGCCGTGGCGCATGCGTGCTGAGGATTTCAGCAGAGATGCCGGGTAGCCAAGGGGGGGGAGGGGGGGGCGCACATGGTACACGTCGCCGCAGCACGGCGTGTTGACGCCAGTGACGCGCGTGGGGTGCGCGGTGTCCTCGTGCTGCACGCAGGGGCACATGTCGCTGATGTGGACGATGATGCTGTCCTCGCCGCCGTCGGTCGTGTTCCAGCAGCGCGTCATCTGCTCGTTCTGGTCGTACAGCGGGTTGCCGGGGAACCTGCGCCGCGCGGTATGTCACAAAGGTTGACGGTGTAGGGCATCAGCCTGGGAGGGGCTGCATATTATGATAGATCTATCCGTCTATCTGCGCCGCGCACGCGCGCGCGCGTCCCCTCTGTCGGACCGTCGCGGTTCCGGGTTCGCTCGCGCGCTCGGCCGCCTCTGGTGTGTGCTTCTGCCGCGCGCAGCGGTAGGCCTCCGCAGAGGCCCGCGCACGATGGCGCGCGCCCTGCCACCCTCGCCAGTCACGCATGCGGCACATGGAGCACCAGCCTGTGCGCTGCATAAGTGCAGCAGGGCATGCTGCGCAAGCCCTTTCGAGGCCTTTGCTGCCCCCCACAAGCCCTGGGAAGCCCTGGCGAGGGGCCGCGCACGTGCGGCCGTGCTCGTCGAGCGCGGTGGGCGCGACCGCGGCCAGCTGGTACAGGCCGGACAGGTGGTACGGCGTCGTGCCGTTGGCGATCACCGGCAGCGAGCGGCAGCGCAGCTCGTAGCAGCGCCCGCAGCTGCCGGGGTAGTCCGGGTCGTTGTTGGCGAGCGCGGCCATCGCGTTGATGGGGTACACCTGGTCGCCGTATGTCACATTCTGGCGCCCGTTCTGCGCGCGCCACACGCGCCGTGGCACTCAGTGCGGGCGCTCCGCCGGCCCTATGGCACAAGACAGCAGACGAGCTTTGCTGTGCGTGCACGTTCTGGCTCCCGTTCTGCGCGCGCCGCGCGCGCCGCAGCGGTCAGCGCAAGCGTTCGGCCAGCGCCAAAAAGTAAGACAACACATGAGCTTTGCCGCGTGCGACGCGCTCAGCTGCTGCTCTGCTCGGAGGCATTGTCACGGTCCGCCCTCGGCCCCCAGGTGGGCCCCATGTGGCGCGCTGCAACCGCCGGCTGTTGGATGCAGACGCCTACGTAGCCTGCTGTGCGAACGGCTGTGGCAGTGGTCCATGCACCTGGCCGCAGTGTGGCGCGGGCGTGCGCCCAGTGTGCCCCCTTCCCCGCGGCACCTGCTGTCAGCGCGGGCTGCACATGGCCATGCCAGGCGCGGCGCCAGGTGCGTTGGGGTGCTGGCGGGCACGACCTGCAAGGCAGCTGCCGCCGCCCCGTGACCGCTGGCTCTCCTGTTACAGGCGGAAACGCCCCTGCCTCTGCATCGCCGGCGCAGCCGCAGCAGCTGCTCAGTTTTGCGCCCCTTGCCAGCGCGGCATGAGCTTGCAACTGGCACGCAGCCGCGCCTCACGGACCCCCGCTCCACATCCTGCTTTGTGCCAGCTGCCCTGGACGCAGCCGCCTAGCGCACGCCTGCTGGTGCAGGCCGTAGCCGCACGGCCAGCATCGCGTCTGGCATGCAGGCGCGGCAGCCACGGCTGCGCTGGGACCGGACCCGCGCCGAAAGCCGGGGAAGCCTGGGCGGCAGGTGCTGTCGCGCAAGCGCTGGCGGGGCGGGGGAGGCAGGACCGCGGATGGCCGCGCGCCTGCTGGTAAAAGCCGCAGCTGCCATAGCGGATGTTGCCAAAGCCGTACTCCGGCGGGCGGGGGAGGCCGGAGCGGCGGGCAGGCGCGCGCCTGCTGGTAGAAGCCGCAGCTACCGTAGCGGATGTTGCCAAAGCCGTACTCTGGCGGCGGCCCGCGGTCCGGGAAGTTGGCCAGGAAGCGCTCATTGCCGCCGAAGAAAGTCGCGCGGCCGCGGCGCCAGCCGCCCGGGCCATCCACGTCCGGCGCGTGGGTGGTGGTGCGCTGCGCGCGCGCGGCCAGCGATGCCAGCGCCAGCAGCGCCGCCAGCAGTCCCAGGCGCGCTCCCGCGGCCCGCATCATTGCGCCTGCGCCCTGCGCGGCCCGCGGCCTGTCTGCGCGCAGGCCAGTGGCGTCACGCGCAGGCGGCACACGCAGCGTGCTGGCCTAGAAGGAGAGCGCCCACATTCCAGCTGCGATGGTGGTTGGTGTCAGGCAGGTGCCAGGTGGTGCCTCCGCCCGCCTGCTGGTTGTGCTCCCTCTTGCCTGCCAGCGTCCGATCAGTTCCATCACAGCAAGCAGTACGGAGGCGCCTGGCGCAGCGGCAAGCTGGCGCGAGTCCGCGACCGCCACCAGCTCCAACAACTCATCCCTTGACAAGGGGGGTCGAGCCCGGCGCGCTAGGAGCGTGCTCGCACCAGGTCAAACACGCTCCCCCTTCTCCAAGCCTCGAGTGCTTGGCCTCCTTGCTGCCTTCCGCCCCACGCCGCCGGACACCACCCGCTGAAGACTATGACCAGGCACGAGGTGTCGGGCCTACCAGCAACGATTACTTCTACTCTAGAAACGCAGCTCAGACACTGTACTTCTGGGGTAAGGACGCTCTCAGCAAGCTGAGTGTCCGAGCTCCCGAAACCCTCTATACGAAAATGCTTACGAGTAGGTTTTCTTGCATCTTGCGTCGAGACGGCAGGTACTCTTGTAAGGTGAATGCTTCGCACCCGCCAAGGCCTGAAGTCGCCCAGCAGCTGATTCGCGCTGCGATTGACGCTTGACCAGTGCAGGGCAGCATGCAAACCGGGTAGCAGCGCGACGCTCCTTGGGTCACAAGCGGCCTCCTGTGCAGCAAGGCTGCAGAGAAAGCGGTCATGCACCCAGGGAGTTCGTGGGGGTCGCGGCAGCGCTGCCCGCCGCGCGACCTAGCCCGCGCTCAGACGCTTCTGCGCCTGCCCTTGCACAGGACGCACCGCGCACAGCAGGCCGTGCCGCCTCAGCTATTATCACAGCGCGGCCGCGAGCACGGCCGAGCGCGGCGTGCACCAGCGGCGTGCGATCACGCGGGAGCGCTTCCGGCGCCTTGGCGGGGCGCGGCCGTGCCGCCTGGCGGCGCGCTCCGCACAGGGGCCTGCGCGGCTCTCCACGTGGACCTGCCCGGGGTGTCGGTCGCGCTCAAGTCGCCGCGCGAGGACGAGGCGCCCGTGCTGAGCGCGCACGCCGAGGACTACTGGCTGCCGCCCGGGGAGCTCTCGCACATCGAGCGCCGCGGCGGCGCCGGCGAGCACGACGTCTTCCGCTGCTTTGGCTGCACGCGGCCGGCCTGCCAGGTCTGC
>JAABUO010005120.1_pt1 | contig 11927 bp, 14 predicted proteins | sample 5559291 | NCBI WGS metagenome assembly JAABUO01 (sample SAMN10711878, study PRJNA513372) | rock metagenome | isolation source: Antarctica rocks | place: Antarctica: Victoria Land, Finger Mt sud | reverse complement strand
CCCGGACAAGAAGCTGTACGTGCCCGACCAGGCGAAGAACTATCCGGCGCTCGCCTGCGTCATGGGCGAGAAGCTAAACACCAAGCTGATCCTGGCGCAATGGCCGGAGATTCTGCGGCTGGCTACCTCCATTAAGCAGGGCACGGTCACGGCCTCACTTATCCTCCGCAAGCTAGCGAGCTATCCGCGACAGAACAGCCTGGCCCTGGCCCTGCGTGAGTTGGGACGTCTCGAACGCACGCTGTTCACGCTCAACTGGCTGCGCGATCCCGCCCTGCGGCAGAAAGTGACCGCCGGGCTGAACAAGGGCGAGGCGAAGAACACCTTGGCACGGGCGGTCTGCTTCCACCGCCTGGGCGAACTCCGTGATCGCACCTACGAGTTGCAACGTCATCGGGCCAGCGGGTTGAATCTGGTCGTCGCCGCGATCATCTTGTGGAACACCGTTTATCTCGGACGCGCGGCCAGCGCGCTCCACAAGCAGGGCCGGATTCTCGACGACGATCTGCTCACGCACGTTGCCCCGGTGCATTGGAACCACATCAACTTAACCGGTGACTATACCTGGCGGCAGAACAAACGCGTGGAGAAAGGAGGCTTCCGGTCGCTGCGACCGGCTGCCAGAGCTTAGCGTACAATATTTGACGTTTCGTCAAACGACCCCTCATCTACGACATCGATGTAGCGAACGATGACCCGTCGCGGCAGCTCGTCAAACGGGTCCTTGAGGCGTTGGACGCGCGCTTCACCACGCCGGCGGCCACCATCGACGTAGCCAACTCAAACGCCGCGCGCATCACTCGCATCCCTGGCACGGTCACGGCCAAGGGCGCCCACACGTCTGAGCGCCCCTGGCGTCAGGCGACGGCCATCTACCCCGAGGGTGCGGGAGTCGTCACGCGCACGCAATTGGAAGCCGTGGCGGCGCTCGCACTGGCCACGACGCGACGCACGACGACGCGGGGGGGGGGCATTGACGCCGGTATGTCAGCGAGCGACGACGGTGGCGAGGGTGACGACTACGCCCGCATGCTCGAACAGGGCGCGCCTGAGGGACGCCGCCGCCTGACCATGACCCGCCTTGTGGGCCACTACCTGCACCGCGGGCTTGGCCAGCGCGAGATAGGCGCGCTGTTGCGGCCCTGGGCCGATCGCTGTTACCCCCCCGTCCCGTACGCGCACCTCGATGACATGATTCGCTCCCTGGCCGCGTCCGAGGCGCGCAAGCGTCCGCCCGGCGCAGACGACGGTGATGGATCGCCAGGTGACGACGACGAGGGGCGCCAAGGGGCGGACGGTGGCCCGAAAGAGCCACCGCTAACACAGCGGGAACGGGTGCAGCGGGGCGCGTTGCAACGCGCCTACGCCACGATCGCGGACATCACCGCGCAGGTCAAGGCATGGGAGCATTTGCATACCAGCAAGACGTTTCCTGATAAGGCTGGTGACGTGCTTATCCATATGCACAAACGGCTTGGCGTCCTGATCGGCCAGCATCTCCCCGATGATATGGGCGACCGCAAAATATACATCGACGAGGCGGACATGGCAGCCGAGGGGATACCGCGCAGCGCGTTCAACGAGGGCCGCGACATTCTCTTCAACATGGGCCTGTTAACGAGGGAGAAGCGCAAGAAAAAGAGCGTGGCCGCGCCGGCCGGGGAGGACAACGACAGCGCGGCCACCCGCGCCACGGCGCGCGGGAAAGATTGGTGCTACCTGTGGGGAATCAACGGCCCCGCGGTCAATGCGTTATGGCCGCAGTTGCCCACTATAACCGAGATCCCTCTAACCCCCCAGCAGATCAAGGCAGCCGGGAGCCGTCAGGCGCGGTTAGAGGATGCGATCACGCGGGAGAAACCAACGCCGCAGGTCGTGCACGCGCTCAAACGAGAGGCGGCGGCAGAACGGGCGGAGAAGGACCGGGCCATCTACGAGTACAGGGTCGCCGCCCAGGAACGCGACAACGCCCGCGACCAGGCCGAGGCCGCAGCCGGGGAGCGCGACCGGGCGCTGCACGAGGCACAACGCATCATCCAGGAGAATCAGCGGCCACCCGCCCTGCGGCTCATCTGCCACGAGTGCGGGACGATCGGCGACCCTGCGGCGTGGCGGTGCGATGACTGCCGCGAGCGCGAGCGAAAGGAGGCTGGCGATTCAATGTTGGGTTTCAACATTGAATCAGAGAGAGGACGGCAAGGCGGTACCGTTAATAACGTGTTGAAACCCAACATTGAATCAGCCGGGCAGTCGGCTGAGGACCTGAGGCCGTGCGCGGGTGGATGCGGCATGCCGACCCCGCACGGATGGACGTGCAAGGCATGCCTTGCACGTCCCTTAGGCGCGCTGCACGTCCCAATGGACTACGCGCCGCGACAGGAGGTGTCCCATGGCTCCTAGCGCCCTCGCCACCGCGCCGCTGCCGCCTATCGTGCCGCCTATCGTGCCGCCCGTGGCGTTCACCGTGGCCGCCGAGATCACCATCGGCGGCGACGTGCCGCCCGCGCTGCGTCAGGCGATCACACAGGCGCTTACTCTTCCCAATCCGCAGTTTCTTGAGGCCGAGGAACACGGCCGCAGCACGTCCGACCTCGATGCAGACCTGTCTTACTATCGCGGGACGGCGACCGGCGAGCTCGTCGTGCCCCGCGGCGCCGGTCGTTTGGTGCGGGCGCTCTTCGGGGAGCACGAGATACCCGTCCGGGTCGTCGATGCCACGCACGCCGCGCCGTCGGTTCTCTTTGAGGAGCGGGTACAGTTGAGCGACGCCCAGGAGAGCGCCGTCGGCGACATGCTCACGCGCCGGATCGGAGTGCTGTCGAGTCCGGCCGGCTCGGGCAAGACAGTCATGGCGATGGCCCTCATCGCCCGGCGTCAGCAGCCGAGCCTGTTCATCGTCCACACGAAAGAGTTGTTGTACCAGGCCGTTGCCCGCGCCGTGGCGGTGCTCGGGCTCGACGAGAGTGAAATCGGGGTGGTCGGCGACGCACAATGCACGGTCGGCGCACAGCTCACCGTGGCGCTGGTGCAGACATTGGCCAGGGGTATCCCGCCGGCATTGCTCGACGTGGGGCATGTGGTCGTTGACGAGTGCCACCATTGCCCGGCGGCGTCGATGGCGAGCGTCGTATCGCAATTCCCAGCGAAGTATCTAGCGGGCCTCTCGGCGACCGTCTACCGCCGTGACCGCCTCGACGACGCGATCCACTTCTACCTGGGGCCTGTCGTGGCGTGCATCGACGCGGCGGACCTCGCGGACAGGCTGATACAGCCGAAGATCGTCAAGCGCGATACCCACCTACGTCCTGTTGGCGACTCGTTTACAGAGATCGTGAGCGATCTGGTGGCAATGCCCGAGCGTAACGCCTTGATCGCCGAAGACGTGGCCGAGGCCGTCGCATGCGGCCGTCGCTGCCTCGTCCTCTCCGAGCGCGTGGACCACGTCCAGGAGTTGACACGGTTGCTACAGGAGCGCGGGATCGTCGCCGCGGCGCTCTACGGCTCCTTAGGCAAAAAGGTGCGGGCGCAGGCCGTTGAGGACCTCGGCACGGGTGCGATCTCCGTCGCCGTGGCCACGGGCTCGCTCGTTGGTGAGGGCTTCGACAGCCCACGCACCGATGCCCTGTTCCTAACGACGCCGGTTAGTTACCACGGCCGCGTCACCCAATATATTGGCCGCGTGTCGCGGACGGCGCCGGGCAAGCGCAGCGCGATCGTGACCGACTATTGCGATGATAACCGAATGTTGTGGAGTACATGGCGCAACCGCAGGCTGGTGTACGAGGCTCAGGGCTGCGCGATCGTGACACCGCCGGCGGCGCCCACGACGCAGTGGAGGAGCGCATGACCCGCCATGACCCAGGCATCACCCACCTGCACAGTCGCCACCACCTCGCCGACGATGGTACGCCGGCCATGACCCATCGCTTTGAGCATCTCCTCGACAGGCAGAGGGTAGCGATAGGGGGCGACGCCCCCGACCGGCCCCCGGTTCTGCCTCCGGTGTCGTTCGCCGAGGCGTGGGCCAGGCTGCGCGCCGAGGAGCCGCACCGCGCGGCGGCCGTCGTGACCACCGTCATCCACAAGTTGACCGTGCGTGACGCGGCCCCCGTCCTTAACTGCTCCTCGGCTACGGTATCACGGCGCAAGGGGGAAGGCTTGGCTGCGCTCGCCGTGTGGACGGCCCAGGACGTTGCAATTGTGGCGCGCCAGGTCTGTGAGCTAGCGGCATGATACACGCATGCTAATGTGATATACTACGTATGGGTCCATAATGGCATGAAGGGCGGTCTGCTTAGGCAGACCGCCCTTTTTGTCATGCCGTAAGGAGGAGGGGGCGATGGAGAACGACGTGGATCGGACGCTGCTGATGCTGCCTGGCGGGTCGGCCTATCGGCCGCTGCGCCCCGAGCGCCGGGCGCTGCTTCAGGTACGTTTGAGCGACGAGGAGAAGGCGCGCGTGACCGAATTGGCCCGCGCGCAGGGGTATGAAACGATCGCACAGTACGTGCGCGATCGCACGTTGGGCCAGCCGCAGCCGGCGGCGTAGCTGAGGAAAACGACATGCCGACCGATGCTTTACAGCCGCTCAACGTGCGGGAGATCTACAGCCTCCTGGCGCGACGACGTGACGCGGCCTTCGTGTGTTTTACGCTTCTGACTATGATCGACGATCCTGCCTATGCGATCCGCGCGGTCGAGCGGCGCCCGTCGTCGGTGCAGATCGCGTTTAGCCTGCGCCTGCCCAGCGGGACGGTCTACGGGACGCAGGATGTGCCGTTTCAGGAGCTGCCCGACGACGACGACGCGCTGGGGTTGTTCAGCGTCACCGTGCACGGGCCACACGAGGACGAGCGCCTCTCGTCAGAGCCGATGCGCCTCTATGACATCCCCTTTTTCAGGGAGTGGCGCGCCCGGTGGGCGCAGGTACCCGACCGTGTGCCGCACGGCGATGAGGTGACGACGTGACATCCATGTATGACATAGGCATCAAATTGAGCCTCGACGCCACGGGCGTCGCCAGCGGCGTGGCGGGCGTCATGGGCATGTTCCAGCGCCTGCACACACAGACGCTCGCGCTCGGCGGCTCCATGGATGCCTTCAACCGCAGCATGGGGATGATGGGCGCCGGCATGGCCCTCACGGGGGCGGGCATGGCGGGTATAGGCGTGATGCGCGGGTGGGCCAGCGCTGCCGGCCAGATGCAAGACCAGCTCGTGCAGGTGGGCATCGCCGCCAAGGGCACGCAGGCGCAGCTCCAGGCGTTGTCTAGTCAGTCCTTCGCCGTGGCGTCGGTGACGCAGTTCAGTGCGCCCGTCGTGCTCGGGATGGAGCAGACGATGGCGCGGATGGGCTTCAGGGACCCGACGGGCAAGCAGCAGCAGCGCCAGGTCATCGGCGCCGCGATCCCCGACTTCGCGCGCGCGGCCGAGATCGACGCGCACTTCATGCACCAGTCCGCCCAATCGACCGTCGAGGCGTTGACGCAGCAGGCGCACATGTTCGGGGCCTATAGTGGCGCGGCGCTCTCCAAGAACGTCGCGCTGGCGACGGGGGCGGGCCTCGCCTCGGGTATGACGACATCGCAACAGTCCAACGTACTGCGCTACCTGATGCCCGCCGTCAAGACCCTGAACGTCCCCACCGTTGATACGTACGCGCTGGCCGCGCTGGCCAACCAGACGGGCCTCACGCAGGGCAAGGGCGGCTCCAACCTGGGCGCGCTGTTCCGCTACATGACGCCGGGCGGGTCGAAGGCGCATCAGCAGGGTCTCGCCCAGATTGAGCAACTCGGCGGGGGCTCATTCTTCAATCAGCAGGGGCAGTTCGCCGGCATCCCGGCCGCGCTCGGGGTCATCAATCGGTTTATGGATAACCGCGGCATCACGCCCGAGCAGCGCATGATCGATCTGAATAACGCGTTCAAGGTGCAGGGCGCGCAGGCGGCGTCCGTCCTGGGGAACGATACGTCCCTTCACCAGTTCGGGGCAATCCGGCAACAGATCCTCCCCGACACGCCTGCGTGGATGACGGGCGTCCAGGGACAGCTGAACCAGACCTTGCCGGGGCAGCTCACGACGCTCCAGACCAATCTCCAGTCGATCTCCGCGTTGCTCGGGGCGCAGCTTTTGCCGGTGCTCGCGCCGGTCATCCACGGTCTCGTGGAATTGACGGGCGGCGTCCTGGCGTTCCTGCGCACGCACGAGGGCGTGGCGCGGTTCATCGTGACCTTCACGGCGGTCTCGACGGCGGCCGCGCTGATCGCGGGACCCATTCTGGTCGCGGCCGGCGCGTTTGGCGTGCTCTCTCTCGCGGGGATCTCGGTCAGCGCGGCCTTCCTGCCGGTCACGGCGACCGTGCTCGGCGTCATGGGAGCCATCACAGCGGCGACGCTCGTCATCCAGAACTGGAGCACGATCACAGGGGCGTTGACGGGGCGACTGGGGCCGTTGTGGCAGGTGGTGAGCATCGGCGCGGCGGGACTGGGCGTGCTGGCCGTGGCGTTCGGCGCGGTCGTGGCCGTCAACGGGCTGTACGCCACCGCGCTCGCGGCGGGCATCGCCCTGACCACGGCGTTCAGTGGCGCGACGGGGATAGCCGCCGCCGTGTCGGGGGCCGCCGCAGGCGCGTACGGCATCTTGAATGCCGCCGTGGTGGCGCTCTCGGGTGGCTTTGGCATCTCGGCTATCGCGGCCGGGCTGCTCGACATCGCTCTCTCGCCGATCACACTAACCATCGTCGGCATTGGCGCAGCGGTGGGGGCTGGCATTCTCATCTGGACACATTGGGGCGAAATCGTCGGGTTCGTGACCGACAAGTTGCACGCCTTCACCGTTGCGAGTAATAACCTATCTCATAGCAAGAACCCTATTCTCGCGGCAGCGGGCACGGTTGGAGGCGGAATCGCCGCTCCGGCCAATCCCGGCGCCGACCTTGGTACGGGCGTGCGCACGTTCCTTCATGACCACTTGAGCCTCGGTGGTGGCGCGTCGCCCGAACACTGGATACCCGGTCAAAGCGGGGCAGGGCGTCCCGCCGCGGGCATCCCTGGTCACCTGCTGGCCATGACGGTCCCGCTTCCCCACCTCCCCGCGCTGGTCACGCCGCCGACGCCAGCCGCGCGACCACTGACGGTGCCGGCTTTTGCTTTGCCATCCGTGCCGGCGGTGCCCCACCTGCCGGTCACACTCCCGCTCCCGGCCTCGAGGGCGGTGCATGAGCCCGTGCGGCGGGCTCCAGCGCCTGCGACCCATACCCATGGCGCTACCAATATCAGCTTCCACCCTGGCGCGATTGTCGTGCACGGCGCACAGGGGCAGGACGTTGCCGCGCTGGCCAAGCTCGTCGCGGTCGAGGTCGAGGAGACGATCGGGCAGAAGATGCGCGAGGACGAACTGTACCAGGCGACCCAGCACACGGGACTTTTGATGCCGATCGTGCCCCTTGGGTAGCACGTCGTGGCCACAGAGTAGGATCGACAGACACAGAGAAAAGGAGCAGAGACAAACATGGCACAGGGTATAGTTCGCACGCTACTGGGCGACAAGCGCGGGGGAGCCAACGGCTTCATTCGCCCCACCACCGCGACCGGTGCCGAGGTCGTGGGGCAAGACCTCTTTTTCAGCGGCGCAGAGGTCGCGGGGCTCGGTGACGACGAGACCCCTCTGGCCATTGGCGATGTGGTTGAGTACCGCTACACACAATCGCCGCTCGCCCCCGGCCTCGGGGCGGCGCCGCGGACGCCGGTCGCGGTCGAGATTACGCGCCTCGACCGCGCGCCACAGGGCAACCAGCGCGCGCACCCGGCCGGTGAGACAACCGCGGCGTCCGCTCCCTCAGCCGGCCCGACCGTCGAGGAGCAGATGCGCGCTCGCGACATCTATCGCGCCCTCTGAGGGAGGATCACTCAATGTCGCGCACATGCACCGTCTGCACGCACATAGACCGTGAGGCCATCGACAAAGCGCTCGTCGATGGGGACGCCGTGCGCGCCGTGGCGTCCCGCTATGTCCCGTTAAGCAAGACGGCGTTGCAGCGGCACAAGGACGAGCACCTCCCTCACTCGTTGGTGAAGGCCCAGGCCGCACAGGAGGTCGCCCACGCCGACTCTCTGCTCGACCAGGTGCAAAGTATCCAGGGGCGTACGCTGGCGATCCTCACAGCCGCTGAAACGTCGAAGGACGGCCGGCTTGCCCTGGGTGCGATCAGGGAAGCGCGGAGCAACCTGGAAATGCTTGCCAAGCTCACGGGCGAGCTCGACGAGCGCGCGCAGGTCAACGTCTTGTTAGCCCCGGAGTGGCTCATGGTGCGGGCAACCCTTCTCACGGCCCTGGCGCCCTATCCTGACGCGCGGCTGGCTGTGGCGGCCGCGCTCGGCGCCGTTGAGGCCGAGGCCGCGCCGTCGGTGATCGTGATAGGAGCGCCCTAATGGTCATTGCGACCGATCTCGCGATGGCCCTTGACCCGGTGCGCCTGGCCGAGCAAGCGGGCATTGTTCCCGACCCATGGCAGCGTGACGTGCTCCACAGCACGTCTAGCCGCATCTTGATGAATGTTAGCCGCCAGGCGGGGAAAAGCACGATCACGAGCGTCCTGGCTGTCCACACGGCCCTGTACCAGCCGAATAGCCTGGTCCTGCTGCTGTCGAGCGCACAGCGGCAATCAGGGGAACTCTTTAAGAAGTGCCTGCACGTCTACCGCGCCCTGGGGCGTCCAGTACCAGCCACAGCCGAGAGTGCATTGCAGATCGAGTTAGAGAACGGCAGCCGCATTGTCTCGTTGCCGGGCAAGGAAGAAACGATCAGGGGTTACTCTGGCGTGCGCCTGCTCGCGATTGACGAGGCGGCGCGCGTGAGCGATGATTTGTACAAAAGTGTACGCCCTATGTTGAGTGTCAGTGGTGGCAAGCTCCTGGCGCTCTCGACACCGTTCGGCAAGCGCGGCTGGTGGTTTGAGGCATGGACTGGAGGTGAGGACTGGCATCGCTTCGAGATCCCTGCCACCTTATGCCCACGCCTCCCGCCGGCGTTCCTGGCCGAGGAAGAGCGCACCCTCGGGCCGTTTTGGTTCCGCCAAGAGTACGCCTGCCAATTCAGCGAGACGACCGATCACCTATTCGCCTACGACGACGTGATGGCGGCGGTCAGCGCCGATGTAAAACCCCTATTCCCCACGAGAAGGTGATGCAATGAGCACCCATAACACGGCCCGGACATACACCATGCGCGAGTACCAGGACAATCCACCGCCTGCTCAACCGCCTATGTTCGTCGTTGGCGTCGACCTCGGCCAGTCAACGGACTACACCGCCATCGCCGTCATCGAGCGGGTCACAACGCTGACCTTGTTGGACAACGGTGATGTGAAGCAGGAGGTGAACTTTCACCTGCGTCACCTGGAAAGGCCGCCGCTTGGTACGAAATACACGGATATTGCGACCAGCGTCGTCGCCCTACTCGACCAGCCACCACTCACACGAGATACGCCCCTCATCGTCGATAAGACGGGAGTGGGGACTGGCGTGTTGGACATGTTCACCGAGAGGGGCGTGCAGCCAGAGGCCGTCACGATCACCGGAGGGGACACCGTGACGCACGACACGCATCACTACAAAGTGCCCAAGCGTGAGCTGGTATGGAATCTCGTGGCGCTGAACGAGACACGCCGGCTCAAGTTTTCCGAGGGCCTCGACCTCGTGCCGGCCCTCATCAACGAGCTCGTCAACTTCAAGGTGAAGATTGACCTGAAAACCGCGCACGATAGCTACGAGGCGTGGCGCGAGAGCATCCACGACGATATGGTGTTGGCCGTGGCGCTGGCGTGTTGGTACGCGGAGGTTGAGTTGCCGAAGCACGGGCCACCGGACCCCGAGGTTGTGGAGATGCTGCGGGGCTTGGCGACCGGCGACTACCAACCGTGGAAGGGCTAGTACCCGCCCTACGCAGCGTACGGAGCAAGCACGCCACAATGCATCATGTAGGCGCTAACCGGCGACGAATCTTGAAGCAGAAAAGGTATCTCGATTGACTTGATTGCATCAATGTCGCGCGTTTCAAGACCTACTGGACATCGGGGGGCCGTATCTAACGGGGGGTATTCACGCATATAGGCCCGGGTAGCGAAAGTCAATATTTCGGCAAAGCAGGTTCTGTCCGTTGTCACACAGGAGAGCCGTGGTACGATGGAGCGATGAAGACGTTGCACACAGCCTACCGGGTGAGCAACCTCGAGCGCTCGCTCGCCTTCTACCGGATGGTCGGGTTCTGCGAGATCGGCCGGGTGGCCCCGGGGGATGAGTCGCTCCTGGTGATGCTGCACCTGCCGGACGACGGTAACGTCGTGACCCTGGAGCTAGTCCACGCTCCCGCACGCGGCGCCGTCGAGATCGGGACGGGGTTCAGCCACATCGCGGTGCAGGTCAATGACCTCGCGGCGGCGCTGGCCAACCTAGCCGCGGCGGGCATCGCGCGCGGCGGGATCGAGCGCCCAGGCGGCGAGGCCGGACCGGCGGTCTGCAACCTTCACGATCCGGACGGCTACTGCATCGATCTCGTCCAGTGGCCGCCCGGTCACCCGGACGGCATCACCAGCGCCGACTTCCGCTAGCCAGAAGCTGGTGACAGGGGAGCGCCGCCGAACGCGATCTCGTTGCCGTCGGGATCGCGGTACGTGATCTTGCGCACGCCGTTCGCGTAGGTGTCCCGCGTCACGGGGTCGAGTCCGCGATCGGCGATCTGCGTGACGAGCGCAGCGAGGTCAGCGACGAAGAGCGTGTGCCGGGCGTGGCCGGCGTGGTCCGGCTGCTGCACGATGTACGCGTACCGATGCGCCGCCAGCTCCCACACGGCCTCTGTGTCGTGTGGCAAGAATGTGGGCGGGGAGCCCAGCAACCGTTCGTACCAGGTCCGTGCCGCCGCGTAGTCGGCGACCGGGATTCCGGCGAACAGGTCGAGCGTCGTGGTCTGCATCATGCGTCGTGCTCCTTTCTCTCATGAATGTAGAGAGAGATCAGTGTCCCGCCCGTCGCACCGACCCTCCACACATTAGCGCCGCTCGAGGGCGTGGATGTACGTTTCGCTGAGTCCGCGCAGACTCGTTTCGGCATAAATCTGCGTGGTGGCGATGCGCTTGTGCCGGAGGAACTTTTGGACGTGATCCAGGGGCATGCCGGCGTCGAGGAGGATCGTGGCGACACTGGCGCGGAGGCGGTGGGGCGTCACCTGTTTCTCAATCCGCGCCTGCGTGGCCGCCTCGCGGACGATGAGTTGGATGTAGCGCGGCGTGTATTTGTCGCCCCGACACCCCTCGACCAGCCAACACACGGGGGCCGCGTCGCAACCTGGCGCATGCGGGAGCCTACCCCTGCCCTTCAGTGACCTGCACAGTTCGAAGCGAGCGCGTCAAAAAAATCGGCGGTTTGGGCTTGGAACCCCAGGTCAGCCCGCGCGCCCGCATCGTGTCCTCAATGGCGGTCGCTAGCGACCGCCATCATCCCCTCCTTTCAGCCTGCCCTATCGTCCGCCCCGTCAGGCCCGACGGGCGCGTCACATCCCGGCGGCAAGTGTGTAGACGGCCCCCAGGCCGATGCCGCGCCGGTCCACCTCGCCGCGCCTGACCATCTCTTCCAACTCGTCCTGAACGGGCTCGACATTGATGCCAAGCCCGAGGGTACGGGCGATCTGATCGGCGGTCGCGCCGTGCGGCTCCTCCGCCGCGATGGCCGCCAGGATCTCCTCGGTCGTGCTCGATGCGCCGATCTCCGCCGTCGGGTAGTCCGGGACCTCTCCCATGGGATCGCCTGCCTTTCGTGTGATCGGACGCGCGCTGCGGGCTATCCCCCTGGGGCCTACCCGGCCGCTCGTTTGGCGCCTAGGCACCGCGGTCCCTGGGCGCCGGTGCGCCGGAGACGCCCGCAAGGGTGACGCGTC
>JAABUO010008075.1_pt1 | contig 11928 bp, 10 predicted proteins | sample 5559291 | NCBI WGS metagenome assembly JAABUO01 (sample SAMN10711878, study PRJNA513372) | rock metagenome | isolation source: Antarctica rocks | place: Antarctica: Victoria Land, Finger Mt sud | reverse complement strand
AGACGGTGCGCTGGCTCGAAGATTTTCTCATCGACGATCCGCGGGCCACGCTCGTCGTCTCGCACGACCGGTATTTTCTCGATCGCGTGGCCAATAAAATCTGGGAACTCGACGGCGGAACGCTCGCTACGTACGACGTTCCCAAGGGCCGCGCGTATAGTGCGTACGTCGCAGAAAAGGCGACGCGTCTGGAACAAGCGGAGCGCGATTTCAAAGCGTTCAAAGACGAAGAGAAGCGTCGCAAAGCCGTCGTCGCCGAACTCAAGACGCATGGATCGCACAATTACTCGCACGTGCGCAGTCGCGAGAAGCAACTCGCGAAGCTCGATACGGTTGAGGCGCCGAAGACCTCGCAGCGACCGATTTCCGTCAAGCTTGAAGCCGCCCGTCGCGCGACCAACGGCTTGGCCCTCAAAGCCAACGACTTGCGCGTCGCTTACGACGACGTACTCTTCGATCGCTTGACCTTCAGCGTCGCTCGCGGCGATCGGCTCGCGGTCGTCGGCCCCAATGGTTCGGGAAAATCGACGCTGCTCGGCGTTCTTTCCCAGCGTAACAAACCCGATCGCGGCGACGTGCAAGTGATGACGGGCGTGACGACGGCGTACTTCTCGCAGGATTCCGCCGACGAACTGCCGCCCGGGGCAGCCGCCGTGGATGCCGTACTCGAAGGCGCGACGGTAACGCCCGAACAAGCGCGCTCGCTGCTCGGACGCTTGGGGCTGGGGGGCGACGCCGGTGATAAACCCGTCGAAGCGTTCTCGGGCGGCGAGCGGCGGCGCATCATGCTCGCGCGGCTTATGGCGCGTTCGGCCGATCTGCTGTTCCTCGACGAGCCGACGAACGATCTCGATATTCCCAGCCGCGAAGCGCTCGAAAACGTACTCGCCGCGTACGGCGGTGCGATGGTCGTCGTTTCGCACGACCGCTATCTGTTAGCGCGGCTTGCGGAACGCGTCCTATGGTTGCGCGAAGGAAAAGCGTCGCTTATCGAGGGCGGTTACGAAACGTTCGAAGCCGCGCAGCGTTCGCATCACGCGACGCCTCCGCCGCCGCAGCCGTCAAAGGCGGTTGAGAAACCAGCGGCGCCGGCGGTTCTCGAGCGCGGGGAGCGCCAGCGTCGCGATCGTCGCGTCCGGGAGCTTGCAGAGGCCGAACGCGACGTAGCTAAACTCGATGAAGCGCGCGCACGGCTCGAAAAAGAATTCGCCGATCCGGGCATCTACGACGATCGCGAGCGCGTCGCGCGTCTGGAACGGGAGCTCGAAGCCGCGCGCGCGGCGGTCGACGCCGCCTTCGCACGCTGGGAAGCGCTCGGCGAAGCGCAAGCGCAGCCCGCCCACGCCTGACGCCCTTGCGGCATCGCATCAAGTGAGTGCCTGTGGGGGCGCCATGAGCGAGGAGGAAACGCGGCCGGTGAGTTCGCCGAAACCGATCCGGTAATCGGCCGCTTCGCACCAGCCGACGATCGTAATCTGATCGCCGTCTTCCAGGAACGATCGCAGCGTGCCGTCCGCGAGCGACAACGGTCGCCGGCCGTCACCGGTCAGTTCGAGCATACTGCCCAGTGAGTCGGCCGTCGAACCGCTGATCGTTCCGGAGCCCAAAAGGTCGCCGACTCGCATGCTGCAGCCGGAAATCGTATGGTGCGCGAGTTGTTGCGCCATCGTCCAGTACAGGTTTCTGAAGTTGCTGCGGCTGATGCGCGTCGGCCGTGACGCTCCGTCGGGCTGCAGCGACGTCTCGAGATTGATGTCGAACGTACCGGCGCCGGCCTGCCGAAGGTACGAAAGCGGCTCCGGCTCTTGAGGCGGTCCCAGAACGCGAAACGGCTCGAGTGCCTCCAGCGTGACGATCCATGGCGAAATCGACGTCGCGAACGATTTACCGTTGAACGGCCCGAGCGGCACGTATTCCCACTGCTGGATGTCGCGCGCGCTCCAATCGTTCATCAGCACCATGCCGAAGATGTGCTCTTCGGCGCGCGCGATCGCGATGGGCTCGCCCGAAGAATTCGGAACGCCGACGATGAACGCCGTCTCGACTTCCATATCGAGCTTGCGACACGGTTCTAAAAGGGGGCGGGCCATGCCGGGTGACTTCGTTTGCCCGACGGGCCGGCGAATGGGCGTCCCGCTCACGACGACCGAAGACGCGCGTCCGTTGTAGGCAGCGGGGAGTTCGAGCCAATTTGGCAGCAGCGCGTGCTCTGGACCGCGGAACATCGCTCCGACGTTCGTTGCGTGCTCCTTGGATGAATAAAAATCGGTGTAACCGCAGACTGCAAGCGGGAGGTGGAGGCGAGCGCTCTGCATTGGGACGAGCGCGCTTTTACGGAGCGCCCAATCGTCGCGGAGCTCCGGATTATCGCTGCGCAGCAGAGTGCTGATGCGTTCGCGCACGCGCGTCCACGTGGAGCGGCCGAGCGCGACGAACGGGTTGATGCTTCCGCGCCGAAAAACGGACGGGCCGTCGGTCCTCGCGACCAAGAGCTCGCACGTCTCCAAGAACGAGAGATCGAGAATGTGGTTTCCGATCGCGACGCCGATTCGTGCGTGCGGGTCTCCCTCCGTGGAGAACACGCCGTAGGGAAGATTCTGAATCGGGAAGTCCGAGTGCGCCGGAACGTCGACGAACGAGCGGAGCGACACGTCGTTCGGATGCCTCTGCGCCGGCATCAACGCTCGCGAGCATCCGGGTCAAAGCGTTTGCTCAGGCCTTCCCAGCACCGGAAATATTCCGCCTGCAATTGTCCCGTCGCCATGGCGAAGGGCGTCGGCCGGATCGCGAAACGCGTTTCGAACATAAACGCCAGCGTGTCGGCGATGCGTTGCGGCCGGGTGACGTCGGCGATACTCGCCTTCTCGAATGCGGCCGCATCGGGTCCGTGAGCGCTCATACAGTTGTGCAGCGTCGCGCCGCCGGGGACAAAGCCTTCCTCCTTCGCTTCGTACGTACCGAGGATGAGGCCCATAAATTCGCTCGCAAAGTTGCGGTGATACCACGGGGGACGGAACGTGTCCGTAGCTACGAGCCAGCGTGGCGGAAAGATGACGAAATCGACGTTATCGACGCCCGGCGTGTCGGAAACCGATTGCAAGACCAGGAACAGCGAGGGGTCGGGATGGTCGAAGCTTATGGTGCCGAGCGCATTGAAGCGCCTTAGATCGTATTTGCATGGGGCGTAGTTGCCATGCCACGCCACGACGTCGAGCGGCGAATGTCCGATGCGCGCGGTCCACAGATCGCCCATAAACTTCGCGACGAGTTCGAAGTCGCCGTCGCGATCCTCGTACGAGGCGACGGGCGTCAGAAAGTCACGCGGATTGGCGAGACCGTTCGCTCCGATCGGACCGAGCTCGGGCAATCGGAAGACGGGACCGTAGTTCTCGCAAACATAACCGCGTGCTTCCCCATCGGCCAATTCGACGCGAAAGCGGAGGCCCCGCGGAACGATCCCTATTTCTTGCGGCCCGATCTCGAGTCGACCGAGCTCGGTCGCGAGTACGAGCGTGCCCGCTTGGGGGACGATCAGCAATTCGCCATCGGCGTCGTAAAAGAAGCGGTCCGTCATCGACCGATTCGCCGCGTACACGGAAATCGCGCAGCCGCTCTGCGTACCGGGGTCGCCGTTGCCGCCCATGGTGACCAACCCTTGCACGAAGTCTGTAGGCTCGCTCGGCATCGGCAGCGGATCCCAACGCAGCTGGTTCGGTGTCGTTGCGAGCTGCGCAAATCGGCTTACGAGCCGTCCGGAATCCGTGCGCTCGAATGGCTGGTGCACCGCCGCCGGCCGTATCCGGTACAGCCACGAGCGGCGATTCGCGGCGCGCGGCACGGTGAAGGCCGTTCCGGAGAACTGCTCGGTATACAAGCCGTACGGTGCGCGTTGGGGCGAATTCCGTCCGACCGGTAAGGCTCCCGGGAGCGCCTCCGTCGCAAACTCGTTGCCGAATCCGGATTGATAATGTAGCTTCGTCGCCGGAGTGCCGGAAGACACGCTCGTCACCTCACCATCCTGTAACACGCAAAGGTCGTGCACCCGTCCATTAAGCGGAGTATCTCTCCGTTACGTTTCCTTCCCTGCGGCGTGAACGCAACGGTCACCGGCAGCGAGCGAGTATCGAACGACGGCCACACGACGTACGTTCGTTTACGAGTGTAGTATCTGTTATGGTGGCTCCGCTCGGCCGGCGCGACGCACGTCCCGATTCTTAGCCGAGCGCGAGCATCGCGCGGGAAAGTGCAGCTCCGCCGCCGGGAATGCGCGTCAACGCGGCGTAGCGGTCGACGTTCGAGGCGCGTGCGAACCTGCGATGTGCGAAGGCTTCGGCGCGTAACCGGATCATCACGCTGCGGGCGACCCAGCGTTCGTATCCGCGCCACGCAGCGCCGTCGCCGGCGAGCGCGCGCAGGGCGAAGCGTGCCGCCGCATTGCCGCTCGCCAGCGCATGCTGGATGCCCGAGCCACTGAGGGGACTCGCGAATCCGGCCGCATCGCCTGCGAGCAGGGCCCCGGGGCGCGCGACACGCAGCGAGTGCGGTCCCAATGGAATCGGCCACGCCGCACGGGCCGTATACGTTGCGTCGCGGAGATACGCGTGCGCGTACGAGCCGGGCGCGCGAAAACGTTCGAAAGCCGCCGCCAGATCGAACGGTCCTTCACTCCGAATGAAGCCTAGGCCCACGTTCGCGCCGTCGTCGCCGAGCGGAAAGAGCCAGCCGTAGCCGTCACGCGCCGCGTTGATGAAGAAGTGCATGCGCGACCCGAGACCTCGGACGCCGTGCGCGTACGCACGCGCGGCGACGGCAACGTTGCGATCGGGCGGCAGCGCGGCGCCGAACGCGCGAGCGACGAGCGAGCCCCAGCCGTCGGCGCCGATGACGACGCGTGCGCGCAGGGTCGTTCGGGCGGTGCGTACGCCCGCGAAGACGCTATCGCCGGCGCCCCCCGCCGGCTCGCGAATCACCGTGACGGCGCGCTCGTATCGCACGTCCGCGCCGGCCGCCATGCTAACAGTCAGGAGCGCCGCGTCGAAATGTTCCCGCGGAATCACCCGTGCGTCGTCGGCACGCGGTACGCGCTCGCGCGTCGCGAGCGCGCCGTACGTCGCGCCGTGCGGACCGTGCAGCACGGCGCCGGTGAGCCGCGTCGAGCCGTCGAGAACGGATGGGGGGAAGCCGAGCCGGCGCAGCGTCGCGACGGCATCGGTGCCGAGCAGATCGCCGCAGACTTTATCGCGGGGCATCGGCGCGCGCTCGAGCACGATCGTCCGCGCGCCGGCGCGCGCCAGCGTCAGCGCGGCCGCAGCACCCGCGGGGCCGCCGCCGACGACGACGGCATCCGCGTCCTCGTTCTCGATCACGCGGCGTACGTGCGACGTTCGAAGAGCCAGACGGCAAGCTGGTGCGGGACGGTTATCGCAAGGATGAGCGCGCCGAAGACATCTTCGTTATTCGGCTCCGCCGCGCGAAGCGAAATTTTCGGCGAGGCGACGAAGGCGACCGCTCCGGCGGCGAGCGCGATCGCGACGTTGCCGACCGACTCGCGCGCGTAGCGGGCGGCACGCGTACCGAGCGCACCTCCGCGCGCATCGCGCTCGAGAAGCAGTGCGGTATGGCGTACGGCGTGCCATCCTCCGAAATAGACTCCGAAGCCCAAGCGTTTCGGCGTCGCGAGTAAGAGCGCGGCCGGGAGCCCGAGATCGAGCGCGTCTGCAACGTCGCCGCGGGCCGCGTGCCGCAGTGCCGCGAGCGCCGCGAGCGCAGCTACGACGCGCGAGCGTGCATCGGCTTGCGCGATGCACAGCGGCAACGCCCCGCGGAGCAACGACTCGAAGCCGAGGTGGGCACGACTGCCGCAAGCCCGTGCGAACGCCGCATCCCCACTGCCGAAATGCAGCCAGCTCAGCGCGAAAAGTGCGCGCGCTGCCACCTTGGGTGCGCGCCGTGCCGCGACGAACGTCGCGACGGCGAGCGTACCGTATACCGAGGAGAGAGCGAGGCGCCCGCCGCGCGGACGATAGCCGATGCGGTGAAGCAACGCGTCGTCCGTTGCGCCGTGTGCGATGCCGAGCGTTCCTACAAGCGCGAAAGTGACCGCCCGTGCCGCACCCGGCCGTACGCGAGCGAGCGCGCCGAGAATCGCCACGGCGCACCACGTCGCGACACGCGCGCGGCGCACGATCGCGCCGCGCGCTACGTGCTCGCTCGCATCCATCACGCGAACGCTTCGACTTCTGTGTCGCGTATCCGGTCAAGGGCTAGGCGGGAGCTTCCCGGCGCTTTTGCTCGGGGCGAACCGACGCGAGTCCGAGAACGGCCGCGGCGTGGGAAACGCCCAAGCGATGTGCGCGATTCGCCGGGATCCGGCAAACGCGCTCGCTCGGCGTTTTCGATTGCTCCGGGGGAAGAAGCTCTCATGACCGCCAGCGAGTCGTCACCCGGCGTCGCGCCGCATCTCTATCCCGATGCGGGCAGCGAGCCCATCGCCGTGCCGGACGGCGTGGTGCCTCAATACGCGCCGAAGCGCTGGATTCCCAAACGCATCTTGCTGACGCGCGCGGCGCTCGAATGGCCGCTCGCACGCGTCATCGCGGAACGCGGGAGCGCGCTCGGAAGCGATGTAGTGGAATTGCGCGCCGATCGCATCGAAGGTTTGCGCGGCCCGGACCAGCGTGCGACGTAGCGCTCGCGAAAGCGACGCTCGCGGTCGTCGTCTCGCCGCCCTCCCAGCGCAAACTCCAGCCGATTCCGCCAAGTGCCGACTGGCAATTCCATCTCGCGCGCGGCTGTCCGGCACATTGCCAATACTGTTACCTCGCAGGCTCGCTCGCCGGCCCCCCCGGGACGCGCGTCTACGCAAACCTTCCGGAGATTCTCGCGGGGCTGCACCCGTATCTCGGCACCGGTACCGTTACGTCGAAATCCACCGAGCGCGCGGGCGAAGGCACGACGTTCGAAGCGTCGTGTTATACCGATCCGCTCGCACTGGAGCATCTCACGGGCGCCCTCGCTACGACGATCGAACACTTCGGTGCATGGGAGGCGCCCGTGCAATTGCGCTGGACCACGAAGTTCGATGCCGTCGACACGTTCGTGTCGCTCGAGCATCGCAAGCGCACGCGCGTCCGCTTCTCCGTGAACGCGCGCACGATTACGCGGCGCTTCGAAGGCGGCACGGCGACGCTGGACGAGCGCCTGAATGCATTGCGCACGCTGGCGGTCGCGGGCTACCCCGTCGGCTTGACGATCGCACCCATCATGCCGCTGCCGAACTGGCGTGACGAATACGGCGAATTGCTGCGGCTCGTCGCCGAACGGACCGCTGCGATCGCAGATCTGGACTTGAGCGTCGAATTGATCACACATCGGTTCACGCCCGGGTCCAAAGGCGTGTTGCTCGGATGGTATCCGGCGACGAAACTCGAGATGGACGAGGCGTCGCGGTCTCAGAAACGGACGAAATTCGGTTCGCGTAAATACGTCTATCGCAAGCCGGTCATGAACGAGCTGAGAACGTTTTTCTACGAAAGCATCGCCGCGCAGTTGCCGCGCGCGCACGTGCTTTACTGGACGTAACGAACGCTCGTCGCGGCGACGCGTTTGCTCGCCGTCAGCGCGCCTCCGTACGGTGCCGTGAAGACGCCGGAGGTCGGAGCGACGTCGGCATAATCGCGGCCGACGGCGATCGCAATGTAGCGCATATCGACGCGGCGACCGTGCGTCGGGTCGTAGGCGAGGACGACGGCGCGTTCGTCCCGCAGCAGCAGCACCTCGATCCATGCGTGCGTGCCGCCTTCACCGAGCAAATGTCCCGAAACGTAGCGCGCCGCTAGGCCTCCGTGACGTGCCAGCGCGAGCGCGACGTGAGCGTAATCTTGGCAAACGCCGCGGCGTCGCGCGAAGGCCGTCGCCGCCGTAGTCTCGACATCGGTCGAACCCGCGACGTAGGCCATCTCGGCGAAGACGAACGCACAGAGCGCCTCGGCGCGCGCGAAAGGATCTGGAAAACGCGCGCGCAGCGAGGCCGCCGCTTCGCGCAGCGCTGCGTCCGCAGCCGTAAGCGCCGTCGGCGTGCGTAAACGGATATCGTCGAGCTCCGCAGCGGCGGCGAGATGCTCGCCGCATCCCCGGGTCACGATGGAGCGATGGGTGAACTCGATCATTCCATCGACGCGTCGCGCGAAGAACGTCGCGACGGGGTTTCCGAATGCGTCGTGAGCGTCGTGGGCGACGGCATGCGGCGTGACGTCCAAACGGGTCGCTAGCCGCCGTTGCGTGCCGTGACGTTCGCGCGGGACGACCATCAGGCGGTGATGGAGATCGGCGATGGGTCCGGGGTAATCGTAATGAAAGCGCTGTTGAACCACGTACGTCGCTTCCGCGACGTCCGCCCAGCGCACGTGCGCCTCGTCGAGAGGCGGCGCTTCTTCAGACGAGCGAGCGTGCATCGTCGTCCGCCGTATCAGCAACAACCGTCATTGCGTCGAGCAGCGTCGCGCCGTAGGTCGTGACCATCGCAACGTCAAGGGCATCGCGACCGCGCGCGATCGTCACGCGTCCGCGCCGCCGCACGTTGTTCCGCGCGTCGAAGATCCACCAGTTGCCCGAAAGATACACCTCGAACAACGCGCAAAAATCCATCGGCGCGACGGGGCCGGTGACGTCGATATCGGGCATGTAGCCGAACGCGTAACGCGCCGGGATATTGAGTGCGCGGCAAAACGCGATCGCCACGTGAGCGAAATCGCGGCACACGCCCGTGCCGTTTCCGAGCACGTCGATCGCCGTCGTTATGGCGGTACTCGAACCGTATGCGAAGCGAACGTTCGTGTGCACCCAATCGCAAATCGCCTGGACGCGGCCCCAGCCCGGGGCGATGCCGCCGAAAAGCTCCTGTGCTTGAGGAAAGATGACGTCCGAAAGGCAGTAGCGGCTCGGCAACGTGTACATCAGCGCGTTGTCGGGCACGTCGGAAATGGGGTGCTCGATCGCCGCGGGGTGCAGCGGGTCGAGCTCCGCCGTCGTCTCGACGAGAACGTCGTAATCGAGCGCGAAGGTTCCGGCCGGCAGCGTCGCGCGGCGACAGTTGTTCCCATACACGTCGATGTAATCGTGGAACCCGCGTGGCGGGGACGTCGACCAGTCTTCCTCGAGCACGCGCTGGAGCGACGTATCCTCGGGCCGGATCATAAAGACGGCCGGCGTTTCGAGGGGCGACGTGAGGGTGAAGTGGGCGCCCGCACGGACGCGCATGGTGGTCATCGTCGCTCTGCGTCCACCCGCGAAGCTTGTGAGGCCTTTCGCCTATTGGCCAGCCCGGGGCATATTTAGACGAAAGGTTGTGGTAGGCTCCGCTACATGCAGGCTCCCGGCGCCGAGGGTGCGTTACGCATTCGCGTGGCGATCGTCTCCGATACGCACGTCCCGCGCTTCGCCGCTCGTTTCGGGGCCGCGCTCGCCCGCATTGCCGCCGAAGGTCCCGAAATTATCGTACACTGCGGCGATATGACCGAACTCAGCGTCGTTACGGCGCTCGAAGCGATCGCCCCCGTCCGGGCCGTTGCCGGCAATAACGACGGGACCGACATCGTGGCGCGCTTCGGGCGCCGCACGACCATCTCCATCGCGGGCGCTCTCCTGGGCGTGGTACACGGCGATGGGACGAGCGGGACGAGCCTCGGCCGCGCGCTCGGAGCGTTCGCGCGGGAACCGGTCGATGCGATCGTCTTCGGACATAGTCACGTGCCGTACTGCGAGCGACACGGGGGAGTGCTCGTCCTCAACCCGGGATCGCCGACCGATAAACGGCGCCAGCCGAACTTCAGCTTCGCGATGATCGAGATCGCCGCGGGGGTCTGCGCGCCGCGTTTGATAACGTTCCCGCCATAGGGACGAACGCTACAGGGACGCCTGCAGGTACGTAAAGTGCGCTTCCTGCGCTTGGTTGAGCGCCGCGACGCCCGCCGGAACGAGCAGCGCACCGGGCAGCAGATGCGTCCGCAAATTCGTATGGATCGCCTCGATCGTGCGATCGTTGAAGCCGGCGGTCGTCACGAGATACGTCGACCAATCTGCAAGCGCGTTGTCGCACACGAGCAGCGTCGCACCGCGTTTCGTAAGCTCCGCAAAATCGGCCGCGAAGGGATTGCCGGCCGGCGTTTGCTCCGTCAGGACGTCGCCGCGCCGCTTCACGCTCTCCGCGATCCGGAACGTCCGCCACATCTCGTTACCCAGACCGAGTACGACGCCGCGGCCGTAGAACACGGCCGCCGGGTGTAACGCGCCGGCGCCTTCGCCCATCGTCGATTCGTATGCTTCCATAGCGTGCTTCATGTAGCCGACGACGACGCCGTCCGCGACGCGGTTGGTCGCGTATACTTGGCGGTGTTTAGCCGGCCGTGCCAGCCGATCGGCAACCGCGGGGAAATCGTAAAGCTCGGGCCGAGTGGCGGCTGCTGCCTCGCCGCCGCGCTCGAGCAGAGGAACGGTGACGACCGCCGCCCCGGCGGCAATGAACGTACGGCGTGAGGACATGATACGCGTCTTCATGCGGCAACCATGCGACGTCCTGTCATACGAACGGCGTACGTGATAATCGCACCTAAACCGCTATATATGCTACCGATGGTTGTCATAGCGGTCGGTCCTTCGGTAGTATGTCGGCAGCGGACACTCCGTATCTCGACCGGAGCAAATCTCGTGCGCGCCGAGATCCCCAAAGAACTTCCGCACTAAACTAATATCGGACCGTTCGCGCGACTCGATGGAGAGCGAGCGCAGGAGCGGTCTTCTTTTTGCCACGGACGGAAGCGAACGAATGCTGCGCCGTTCGCTAGGAGTAATGCCTATGAATCTTTCGTTGTCCACTGCGAGCTTTACGCTCGCGCGTTTTCCCCTGCTCGCGCTCGCTACCGTTCACCGGCGCGAGCGCGCAGGCCCAAGCATCGCCGCCGGCAGCACGTCGACTTCGAGCCCCGCAACCGTTCCCGGCGCGAGCCAGCCGGCGCCGGCGCCGAGCGCGGCACCCGTCGAAAAGCCGCGCGAAGATTTCCTCAAGCGCATTTCCGTCAACGTCGCGCCGGGATACTTTTTCGGCAGCAACAGCGATGCCGCGCCGGCGCCCTCTGCCGACCGCACGGTGCATCTCGGCTACAACACCGAACGCCGCAACGCCGACATCCTGCGTTTGGATTACGGTGCCGATCCGCAGCACGGGCCCGAACTTCTGTTTGAATCAGAAGCGTTGTCAAGATCCGGTCACGGGCGCGCAGTTTAACGATCCCGTATCGATCGACGAGCATGGCTACACGCTCGGTGCGACGTACGATTTCGGACCGACGACGAAGATCGGTACGTTACTGAGCGCCGCGTTTGATGCGAAATACGTGCCGCGTCCCTCGGCTCGCGAGAGTCCGGGCGTCGCACTCGGCGGGCTCGGCGCCTGGCGAGGGAGCCGAGTGCTCTATTTGTATTGGATGACGCTGAGCTGCCGATCACGAACTCGTCGACGTTCGTTCCGTTCGTCAACGACACCAATCTTCCGGTGCTGTATCGCGACTCGGCGGTGCCGGAAGCGTATCGCGGTATCGTCGTGGGTTTGGTGAAAGATCATCAACAAGAACGCGACGCTGGGCTATACGAATCTCACCCTCCAAACGTGCAAATGCCTCGCGCGTGCCCGGCCCCGACAATCTCCGTCTGGCCTTGGGAATCCTCAAATTGGATCTGCACACGCAACTCTAACGCCACCCGTCGACGCACGCGTTCGAGTTCGCGAAATGCATATAGATGCTGGCACATCCCCTGGCGGGTCCCAGTCGACTCCGCTACCATTGATTCATCTCGAAAGCCATCGACAAAGGATCTCTAATGTCATCAGCCGTCCTCGAGCATCAAAGCCTTTTCGATATAACGACGCTCGGC
>JAABUO010008074.1_pt1 | contig 11931 bp, 13 predicted proteins | sample 5559291 | NCBI WGS metagenome assembly JAABUO01 (sample SAMN10711878, study PRJNA513372) | rock metagenome | isolation source: Antarctica rocks | place: Antarctica: Victoria Land, Finger Mt sud | reverse complement strand
GCGCGACCGTCGCGACCGTGCTCACCACGCACAAGCACTGGGACCATGCCGGCGGCAACGACAAGATGAAGCAGCTGTGCCCCGGCATCGAGGTCATCGGCGGCGTGAACGACCACGTGCAGGGCGCAACGCGCGCGGTCGCCGACGGCGAGCGGCTGCGCCTGGGCGACGTTGACGTCACCTGCATCGAGACGCCCGGGTGCGCGCCTGCGCCTGCCGGCCTGCCTTGAAGCGCAGCTTGGTGTGTTGGAAGGAGTGCACAGCCCGTGCAAGATGTACATGTGGTCATGTCAAGAGAGTTTTGGTAGGAGCCTAGGATGTTGGCATCTGGCCCAAGCACAACAGGACACCGCCTAAGCAGGCAGCGCGTTTGGATGCATGGGTGTGCTATCCTGCAGGCCTGCCACCCGGCTGTGTATATGGCATGCCAGGGCTGCGGCGCGCGTGACAGGCACACCAACGGCCACATCTGCTTCCTGTGCCGCGAGGAGGGCTCCACTGCCGCCGTGTTTACCGGCGATACGCTCTTCGTTGGTGGCTGCGGCCGGTGCGCTCAGCTTCGCTGCGGCGGCGCCCAGCGGGCACCGCCTGAGCGTGCCTTTCGCTGCAAAAAGTCGCTTGGGCTCCGCCCCTTGGTGCCACGGCTGCGCACCGGAGAGAGCTTTTCGGAACAATTTGGGCTAAACCGAAGAGCACATGGTGCTCATGTCCTGATTTGCTGACGCCTGCGACAGCATCCATGTCTAGTGTGTGTGTCATGCTGCTATAGCCGTTATCAAGACATGAAGTTAGCAAGTAACGTTGTGGAAGGAAAGGTCACATGCATGCAGAGGGGTGCTGCCGCTGTGCGCCGCGCAACGACGCGCCCCTGCCGCGCCTGCGCAGGATCTTTGCGGGCACGCCCGAGCAGATGTACGTCTCGCTGAACGAGAAGCTGGCGACGCTGCCGCACGACACGCAGGTGCTGGTGCCTGCTTGGCGGTCTTACCCTACCCAACCCTACCCTATGCTGGCGCCTGCTGGGCGGCGCCGTGCGTACCCCTCGGACGCGCGGCGCTCGTGCATCAGCTATATAGAAGGGTGTGTTCCTGCGTCCGAGCGTGCGCCTGTCGCTGAGCGCTGCATCATGTAGCCAGCAAGGCAAGCCATGGGCCTGCCTGCCTGCCTGACAAGTGTGCGCTGCCTTGGCGGGTCTGATGCGGCCCCGACCCCTACCCTGACCTGTGCTGCCTTCGGCAGGTCTGGTGCGGCCACGAGTACACCGTGAAGAACCTCGAGTTTGCGGCGTATGTAGGTGCGCGTGTGGCAAGGCGGCGCTGCATGCGTGCACCGCATGCATGTGTTGCGAGTCTTGGTTGAGCTGGAGACTGTGGTTGCTGTAGCAGATTCATGCTACGGACTCCAATGTTGAATGCAAGGTCACCATTGCATGTTTCTTGCAGCCTGCGGTGTTAAATCAGGTGGTAATGCATGGGCGCGTGTGCAAGTGCGGTGTGTGGTGTAGGATGAACTGCGTATCTGAGTTTTGTCGCTGCATGCAGATCCCAACAATGCGGACGTCAAGGATAAGCTGGCGTGGGCAAAGGCACAGCGGGCCGAAGGCAAGTACACCATCCCGTCGACCATCGGGGTGCGCGCACCGCCCCACCCCCCCTCTGTGGCTCTATAGGACAGTCGCCAGGCCGGTCCCAACCATCTCTCTGCGGCACGCTCAGGCCGAGCGAGCCATCAACCCCTACCTGCGCTGCGGGGAGGCCGCTGTGCGCAGCTTTGCTGGGCCGGCGGCAGCGGCGCATGGGGCTGCCAGGGTTCTGGGAACCCTGCGCACGCGCAAGGACCGCTGGGGTCCCAACGCGGCTGTCACCAGCGCCGTGCTGTGGGCGCTCAGCTGGGCGCCGCCGCTGGCGCGGTTGCTGGGGGTGGACCCTTGAAAATTTTGCCTGGGCATGGCGGGTTAGAACATGGTTCTACAAAGCATGCGCGCAGGCACGCCCATTAGGGCGGGGCCAATGTGTTGCTATTCTTGCCTGCTCTTGTGGGCCTGCTGGATTAGCTGTGTGCGCTGCTGCCATGTGGGATCTCTGTAGCCAGGTTGGGTGGGGTGCTGTTGACGCAGCTAGCCCCTTGGACACTTGGTGAATGCTTTGGGTTACAGCCATGCCATAAAGTGACCGAAAAATACTGAGTAAGCACACCTGCTGTCACGAAATAGCCACCACAGAGACACACAAAGCAAGGTTGCCTTGTTGACAGCCACCAGCGACATGCATTTGACCCGCTCTGCGCAGGGCGAGAGGACATACAACCCCTTCCTGCGCTGCGACCAGCCGGCGCTGCAGAAGTTTGCCGGCGCGAGCGACCCGGTGGACGTGCTGGCGGCCGTGCGCCGTGCCAAGGACAGGTTCTGAGCCCGGTGGGGCGGCGTCGGGTGTGGGGTTTGGGTCAAGGACCAGGCGTGTGCAGCAGCATGCGGTTGCGTTTTGCAGGTTTCCATATCCCCGGTCTGCGGCTTGATGTTTGCCAGCTCGTGCGGAGGCATCTGTGCCCTTCGCAGAAGCACTTGCTGTGGCATGTAAACCACCGTACAAGCGGCCTCGGCCACCTTGCAGCCACCAGCGACTCACAACCACACCCTCCGCGCCCCTTCCTGGGTACACTTCGGGCAGAGGGAATCCCCAAGCCGCACCCGCACCCCTGCCCTAGTATGACATGGAGCCCTCGTCCGGGCCGGGCGCGGCGGCGCGCGCGACGTCCGCCTCCGCCAGCGCGGGCCCCGGCTCGCAGCCGAACAGCAGGTGCTCCGCCGGCGAGCGCCAGGGCTGCGCGAGCCACTCGACGGCGTACAGCGGCGCGGCCACGGGCACGCCCGCCGCCAGCAGCGCGCGCACCTGCGCGCCGGAAGTCCCCCATGCAGGGTTCAGCCTCCCGAGCGCCCTGCAGGTGCCTCTTCTCATATATCCTGTGTCTGGTCCAGCATGTCTTGAAGCCAGGGCGGCCTCAGCCTAAGCACCCGCCTGAGCATGCGCTGGCACGGCGCACGCGGTTGATGTGGGCACCGGCCAGGTCCGCACGGGCCGCGCGCACCATGCTTCCCCCAAGGCCGCTCCCTGCATGCGGCCATGCGACCGCGCCGCCGCCTGCTTGCCCAGAGTGAGGGGAGTGGCGCGCCTTGGGGTCGGAGCGCGGGCAGTCGGCGCGCGTGATGGCGAGGTCCGCGCCGGCGGCCAGCGCGTCCGCCACGGGCACCAGCTTCGCGCCGCCGGCCTCTAGCACGGCGGCGGTCTCCTCGCGGCTGGGCCGCGCGTAGCGCCCAAACGTGCCATGCACCGTCACCTGCGCCAGGACCGACCACGAGCTGAGATGCAGCGAGACGGCCGCAGCCGGGGCAGCTAGCACATACAGCAGCAATAATCAGCAGGTGCGGCGGCCATGTCTGGAGGCCGCTCGAGGGCTTGTAATAACAAGTTCCTGCACGGCACACAGCGCAGCGTGGCCGCGCCGCCACGCTCAGGCGCGACAGCCGACAGAACGCAACGGCCGTGGCGAGCGCCGCGGCTGCGCCCAAGGCGTTCATGCATGGCGTGACTTTTGTAAATCATGCGGCGCCGGCCGCACCGTCAGGCCATGGAAGGCGCCGCGGCCGCGGGCGAGAGCGCGCAGCCGCCAGTGCCGCGGCGCGCCATCCGCAATGAGCCCCGAGGCGCAGCGCTCCAGCTCGTGCTCCTCCTGCGTCCCGCGACGCCCCTGCAGACTGCCCCAGGCTGGTGCCCGACGCGCCCTGTCGCGGCCCACCCGGCCAGCGGCCGCGCGGCAGGCTGGTCTGCCTTGCACCGCGCGGGCCGCGCCCGCGCACAGCGCTGCGGAGCGTCACGCAAAGCGTGTGATGCTCCCTTGCCATGGGCGCGTGGCGGCCTGCCTCTCGCATGCACACCCAGGAGGCCACGCACAAGCGTACCCTATCCTGCACGCCGGCGAGCAAGCGCTTGCGCTGGACCGGCCTGCATGCAGGCTGTGACCGGCACCTGCAGCCGAGGAGGCCGTCCATGGTGTGAGAGGCGTGTCATGCGAAACATCACAGAGCACAGCACAGCGCCTGCAGGCGAGCCCGCGCACGGGCTCGACGAGCATGTGCGCGTGCGCGCTGGCCTCCAGGAACGAGGTGCGCAGCACCCACGCGCCCGCCGCAAAGGCGGCCAGCGTCTTGACCGCGCGGCGCAGCTCGGGCGTGACCACGTGCGTCACGCGCGCGTCCCACCTGCGCCGGGCCCGCAGCCTGGTGTGCGCTCGTGCGGGTGCGGCGCGCTTGTGGGCAGACGGTGTGGATCGCTTGTGGGCGAGGAACACCCTTCCGCCACATGTTCCGCCCGATGTTCTTGTGCTGCGAAAGTGCGTGCTCGCAACCCATGCACTGTGAGACACCATCAGAGGAGCTGCGACCGGGCGATTGGCGCCGCACAGGTGCGAGCGCCGGCCGTCGGTGTGGCCGTAGCCGAGCGCCTGCAGCGCGTCGCCCAGGCGAGCACTCTCGTCCGTGTGCAGCCCGCTCAGCGCAAAGAACGGCCGGCGCGCCGCGGCCGGGCGCGCGCTGGCGCCGCCCGACCTGGCACCGGTGCGGCGCGCCGGCGCCTGATCTGCTGGCGCTGCCGGCGGCGTGGCCAGCGGCGCGCCCGCACCGTCGCCGCTCTCGTCAGGGTCGGGGCTGCCGCCGTGCGGCGTGGCGCCGCGGGGGTGCGCAGCAGCGCGCGCGGGCGCAGCCTTGGACGCTCGCCGCCCTGCTTTGGCCTTAGCCTTCGCGGCCTGCGGCGGCGGCGGCGTGGCAGCACCGCCGTTTGCTGCAGCCGCTGCAAGTCTGCGAGGGGGCTCTGCACCGAGCGCCGCCGCGACCACTCCAGCGCCGAGCAGCCGGCGCTTGGCGGGCGGCGGCGCCTCTGCGCCCGCGCCCGATGCTTGCGAGCGCCGGCCCGCGACGCGGGCGGGGGCCAGGGAGTCAGCCTGTGCGGGTGCGCGCCCTGACCGGGTCGCGCGTGTCCCACCGCTTGCTGCGTCCTCACGCGCACGCTTGCGCCGGCCCGCGCCCGATGCCGGGCCACCCTCTGCCGGGCCCGCGGCGCCTTCAGGGTCTGCCTGCACGCGCGCGGCAGCCGGCCCGCCACCAGCGCGCTCGCTGCCACCCATGTCCTCCGCAGGTGCGTCGCCGGCTGCGTCTCGCGGTTGCGCTCGCGCCGAGCGGCGCCCGCCGCGGCCCTCGCGCGCAGCCGGCGCCTGACCAGGCAGCGCCGCGGCGGCCGAGCGCCGCCCCGCGCGCGCGACGGCCGCGGCGGCCGCCGGCCGCGCGCTGGACTTGGCGCGCGGGCGGCCCTGCTTCCCGAGCGCGGCCCGGCCTCCCGCCCTGCTGCCTGCCCTGCCTGCTACGCCTGCGCGGTCTCCGCGCGCCGCTCCTCCGCCAGCACCCGCGGCACCGCCCTCGGCGACACCAGCAGCGCCCGCTGGCAGCGAGGCGGCGGCCGCACCGCCAGCACTCGCATTGGCGCCGGCCGCGCAGGGGTGGCTGGCTGGCAGCTCGCCTGCGGCGGCTGGCGGCGCCGGGCTGCGCGCACCAAGCGCTCTCAGCCATCAGTTTTGCACATTCAGACTTCCAGTGTGCTGCACTGCCAGCTGCTGGTGCGCGCGGCTGTTCTGTAACAAGCATCGCCCTGTCAGGTGCGGGGGCCCAACTAGGCTGCCTGCAGGAGCGTACCGCTGGGCGTGCTGGTCCCCAGCAGCAAGGGGTCGGGCGCATCAGGCATGCCTAGTGCATGCAAGCTTTGTGTCTGCACCAGGCATCTGAACGCAGCACATGCTGCCAGGCGCGGCTGTCAGTGCCAGCGGAGGGACCTTCAGCAGCATGTCACATGCGTGGACCGGCAGCAGGCGCACCTGGGCACGGCGCGCTGCGGCTGCGAGCCCGTGTCCAGCTGCGCCAGCAGGCGCCCTGTCATGGCCTCCGCAGCCGCCACCTGCGCCGCCACCCGATGGCTCTCACACGCAAGAAAACATGTTTCCATAATACGTGTGCAGAGTATTGATTTCAAAAGCACTGCTGGGTCGGGTGTTTTCAGCGCTCTATGATTGGGGCCGCGCCTGGCCGGCCAGGTGCGCCTGGCTGCTGTCCGCGCCGCCGGCCTCGCTGTACGCAAAGCCCAGCGCCAGCGGCGCGTGCGCCGCGAGGAGCGCGCCCTGGGCCTCTGCCGGTTCCTCCGCAACCTTGGCTCCTCCCGCCGCACTCCTCCCCGGCACCTCGAGGCCCCCTGCCGCCCCTCCCGCATCCCCTGCCAGTGCTCCAGGAGGACCCGCTGGCATCCCAGGCCAACCTGCTGCGTCCTCAGCCGGCAGCGGCTGCGCCGCGCTAGCGCTAGCGCCCGCGTCGCGGCCTTCAGCATCACTGCCGGGCACGCCGGCGCCGGCGCTGCCGGCGCTGGTCCGGTCGCTGTCGACGGGGGCCGGCGCCGAGCACACAAGGCCGGGCCCTGCTGACATGCCCGCCTTGCCATCGCTCCGACACGGGAGCCCGGCAGAGACGAGATTCTCCTTGCCGCCCGCGGCGGCTGCCAGCGCAGCGGCCGCCCTGCCGCTGGCCAGCGCCGCGGCCGGCGCGCCGTTCACGGCAATGCTGTTGCAGTCGGGGCCAACACCGCGGCCCACGGGCGCTGCAGTAGCTGCGGGCGCAGCGGCCGCCCTGCCGCTGGCCGGCGCCGCGGCCGGCGCGCCGTTCACGGCAATGCTGCTGCAGATGGCGCCAGGCCCGCGGCCCATTGGCGCTGCCGCCGGCGCGGGCGAGGGCGTGCGCGACGCATCCAGCGCAGGCTGCAGGCGCCGCGCAAGCGGGCACCTGGGAGCCTGCTCCTGCCCTGACAGGCTCATGGCGGGCCCGGGGGCGCCGCTGCTGCCGCCGGCCGACGCCCCCGACTCGGCATCGGAGTCGGGCAGGCACTCGTGGGGCGGCTCATGAGCAAGCACGGTCGGCGGCGTCGGAGGCACGCAGCGCGCGCCCCAGGACGCGGTTGCGAGCGCGCCCCGCCCGGGGTCCACGTCAGTTGGCAGGTTGTCTGTGAAATCGTCTGCGCGCAGCGCCATGCGGCCTATGACACGACCTTGCTGCAGGAAGGCATCATCGGGTGTTGCGGTGCCGCAGCAAGCGAGCTCGTCCAGAGTTTTGGGCAGGTGTGCAACACACCTGGCTGCGGCGGTGCCTGCCAGTAGACAATGATCAGTCAAATAAAGATCCGCGGGTGTGGGCCAGGCCGGCTGGCCAAGAGCGCTGCCCCAAAAGGTGTATGCAAGTATGGAAACCAGCGCACCGGAGGCCGTCCAAGTCACACACACATCAGGCTGTGCAAGCGCGGCGCACCGGCGGGCAGCAGCTGCCGGCTGCGCAGGCTCTCGTAGACCCAGAGGCAGTTGACGATCGAGATGCTCCTCAGCGTCCACCTGCGCGCGGTGCACAACATGTGAGCGGGCGCATGCGCGCATGCTGGCTGCTGCTCCACCATGCGCACCGCAAGCAGGCGCATGCTGTGAAGGGTCCATGCCTGGGTGCTTGGATCATAACCAAGCGCTCATCAGCGACTCTGGGGTACATTGGCAACAGGACGCGCTTGGCATGCCATGCAAGTCAGCTCAATTTCAGCAGCAGGCAGATGCACACATGTCCACGCATGGTAGCTGGCTCCAGCGCTCTTACGTGCGGGCACCTCAGCCCTCACATGGCGACCTCACATGCGGGCTCGACAGGGGGCGGCGGCGGGCGCACGTGCGTGCGAAGCAGAGCTTGGCGGACGCGGTGGACTGCGTGTCCTTGGCGACCACGTGCGTGATGGTGGACAGCTGCATGCTCTTCTGCACGTGCACGCCCATCATGCGCAGCAGCTCGAGCACGTGCTGCCGCTGCGCGCCCTGGAAGCCGGTGAGCGTCGCCTGCACGCCGCCCGCGCCCGGCAGCGCCGCCGCGCGCGCCGGCCGGTACAGCTGCCGCGCGCTCCGCAGCGGTGCGTCAGTGCCAGGATGCTTGTCTTCAAAAAGACGGCATTCAGATTGTTGCAGGCTGGCGCCGGAACAAACACCAGTGCTGTGCGCGCTGCAGCTAGCGCGCAGGCTGGTGCATGTACAAACAGGTGCTGCAGGGCAGGAGTGTGATCGCACCGGGTCGCCCAGCGGCAGCAGGTGCTGCGCTCTGCAGCACTCCCAGACCCAGAAGTGGGTGACCGCCTGCCGGCCGCGCGCGGCCGCCCAGCCCACGCTGGGCTGCTCGGCGTGCCGGGCCACCACGTGCGTGCAGGAGTCGGCGTCGGACTCAGCCTCCAGGAACACACAGTCTCCACTCGCAGCACCTGCGCGGCGGCCGGCTCTGCTGAGCGGTGCTCCAGTCGCACCTGAAGGTGCCTCCAGCGTTCGCAAGGCTGCACAGCTCGAGCTCGGCTGCTGGCGTGCCACGCACACGTGCTCGCACGCGGCCACGCCAGCTGCAGTCTGCAGTCTGCAGCAGCACAGCGGCACCACACTGCACCCCTCTGTCACGGTGGCCTCAGTCCGGCGCACCAGCATGCTGCACAGCACAAGCTACTAATCCAGCAGCTTGCTCAGGATATGGATAGCTGCATGCACGCCGCTGGTGTCGCCATCAGGAGCGCCCGGGTAAGAGATAGGGACCAGAGGCGCACCGACGAGTTCCATCAGCTCCAGCACCACGTATGGTTCGCTCCGCTGGCTCGGGCTTGGCACCTCCTGCTCCTCTGCAGGGCACACGCCAAAGACAAAGCCCTGCCGCAAGCGCGCTGGGTTAGTGCACTTGCACATCTTGCTACAAGCTCCTATTGTGCAACCAGCCGACAGTACAACATACTTGAAAGAGGTTCGACGGAGTCATTGCGTCCAGCATCTCCTCCATGCTCAGCGCGGCTGCATGCCAAGCGCACACGCAGCGCCTAAGGTGCTCGATATATATGCGGCATACACAGCCGTTGCCACGAGGTTCACTGTGAAGTTGCCGGGTGCAGCAGGCGCTTTACTCTTCCTCTTGCAGCTGACACTTCAAAAGTGTGCTACCACCGGAGCATGCACAGCATGCCTTGCTAGGTCTTTGCAAGGGTTTTTAACTTTACTGCATGAAAAAGTTGTCGTTCACGAAGTGCCGGAGCATCACGACAGGAAGTGCGAATGTAAGGAGACAGGCACTTGCTATGATGCAACAGCTATTGAAAAGCCCACAGCCGCCAGTGACCACAGAAACCTCCTAGAACCTTGCGAGCGCCGGCCTGGCAACGAGATGACCACGTATGAGTTGCACACCAGGTCCCTGCTGGCGGCGGTGCCAGGTGGGTGCAATCTTAATGTATACTTACAGCCGGGCCCTGCCTTGCGGCTGTGCTCTCAGGTGTGCGAGCGCTGCAGGGCTTGGCCGCCTGCGTGCCACCCCTCAAGCCTTTGCCGGCAGCACCGCAGCGCCTGCCGGTGCGCCCCACGCGGGCGCTGGCAGCACTGCGGCCTTGGCCCAGCGGCTCTGGACCTGCCAGGTGTGTGACAAGGTGAGCTGTCATAGCAGAGCGGACGAGCCTCGCGCCCGGGGCGTCAGCCAAGCACGTGAACCCCGTGGTGCGCCACTGCTGGAGCCAGAACTCTGGCACAGCGTGCGACAGCACGTGTCTGCTTTGTCTTCGGACCAGGCGTGCTGTGTTGCTTTCTGCCGCTCCCACCACCCCTGGACCTCCACGGCTTCCCTGTTGCGTGCGTGGCACCGGCGCCCATGCTTGGACCTGGGGTCGTCGCTGCTCCGGGCGGACTCTGCCAAGTTTGGCTTCTGCTGAAGGCGTCCGCGCTCGCGGCCCCCCCACTGCACTGTGCAGGACCCCCGGAGCGCGTCGTCCGCGCCTGCGCCGACGCGCGCGCCAGACAGCGCGCGCGCCGCGCGCGGCAGGTGCTGGCGGCCATGGAGGCCGTGCGGCAGGCGGAGCGCATTGGCCTGGAGCTGTTCGAGCAGGGCGTGACCGAGCAGGACGTGCACATCATCTACGGCGAGATGCATGTCCTGCGCGAGCTGCAGCAGAAGCGCGGTGCGCCGCTGGGCGCCCGCGCGCGTGTGCACCCGCCGCTCTCAGGCACAGGGGTGCGCATGTCAGCGCAGTGAGTGATATGGCAGCATGTCACAGACGCATGCGCCTTCGCACACGCTATGGTTTAACACACCACATCGGCGCTGACAAGCTGATGCTGGGCCTGCGGCCTAGCTCAAGAGGGGCAGCAGGTCTGCGCCCGCACCTGTCAGACCCTTTCACGTACGGGGACGCATGCTCGCTGCGCAGCTGCCAAGGACGCGGCCAAGCGCGGCGAGGGCGAGGCCGCGGCGGCGCGCGGCGACGCCTGGCGCAAGAGCCGCGCGCAGGCGCGCGCCACGCTGCTGGCCGAGCGCGCGGCCGCGCGCCGCTCTGCGGCGGCCGCGGAGGCTCGCAAGGGGGACGCGGGCGCCCGGGATGGCGGCCCCGAGTCGCCCGACCCTGCCGCGAATGCCGACGCGGGCGCCGCGGGCGATGAGGACGACTGGCAGTGGCCGGCGGCGAGCGCAGAGACCGGCAGCCTCGGCGCCGCGGGCCAGCCCGCTGGCGGCGACACCGGCGGCGGCGAGGCTGAGGCGCCGGGCGTCGGCAGCCAGGCGGCAGGCGCCCGGGGGGCGGCCGGGGGCTCTGCCCCGGCGGGCGGCTCGGCCGCGGACTGGAGCGCAGAGTGCAGCTCGGACAGCGGCGGCAGCGCCGGCAGTGCCGCCGACGGCTTTGACATGGAGGGCGGCGAGCGCCCGGGCGCGGTCGGGCGTGTGCCCGCCCTGGCGCTGCCGCCGCGGCGCAGCATGGCGGCCGCGCTGCTCAGCGCGCGCGGCAGCGTGGGCCGGAGCGCGCGCAGCGCGGGCGGCGGCAGCCACCGCAGCAGCCGCGCGGAGCGGGCGGGCACCGCGCCTGTGCCCGCCGCGCCCGACCCGTGGGACGGCCCCAGCGGCTACAGCTTCAGGCGCGCCGGGCCGCGCGCCACCGCTGCCAGCCAGGGCGGTTTCATCGAGCTGGCCACGCCAGCCTTGCGAGTCCTGTTTCCCTTTTTTTCCAAAGTGGGAGCGACCTGACTGCTGTCGTTTGAAGGCAGCGAAGCTGGACCAAATGCATGGGTCCTGGAGTCTACCTAAAGTGAAGGTGTGGGGATGGCGGCGGCAGGGACGGCGACGGCCGGCCCAAGTCTAGCGGGCGCACAGATTGGCGCTACGGGGGCCAGACGGACCGCAGCGGCGAGCAGGGCGGCTCAGGCAGCGGGCCGTACGATGCGGAGGCTGCTGCAGAACCCAACCAGCTGGAGTGGCTGCACTGGGTGGCCGCGCGGGTGGCGGCCGAGGGCGCCAGCGCGCTGGCCGCTTGCGGCTGCCCGCCCGAGCTGTGGGACGAGTTCCAGGCGCACCTGGTGCGGAATGTTTTTCCCCCTATACTACGCTCTCGGCGTGTCATGCACAATGCGCTCTTAGATGGGCATGGCGCTGCATGCCACAGTGCGGGGGCGCGTGAACAAACGCCCGCGCGACGGAGCCTGCGCGCCGCGCGCGCGCAGAAGCTGCACCCGGAGCAGTGGGCGGGCCCCTGGCTGCGCGACGGCGCGGGCGGCGGCTGGCGGCGCGACACGGCTGGCATCCGGCCGGAGCACCTGGCGCAGATGCGCGCCGGGCGCTCGTTCGCGCGCCCGGGCGGCCACCGCAGCGGCCCGAGCGTTTTTTACGATGACCCGTACACGGGCGGGCCGTTCGGCGGCCCAGCGGGGCCGCCCACAAAGAGTTGGCGCTACTGGGCGGCCACGTCGCGGCCGTTTGAGGAGGCGGCGGCCGGGCCGGACGCGCCGCCCGCCGCCAAGGAGGCCGCGCCCGGCGGCGGC
>JAABUO010008073.1_pt1 | contig 11932 bp, 17 predicted proteins | sample 5559291 | NCBI WGS metagenome assembly JAABUO01 (sample SAMN10711878, study PRJNA513372) | rock metagenome | isolation source: Antarctica rocks | place: Antarctica: Victoria Land, Finger Mt sud | reverse complement strand
GCGTCCAACCACCTGCACATCCAGCCCAGCTTCAAAATCTCTAAAGCTATGCGACCAAAGCAGGAATGAGCGAAGGTGAGCATGGGTATGAGCAGTTAAGGCACCATTTGTAAGTGTGTGCACAAATTGCGCATCTTTGAGACAACAATCCCCAGAATGTGCTGTGCACTGAGTCAAAGCAGCGTCAGTACACGAGCGCTGCAAAGTGATGAGTGCTCACACTTTGCCATGCTCCTTGATGATAGAGGCTGCTGCGGTCAAATCCCCTGATGTGACTGCACTTGCATCATCGCAGCTGTCATTCTTCAGGGTGACAGTGCTTGTTGCTGCTGCTGCTTCTGTCGATTGCTCATGTGCTTCTGTGTTAGCTGTCTGCACACTGTTTACTGATTCCTGCCCCTCAGGACCAGACTTTGTCTGTCCGTGTGCATGACTGATAGAAGGCTGGTGAGAATCACAGGAGGCACGACTTGCGCTCTGGGTCACTTCTGCAGCATTCTGCACAGGCACATGCTTACTGATCCCAGTTGGGATGCTGCTGCTTTGAAAGATGCTGGTGGATCGCAGAGTAGACTCTGATGATGGAGCTGCTGCAGCTTGACGTGTGGTGGTACCAGTATCAGGAGGGGATATGCTGGCTTGATCTGCAGTCGCCTCACGTTGGCTGCTGTCTGCGAAGAGCGCAGCAACTGCCAGCCATTTCTTACTCTCAGCAACCTGCTGAGCAGTCTCGTTGGAGCTATCCCTTGCGTACACTGCGCCCAGTGCAGCATTTGGTGAAAACAAGATTCTTGACCAGGTGCTTGCTAAACTTGTTGTGCAGAGAGGGCTTGCTGCATCAAGACAGTTGAGGTTGAAGCTGACATGGTTGATGATGTAGCAGCAGCTTGAGCATAGCTGTGTTTGCGGGGCATGGGCTCAAAGGTGCGTTTGTGAATGTAGCAAGCCACATAACAGATTAAAACGCAGCTTATTTTGCTTTTGAGACACATCTGGTTTGCTCAACAACTGGGTCTTTGGCTTCTACACTGTTGCTAGCAATGCAGGCAGAAATACCAATACCTTTTGTGGCTGACTGATCTAGCAGGAAGTGGACAATGTCCTGTTGACCGTTGGCAGCTGAGGCATGAAGAGGGGTACTGTCCTCAGCATTGAGACAGTTGATGTCTGCCCCTTGCTGTAACAACCATTGCAAGCAAGTCAAGTGCCCTTTTGCAGCACACCAGTGCACGGCCGTATGCCCAATCCCTGATCCCTGCAAAATCCCAACAGATTCTGCTGATTTGAAATGTTGCTGGTCAAGTCTTGCGCTGCTGACTTCAGATTTGGGGTGTCAGCAAACAGAACTTTCCTGTGATATAGTTGGGCTTGCATACTGTCTTGTACTGACAATGGCTGACTTTGTGAGTTGCTGTACCTCATAATGTAGCAAAGCAGGGTTCCCCTGGAGAAGAGCAGCTAGGGTGTCAGTGTCTCCTAGCTTGGCAGCATTCAGCCACTGCTTTCCTTGTTGGTTGCCTACAGGTGGTGCTCCTTGCATGCTGCACGTGCACAGCAAGTGGTCAACTGCACGCGCAGTGACAGGGCCGGTAACACAGCACATGCCAGCAGTACCATACAACATAAGCAGGCAGGTAAAGAGTGCTCTCGCAGACCTACCCGCCTGCTCAAAGGCTGTCCAGGAGCGGACTTAAGCAATGCGTGATGTCTTTCCTAGATGAAAGCAGCTACTTTGTCAACAGTAGTCTATCTCGCGGAAGACGGTCTGCCAAACACTGTGCAGTGGGGGCTGATCACTGATCTACAAAGCCGAGCTGGGTCAGATCGTGATGATGCTCTTGCGTTGTTTGCCGACTGGAATGCCGCGGAGTCTGCCTACAATTCTGAGCATCGCAAGAGCGGAACACGCTTGTCAGCGCAAGTCGGGAACTTCTACAGATCGACCTATGCGATTGGCCACGTGCCTGCAATAATGACGGTGATCGCGTCTTGAATTCCTCCACCATTGACATCAAGTCAGGCTTGCCCAGAGACGATCTTTAAAGAGGTGGCGTCACAACATTTCAAGCTGTGTATCTGCTGTCGCTGCAGCACTGCACCGCACATCGAGCAGAAGCGTTTCAGATTTAGTTTTCTATGCAATGGCAAAATGGTAAAGGCTTTTGACCCTCAGCAGCCCAACTCTCTTCACAGTTCTCGCTTGCGCCCATCATAGGGCGTCATGTAGCATGATGGCTTCCTAAGTGTTCAGTGGGTTGAGTACAGATAGGAGCTACAATGGCATCCAGATTCATTGGCCTGTTGGCTAACAACCATCCTTGCATCTTTCCGCCGGAGACTTCCTCCTTCACTGCAGGGAAACCCTGTGCAGAAAGAGTCAAGGTACTGTCTATTTCCAGACAGCTTGAGTTGGCGTAAATGTCTTCGTCGGTTCTCGCGACCTGCTGCGTCCCTTGCCAGCGTTGACCTTCATAAGACCACCCTGTGTCACTCTGTAAGGTGTTGCAGAGTCGTGTCGCGGGGAACTTCCGTGATGGTTTTGAGACAACCAGCCTGTACACAACAGGCATATTCCTACCCCCTTTCGCGGTTTCAGGCTTGACGACGCGAGGTAAGCTTTGTCTGTGGGCCTGGCATCCATCCCCAGTTGTCCCCAGTATGTACCCTGTGCTGGACCTACCGTTGCCCCGACTCAGGTTGCATGACCTCTCTATACAGGCAAGGTGCTCTCCAGAGGCAGCGAACTCCACAGGCGAGCAGTGAACAACTACTCCAGGATGGAGCTGCAGGTAAGGTCTCTTGCACCTTGTTTCAGGACACAGGTGTACACACAGCACACCTTCATACATTGTAACTGGTCATTATAAGCGAAGCTGTGACCTGTTCCCTTTCTGCTGCCAGGTGGAGTATGCTGAGGATAGCAGGGAGTGCTTGCTGGCCTCAGGCAAGGCTGACAACCAGAAGGGCAGGGGCAGTGTAGTTGGCATGATGCGAGGTGCTGCAAAGGGTTTCTTTCAGCAGATGCGTGTCGCCAGGCCACACAACCACTTCTTGTGATGCACCTTGCTTATTTTCTCAATACAAGATATCAAGTTTGTGATCCTGTACCATATATCAGCTGCAATGTAACAAGAAATGTTACCAAAAACAGGAAGAACACGAGTCTGCATGCATAAGCACTCTACATCATAGCATCGAACATGCCTCAGATTGTTTGCTGCTCTACAGCCATTCGATTGGTGCATATTGCAAGACCATCTCCGGTAACAGGCGATGCTTTCTCCCTCAATCGCAAGGTAGATCTTGCGTGCAAAGCTGACGGACAGCAAGACCAGGTCAGTCAGATGCCAGTAACAGCAAACACTGTCATCACAATACACCAAATGCTGTGCACAAATGGCAGAATTGGGTCAAATTGCTGACCTCAACACTACTACTGACTAGACATGATACGGTCTGCATGAGCTTTTGCAGCATCCATAGCTTCAGACAGCTTGTGAATATGTGGGCCCTGGCCTTGAGCAATTGTCGGCTTGCCCCCGCCCTTGCCTCCAAGCACATCAAGAGCAGCCTTCAACCATTCGCCAGCAGGCATTATTTTGGCAAGGTCAGCTGGCACACCAGTGTACGCAAGCGCTTTGCCCTTGTCTGCAACACACATTGATAAAACATTGCAAGCTGTGCACATATCAACAGAGCCACCGGGCATTGATGTCACTCAAAGCATAACCAGTGGTCACCAAGGCAAAAGTGATACAAGAACAGACTCTGGCCTCACCAAGCGTACATGGCTCTCACGCAAATCCTGTAAATCTGAAATTGCAGCAAGTCTGAAGTTCACCGCTGAATTTCTAAAGTCAAGTCTAAAGTCACTGGAAGCATCACACAAAGTCGTAAAAGGTTGCAAGTCTGCAAATCTGTCACCTGGTAGCACAAGACCTAATGCACTTTGCCACAAGCCAGTCTTACCTTGGTCGGTACTGAACATAATGACAGGCAGCTTAGGATGTTGCTTTTGGATAGCATTCCAGGCTTCAAGCAGAGCTTTGGGGTCCAACCCCACATCCACCCTCATGACCCCAAATTTCTGCCCTGCGGTCACAGCCTTATCCGCATCTGCCACTGCTGCTTGAGTAGCGCGCTGCTTGTTTGCAGCAGCAGCCTTCTTTTGTCCTTCCAGGACTCGTTTCTGGAGAGATGCCAGCTGATCCCGAAGGGTGGCTTTCTGTGCTGCTGGGATGGGTGCTGGGTCAATGGTCTGCAGGTTCAAGCGAACAAAGTGAATGAGACATTGTACAAAGGCTGCATATGGACAAGGGACGCTATGTGTCCTGCATTTTCTTTGCTGTCTCTGCATCATGAGCATGATTAGTAAGGCATCACTTGGCAGGAGACAGGACCCAGTCTGGGCAGCAGCTGTGACATACTCTGAGCAGACGTGCTCACAGCATCTGAACCTGTGACTTGCTCAGAGCCGACATGCTCACAGCATCTCTGCCATCTTTTTCTGCTTTGAAGTCAGTGGTGTGCAGACCAAGCAAGCTCACCAAGTCAGGGGCAGGCATACCGCCAGGCAGAAGGTTGAGTCTTTCAGCCAGAGTTGAATGACGCTCACCTGCTTCAGGGCAGCTACCTCTGTCTCCAGCTGCTGCCCCTGCAGCTTCTGGGCAGCTGCCAGCTGGTTGGCCAGGCCTTCACCTTCCTTGATGGCTGCAGCTGCCTCCTCGCCTGTTACAGCCACAATACGCCGTATGCCCTGTAAAACACACCATGCCTCAGCACCAGACCCGCCCTTCCTCCCAGGTTTCCCCCCAGCCAGTGGGCCTTGCACCTCGAGAGATGCAAGGCCCAGAGAGCATTGCAGCATGTATGGCAACCTTGACGTTCTGTTTATGCTTGGGCACTCATCAAGCAGGCTCCTTATCTCTGGGGCAGGGCGCAGCCAAACATATGCTATACAATGCATCAATGCTTTTTATAAGCATCTAGTGTTGCTTAAGCAACACAGTGTTACGCCATCACGCAAAGGAGGACCTCAACTGAGACATTTGATCTGTTGAATGTGTACTAAGGTGCCTAGCCAAACTGAGCCTTACACCATATGATACGTTGCCCACTAAGGAGGAGCTTCCCACCATGCAATGAGTTGAATGTAATTAATAATAAGGGGCAGCATGTATGGTGTTTGCAGGGGCCTCCTGTGATCTGTCAGACTTCAGCAGGGCCAGCAGCAGACTGTAAAGTGCCATGACAATGGGTTGAGATGCATTATTTTGGCTATGCCCTTTCAAATGGCAATGCCTCCCACACAAAGCAGGCCTGGCTGAACAACATGCAAGCGGTTTGCAAGCACACAGCACACAAGCCATGCGCCAGCACACAGCCCACCAGCAATGCACACGCACACAGAAGCAGTGATTGCACTGCCCACAGCACTGTCACCTTTGCAATGCCCTCCTCCGATAGCAAGGCAAAGGCGCCAGCATCTGTGGTCTTCTTCAGGTGGGTGCCTCCACAAAACTCCACACTGAACTGACGATTGCTGTCTGCTGTAGGGTTTGACAGCAGCTCTTCTACAGATCTGCCAATGGAGACTACCCTAACAGGATCAGGATAGACCTCGCCAAACACAGCTCTCAGACCTGCACATAATGATCATAACAACATGATTGATGATGATGATGATGATAATAACATTGATGATGATAATAATCATGATGATGATGATTATACCAACACCAGTAGTAATGAGTCGTGGGCTTAGCCAACAGGCTTCCCTCCAAAAAGCCTTGTTCTGAGCATCACAAATACAGTGGATCGACATCCTGCACATGTCACAAGAGTGGTATCATTCTGCATGAGCACGCATGTGCAATTGTGCTTGCTCATATGCTCGTGGTGACGTAATGCTTAAGTACACAGACAGAGCATCTGCACACATGCTCTCCCTTAACTACATGCAGAGACACAGGCAACAATGATAGTGATGATCAGATGGTGATGGTGACAATGAACTTTTTGGCAATGAAGTTTTTGGCATAGTGATAGTAAACAGTCAGTAACAACAATGGTAACAACACGTGATGTTGATCATCACTTAGTCCAGGGGTCAAGACAGGCATACCATTGATCTTCTGAGCCTCCTCCAGTGAGACCTCCTTGGAGTAGATTTGCTGCTCTTGCTGCACTGCCTGGCGACACATGCCCTCAACATCCCCTAGCTTCTGTGCATCGATCACGCCATTATGTGAGAAATCAAACCTGGAGAACAACACATGTAGCTTGTTTGCTTCTGGCACAGCATCATGTGAGGCATCATGTGAGACAGTCGAGCTTGCAAGACAACAAACATGGCTTCTGTGCTTCTATTACATCAGTATGTGAGCAGTCATATCTGTGAAGCGACCCAAACATAGCTGCTGTGCTTCTCTCTTGATCCAATGTATGGGGAGTTGAATCTGCACTATCACAAACAGCTGTCGAAGCTCAGTCTGGTGATGGCCATTTGAGATGCAGCCTTCACGTTCTCCTGTTCTGATCCCTTGCAGAAACTAAGGTGCCGTGGCCCTAGCGGATTTATTCTCAGCAGACATTGTAGGTAGGTTGGGCAGTCACTGTGGGGTAAATCAGCCGATATTGTGAGATGATTCGGCAGCTTCTGAATGAGTCAGCAGCCATTCTTGGGCAAGTCAACAGACTCTGTGTGAGTCAGCAGAGATTGGGTGGGTGACTCAGCTGCCTTTGTTGGGTGAGTCAGCAGACACTGTGTGATCGAGCAGACATTGTCTGTGGGTGAGCCAACATTATGTGAGTCAGCAGACATTGTGTGATGAATCACCATTTGGCGTGCAGCTTGGTGCTCATGAGAGACTGCTTCTAAGGATCCCCGACCATGTCATGCGATGCATGCTACCAGATGGAAGGATGCAATTCGGGACAACGCATGTCTGGGGCTAAACCATTGACAGGCATCATCTCATATCAGGTTCTCATGTCACAGTATGAGTCTCTGTAACAGCACCAGCTCACCTCTTGCAAGGCACGCTCCCACAGGCAGCATGAAGAGTGAGCAGCAGTGCGCATGCAGCAGCAATCGGGCACCCATTTGTCATCACGTGTTTTTGTCATGAGTTGTCACAGATTTGTGCAACAAATCTAGTGCATGCAGGCTTTTGAGGGATTGCTCCGGTGTATCCATCAAGGTCATCAAGATTTTCAGGGGCAAAACAAAGGAAAGACCATACTGTCTGTCCCAGTATTCATTTCATTTTATACCTTACAGTCTGGGGTGTGGAGCCAGTTGTGACTCATCAGACATCCTGGCTTGAAAGCACAGGTGCAGTAACACAGTGAGTAGCTGACCTGAGTTTGTCAGGCAGAACAATGGAGCCCTTCTGGTGCACATCATCCCCCAGCACCTCCCGTAGTGCATAATTGAGAACATGCGTGAAGGTATGGTTTGGCAAGATGCGCTGCCGCCGCTGCTGGTCTCTCTGGCAGACCACCTTGTCGCCGACTGTGAACGCGCCATCAGCCTGACCTATGTGAAGCACATAGCCTGCAGCGACCTGCATACCAGAAAGCTCTGTAAGTCTGTGTTCATCATCATCCTGTCAGCCTGTTTCTGAGCATGCGATCTCTTTTCATCATCATGCAATGATGCCCTGTCAGCCTCTTTCTGAGCATACGCTCTGTGCTCAACATCATGCAATCATGCAATTTAAGCCTGCCCCTGAAAATCCAAACAAGCAAACCACCAGTGAGATTCGCCAGTGATACTGAATTAATGGAGCAGCCCACAGCTGTGGAGACAGATCCACAACTCGCCAGAGATACCAATGTCAACTGGATAGGCATCATACACAGAATGTCATGTTGCATGCAGCAACATCAATTTCATGCAGCAACATTAGTTTCATGATCATGGTGAACTACGTACCCTGCAACAGCAACCTATGCACAGAAGGATCCTGACCCAAAATGACCTGACTACAAATGTTTAGTGCTGATGGCAAAAGATGAAGTCCATCCAGCATACTAGTTCCCATGCAAACACGACTTCTTACATTTGTATGATCAACTCTGAGCCCACAAACAACCGCTCAGACACACAGATACACAGACATATACACCGAGATACTCAGAAATGCAGATGTACAAAACTGAAAGCCTATATAGACCAACCAGCACCTACAAGGAACCCACCTGCGTATCTTGAACCTCAAAGGTACGGCCTGAAGAAGAGGCGAAGCTGCCAACATCAGCCACCTGTCCTCCCTGCTCAGCATAGAAGTTGGTGCTGTCTAGCACCAAGCCAACAGGGCCTTCACAGCCCTCACTGCTGTCCACAAACCCACTGCTGCTCAGAATTGCCATTACCTTGCTCTGCACCGCCAGCAGCTGTTAGCCACAGATGAGAGCACAGACCGAGACTGCTCATGCATGTTCCTGAGGACTTATCAATCAATCAATCAAGCAGTGTACATCTTGTGGCTTTAAGACTCATCAGGGGAATCAACAGACAGTAAGTGCACAGATTCTGAGAATGCTGAGTTTGAAAGAAACAAGTCATTCAATGCTGTTCTGGGCCACGTCAAAGACCATGCTTTGTAGTCAAAAAACTACATTATATGCACTTAGCACAGAATAATTAGCAATGAACAATCCCTTACGGCAGGGTTAAATGCTTGAGGTGAGATCCCGAGTTGGCCTGATGTTCAGCAATTAGGGCTGGAGGTGTACAAGGCTTTAAACAACAAATAATCATGATTAAAATGCTTTCCAGCGTGATGATGAGGTAGGTACGTGCAGGACAAGTCTTGGCTTTCAAGGACCTGACTACAGGAACTCACAAGCCTTGTGGACAGGTTTGCACGACGCACCTCAATGTCTTTGTCTTGGTACTTGGGAGCATCTTGAGTGCGGCCCACCCCCATGTTCTGTAGGTGAGCTGTGGCCTCTGCTTGGAACTTGAGGCTGGTTGCTGCTGTGCTCTTTGCCCCAGCCTGCACGTTGATACATGTTGTAAGCAAAAGCGTAATGCCACTGGTTGCTGCTGTGCTCTTTGCACCAGCCTGCACATTGTTAGATGTTGTAAGAAAAAGCCACTGGTTGCTGCTTTGCTCTTTGCCCCAACCTGCACATTGATCCATGTTGTAAGCAAACGCGTAATGCCACTGGTTGCTGCTGTGCTCTTTGCACCAGCCTGCACATTATTACATGTTGTGACCAAAAGCATAATGCCACCAGTTGCTGCTGTGCTCTTTGCCCCAGCCTGCACGTTAATACATGTTGTAAGCAGAAGCATGATGCCACTGGTTGCTGCTGTGCTCTTTGCACCAGCCTGCACACACACATGGTTGCAATTTGTCACCGAAGCATAATGTGAATGGCTTGACCCCATTGCGGGGCTGCATTAGTCCCCACTGTATGTTGCAGGGCCGCACTAGTCCCCACTGTGCTTCTGCCGCCACATTATGTCACTACTGTTGTCATCCCAAACTGCCACCTTGAGAGAGCGCCACTATGATTGCCAAAAGGCGTAGACATTACTTGACTGTGTCTGTGCTTCCACTGGGAGTTGCTAATCACTGTTCCCATTTGCACTTTTGCAAAGATCTATGAATTTCTATCTGTTTTACACATGCCTGCTGGTCCATGCATTTGTTGAAGCCATCAATGCTGACTTGCAGGCCCTGTTCCTCAGCCATGAGCTGCAATGCGCAGCAGCAGGTCAGTCACAATCTGACAATCAAGACACATGACATGTACATGATGTTTGCTGAGGTAAGTCACAGACTGACAATCAAGATACATGACATGTAGATGATGTTTGCTGAGGTAAGTCACAGACTGACAATCAAGACACATGACATGCAGATGATGTTTGCTGAGGTAAGTCACAGACTGACAATCAAGACACATGACATGCAGATGATGTTTGCTGAGGTAAGTCACAGACTGACAATCAAGACACATGACATACATCTACATGATGTTTGCAGAGGCAAGAAAGCTCAGCAACAGGTCACCTGCCACACATTGGCGCAGTCATGGTTTGTCAGCTACATGAGCATGACACATAGATGGTGCAGTCGCAATGTGTGCTGGCGTTCCATGGTGTGGTGTCAAACCTATGATGCCAGCAAGGTGACGACCTATGTTGCCAAAGCTACACAAGAACCACACTGCTGTGCTTATGTTTGGCACACATGCAGCACATGATGCTCGAGGACACATGACACAAAGGTTGGTCCCGGAGTCAGCATGAGCAAGATGTGATCTTTGAGATGCAGTGTCAATCAGCACTTTCTTGGTTGAGATCCCATGCCTGAGCTCATCACTAACCTGTGTCAGGTCAATTGGGAACCCATATGTGTCCCACATCTCAAAGGCCACCTTGCTATCTATGTCCTTCTGGCCCTGCTTCTTGGCATCAGCAGCAGCCCCCTTGAACCGCTTAATTCCTTTGTCTAGGGTCCTGTTGAAGCTCACCTCTTCTTCGCTGCATCACAGCCGGTCTGCATGTTGACCTTGACTAACAGGCATGCGGCGCACATACATTAAGTGGTTTACATGCCAGTAAGACAGGCAGCTTTTTTCTACAGCTGCTTCAGCATCATTAATTTGCTAGCTCATACACACAGCACAAACAGTTGGTCATGCCGTTGGTTGTGAGCCATCATCACCGGCAATACCACATGTGTTTTGTAGCCCATTCTATAACTACAAAGATGTGGCACTTTTGCCCAGCAGACCTTAAGACATCGACAATGTGGTCCCTGGCCTTGACAAGCTCGGGATAGAAGTGTCCCATGGAGGCAACCACAGAATCCACCAAGCCATGGAAGAACCCTGCAGGAGCTTTTAGGGTATCCTGCCCGTACCGTACTCCGCGCCGCAGCACTCTGCGCAGCACGTAGTCCCTGCCTGCAGCATGACACCAGCAGCCATCAGCAGGCAATGCAGCCGCCCTGAGTAAAGCCATTGTTGTGTGTCACTCAAACCACTGCCCACAGCCACAATTGCTGCTGGCTATGCAGGCAGCAATGATGAACAAAGCGGATGCAAGCAGATGCAGCAGCAGCAGCAGCATGTGAGCAAGAGTGGTGCGATGAACAGCAACCAGTCTGGCAAGCAGCAGCAGCAGCGGCAGCAGCAACGCTCGGCAGCAGCAAGTGCTGAAACAAAGCATTGCCAAATGCAAGCACCGGATTTGGAGGGAGAACAGCAACAGCCCTAGCAGCAGCAGTGTTCAACACAGTCACTGAAGCAACTAGCAGATGTGCTGCGCATTAGTTTTTGCAACAAAAGCAGAGGTAGTCAGCATCAACACCTTCATTTGCTATCTAAGGTGTCTTCACTCAGCAACAGCAAAGCACAGAGTGCAGGTAGGGTTGCAACAGCAGCAATTGGCATCCGTGCTAACGGCTTCACAGCTTCTGTTCCTGGAGTGTGGTGCACCAGCGGTGGCAAAGCAAAACAGACAGAGCAGCAGCAGTGACTGACATCCATCCCTGACAGCCTCTCATCTTCATTGCGCAGGTATGCTCTGTCAGCAAAAACAAAGCACAGAGTCCAGACGTCATGTCAAGTTGTTATTTGAGTTTCATCTTGCAATTGTGTTCCTCCAAAAACGAATGTACTGTTTCTATTTGCTTCTTGTACTAGAAAATGTAAATCAAAAGGCATCCAGCCCAGCAGTTGTTACCTTCACTGCCCGGACGTGCACCATCAGCAATGGCGAAGCAGAGGGTTCGAATGTGGTCAGCAACCACCCTGTAGGCCATGTCCCGCCCCCCCACGTCTTCCGGCCCCACCTTGTCTGTGTAGGCCTCGGCCCTGGTGACCTTCTGTATCTGGGCAAAGATGGGAGCTGCAGGCAGGCAAGGGCAACATTCCCATCACAGGCAAGGGCAAGGTCCCATCAAAG